>JAEEGI010000382.1_pt1 | contig 154080 bp, 161 predicted proteins | sample 8958751 | NCBI WGS metagenome assembly JAEEGI01 (sample SAMN16246545, study PRJNA631951) | gut metagenome | biome: gut microbiome; feature: rumen; material: KS-attached | host: Bos | place: Iran: Karaj | collected 2018-10 | reverse complement strand
AACGCGCCCTTGCGAATTACGTTATCGCGCGCTGCACGGGCTGCTTTACGTGCACGCGCCGCCAAAGTTGCCTTATTAACAATCTTTTTAGCAACGTCCGGATGCTCTTCGAGGTAATACGCAAAATATTCGCTAGTAACTTTATCAACATAACCGCGCACTTCCGGATTACCTAGCTTATTTTTTGTCTGGCCTTCAAACTGCGGATCTGGCAATTTCACCAAAATTACCGCCGTCAAGCCTTCCTTGATGTCGTCGCCTGTAAGATTATCCTCTTTCTCTTTCAAGAGACCATTTTTGCGCGCATAATCATTAATCGTACGATTTAATGCCGTACGAAAACCAACCACATGTGTACCGCCATCTGGCGTTAAAACGTTGTTTGCAAACGGGCGAATCGTTTCCGAAAAGCTATCATTATATTGCACTGCCACTTCTACCACACTGCCCGATACTTCTTTTTCAGCGTAGAATACCTCGTCTGCCAGCACTTCTTTCCCCTCATTCAAACGACGTACATAACTCTTAATGCCGCCCTCAAAGTAGAAAGAATCACTCTTGCCAGTACGCTCATCGTGCACACAAGTCAAAATACCTTTAGTTAAATACGCTTGATGACGCAAATAATTAACTACCCAATCGTAATCAAAAACAACCGTTTCTTTAAAGATAGTTTCATCAGGATAGAAAGTGATACTTGTACCGTGTTTCTCGGTTTTACCCGTTACGCCAAATGGCACCACGGTTTTACCAGTATCAAACTCGATATGATGAACTTTGCCATCTTTATAAACCTCCGCTACCATATGCTTCGATAGCGCGTTCACTACTGACGAGCCTACACCGTGCAGACCAGATGATACTTTATAACCGCCGCCACCAAATTTACCACCTGCGTGCAGGATTGTTAATACTGTCTCTAATGCGGACATTTTTGTTTTAGGATGAATATCGACCGGAATACCACGACCATCATCATCTACTCGACAGCCGCCATCTGCTAGCAATGTGACCGTAATGCAAGTTGCATAACCCGCAATCGCCTCATCGATTGAGTTGTCGGCAATTTCTTTGATTAAATGATGTAAACCGTCATATCCAGTTGAGCCGATGTACATACCAGGACGCTTACGAACTGGCTCTAGTCCTTCAAGAACTTGAATCTCCTCAGCATTATACTCATCCGCCCCACCGGACTTCTTAGTTGCAGCCATAGAATACTTACCTCAACTTGATATTTAATACATATATAATAATATGCTATTCCCCTCATAAAATCAAGTCTAAGCCCCCTATTTTCGCGTCTAAGGGCCTTTTCAGCGCCAACGCAGTACGATGCCGTCTTCGTCGTCTTTAACGGCATTAGCGACGCTCTGATTCGCTTGATTCGGCGTAACAGTCGTTTGTGTTACTGGAGTAGACGTAGTCGGAGCCACCGCCTGCTGGCTTACGTTCAAAACTTTACGCGGTTCATGTTGAATTTTTAGCTTGGCGTCAGCCTTCAGGAAGTCATTTGTCGCCTTCTTAGTTTCGTTCACCGTCGTATTTGCCGCATTTTCTGCCGCCGTCGCCGTCCAAGTGGAACCAGTTGACATCTCTATTAATTCCTCAGCCGCATCTAGCTTGTGCGCGTTTGAGTCGTGCTGAATGTTTAAAGCAGTAGGGTTAGGTGCCGGTTGCGACGCAGGCTTAGCTGCAGGTTGCACTGCCTGTTGCGGCGTAGGAGTAGGCGCAGCACTAGGTCGCCCTGCAATCATCGGCTCTGAAGTCTGCATAGGAGAAGATACAGGGGCAGATACAGGAGCTTGCGCCGTCATCGACTGCGCCCCATTTAATGCGGCCGGCTCTTGCGCTGGCAACGTCGCCACTTTTTTAATCGGTCTTGGCGCCTCTATATTTGGAGTAGCCGACTTCTTCGCTCCTCCTTTCATCGTCAAGTTATCTTCCATTGCTTTCGAAGCGTCTTCGCGACTCTTTTTACCAAGTTGTGCCTTCTTCTCTAGCCAAGAGTCTAAGAAATTCTTCTTTGGCTTAGCTACAGGCTTTTGATTATTAGCCGCCCCTGTTACCCCCGCAACTGTCGCAGCGCCCGTGACACCCGCCGTAGTGGCAGTCTCAGCAGCCGGCTTGGCCTTATCCTTCTCATCCGTAGCCGCCAGGCGCGCATCGATTTCTGCTTCGACTTCTGCACGCGGACGACCATACTTCGACAAAGCATAGGCCTTCATGCGCACCATCAGCTCTTCGCTACTATCGCCCATCGGTGGCAACAAACTAATCGTAAATGGCGAAGTTGGCATGTCAAACATCATCACTGTCGCTATCGCACAGAAATTCGGCTGTTTATGCAAATCTTCCGCCGTAAATACTGGCGAAAAGGCTTTCTCCATCAACTCCGCATCCGTCACACCAAGACGACCAGACATAATCGTACCAACGTTGCCAAGCAAAGCTTCGCGAATTTTATCCGTCAACTGCGTCATGAACTGGTTCGCCAAAACAAGATTCAAACGATATTTGCGTGCCTCAGACAGAATCGACTCAAAGCTCTCCGTTGCAAAGTTCTGAAACTCGTCTACGAACAGACAGAAATCTTGACGTTCATCTTCCGGAATATCCTGACGACTCATCGCCGCCGCCTGGAACTTCATTACGAAAATCATACCTAGAAGCTTCGCATTTAGCTCACCAGTCTTACCTTTCGATAGGTTAACCAACAAAATTTTCTTATTGTCCATGATTTCGCGAATATTGAAGCCCGACTTGGTCTGACCCAAAATATTGCGCATCATCTTATTCGAAAGGAACGGACCCCATTTCGACACAAACCAGCTCGTCACCTCGCCCGCATCGCTTGACTTTTGTGAAGCTGGAAATTCCTTCGTCCAGTAATCATATACTGTCTTATCCGTAACGTATTGCAGCTTCGACTTTACGAATTCTGGATCAATGAAGCATCTTGGAATATCAATAAAGGTTCCGCCTTCAGGATCGCTCATCAATAACAACGCCGCATTGCGGAACATGTGCTGTGCGCGTGGGCCAAAAATACCCTGGTTGCCCGGATCGTACAATGAAGTAAGCATATTAATACCTTCCTGCACAATAAAGTCTTTCTGGTCTTCATCGGTAAATTCAAACATGTTCATACCCACCGGATTATCCATATTACCCGGCTCGAATACGATAATGTCATCCATGCGCTCTTGTGGCACTTTCGATAATAGCAATTCAATTGCATCGCCGTGCGGATCAATAAATGCAAAACCGCGCCCGTCGCACATATCCTGATAAGCAATATTGGTAAGCAAAATAGATTTACCCATACCAGTGGAACCAATTACATAAGTGTGACGACGACGGTCCTTATCGCGTAAACGAATTATTTTTTCTTCACCACGGAATTTATTGACACCTAAAATCACACCATCTTCAGCTAACTTCGCCGGGCCGTCCACCTGCTTCGTAGCCTGGCGCTCAACTTGCGATGTTGGAATTGAGTTTTGCGATGGCAAGTGGAATAAGCTCGCCATTTCTACACTATTCAACACCATACTGCGTTGAGTCTGCGGAAAAATGCGCAATATATAATCACGCACTAAATCTTCTGATCGATTCAGTATGTCGTAACGAAAACCGTTATATTGAGGTAGGTCATATTGAGAGAAAATTGCTACTACCCCATTTAACAAAGACTCCGATCGCGCTTTGCTACTAGAACTGGCGACTATGCGCACTAAAACTTCAAAACCAGGATACTTCGTCTTCTCTTCGATCTTCTGAATCTCTTCTTGTTGTAGATTTGTTAAGACTTTGTTCTCATCTTGATATTTTTCATGCTCTGAAGGCGGCTCCCATAATGCACGCGCAACGTCGCCAACAAAATTACCAGCATTGTATACAGCACGGTTAATTAAATTACCCGTACTATTTTTCCATTTCTTGCCGTCTTTTATATTTTGTACTCGCTCAAGCGATTTTTGTACCCAACTACCATCCGTTGGGCGGAACATAATCTGCAAGCCAATACCGTCGCCTTTTTTTGCTACCGACATAGCATTTATTAAACCTAACGCTACATCTCGCTTCGAATCTTCATAGGTGGAAATTGGATAGTAGTAGTCCTCTTTCAATCTTAGCTCGCCGCCAGAAACCGCATCAATCTTTCCTTCTGCACTAAAGAAATTCGGATCGGCCACCTCTTCCATACGCGCAGTTGGATATGCAGCCGTAATCGCCTGTTTTATCGTCTCAGTCAACACGGCTGGCACTACTGCATAGTATTTAATAAAACCATCGTGGGCCACTATTTCAAAACTGATATGCTTCTGACCGTACAATTTCGCTTTCAAACCCTTCTTTAGCGTCGAAGAGATAATACTATACATTACTTGCGCTTCAGAAAGTTGCTCGTTGATAACATCACGCTCATCGCGACCACCCACCTCAATATCGTCTGTACTTGGCGGCAAGTGAATCAACATTGGCACCATTTTTAGAGCGCGTGCGATATTCTTGCGGTCACGCTTCGCTCCCGCCCAAAGCTTCCAAGCCAACACCAAGCTCACGACAACTACTAGAGCAATTACCGCTATCGTTGCGATATCCATCTAAGCACCTCCCCCATTCAGGCCATCGCCCATCTTGCGAGCAAATGCCTTTTCCATCAATTTCCACCTTGCTATATCCATTTCCTGCACAAGATGAAATGGGTCTTTTCGATTACGATTCAAAATATCTGTCACGGCTTTTTCGTAACTCTTCGGCAAACTCTCTGCATCACGCGGAACTTTTATTTGTTCAAGCTGAGCTTTAACTTCATCTGCTCTTTGCGCATCATTATCTTTATCGTCCTGTACGGGAGCCGTGGCAGCAGGCTGCTCGTTCGGTTGAGCTTCACCGCCAGTTTCCGCCGAATTATCAGTGTCAACCAGTTCGGCCGGCATTTCAATCTTTGGCTTTAAATCTTCCCGCTGATTAAGAAATTCATTAAACTTCTCTTTTTCGCCATCTTTCGGCAACATCTCTTGAGCACCAAAAAGAGCACCATTCTCACCGCGAGCACCCTTTATGTCGCCCTTGTTATCCATAAGCATTATTATATCACAAGACGTTTCGAGAAACTAAGAAACAAAGTAGGACTTCCAAGAAAAATACCGCTATAACTTCTACTATACTCAACCTGCCAAAAGTCTGACCAATCAACAAGAATAGCGGCGCCAATGCAATAATTGGGCCATAATAATAGCTCTTCTTCTTTATATTGCCACCATTCGCCTTATTTAAGCGTTTCCGTAAGTAAAAAAATAGCCTGCAGCCAAAAACTGCAAGCCCTAGACAAAGAACATACACTAGTATAAAAAGGACAAATACCCCTAAAGCGCCCACCCCACTCGGGCTCGTCAAAAACATCATTGCTACAAGAAAGAAGAACGCCGTAATACTGATCGTGAGCAACAACTTATCCATAAGCGAATTATAGCACAAAAGCACTAGTGATTTTCTTTTACTGCCCTTCGCTTGTCGCGCGAAAAATAAGTTATTGCGCAATTATAATGACAAACTGAAAATACTTCTCCCCCACAAGATATTTGGGCCAAAGGTAGAGGAGTTTATCCGGCAAATATATACATTACTTATAGCCGCAAACTTGATCTCTACCCTGGCTTTATTGACCGCCTCTCGTATAGAGAGGCATAGTCCTTGCAAACCTTCGTACTTCTCTGTTTCGGGTATCTAATGTGCTAGTCGTACTTAAGATTTACGCGCTCTACGCTCCTTACCTCTCGGTAAGTGTTTGGCGGAGCTTAGCTTACTCCTAGGTGTAATTTATGGCTAGAAATAAGCTATTACTACGCCAAATTCACTACACATCCTCTTCTGTTTATTTTTGTGCTTTTTATTTTTGTTCAGGCACATTCTCAATATAGCAAATACTCGCATAAAAGTCAATAATTCTTGTGCTCAAAAATATTGTATTATTTACAACATTAAGTTAAACAACGGGGGCGCATGGGCCTAAATAGCGCATAGTAATTTTTACAACATATGAATAAATGCGCCTATTCACTACTCTGCCGCCCAATTTATATAATTATGCTCGCAATTATCTACATTAATATATATGACGTTATAACATTGCCGATCGTAGTCATCTTCTCAAACTCAGTAATATTTACAACGCACATCAATTACCACATTGCCAAAAAGTCAATTCCAAACCGTTTATGTATTTTTTACAGATACAGATATAACCATCTTGGCACCACTTTATAGCTATTTTTACCCATTATTCGCGACATCTTACCCAACTATTACCAATCCATTCTAAACAAAAAACATGACAAGGCAGCCAAAAATGCGCTCTGCCCAGAATGCCACCTGCCCAAAGCCCGATTCGAATCAAAACGTGTCATTTGCGCACATATTTTCCACAACAAAAATGCGTAAAAATATTGTAAATAATACAACACTTTTTGTATTGACATGAGCATTTTAAAGCCTTATTATAGAGGTAGCTTTTGAATAAAAATATTATCCAGAGGCCAAAAACAAACATCGATTCCAAAATATAACTCCACACTCCACACAGAAGATCCGGTTTTCCTCGCAGTTACCGGATCTTCGCTTTTTTATATAAAAATCATCAAAAAATCGCCTACTCGGGCGTTTTTTGTATCCTCAACCGGAATCGCCTAGATAGGTATTTTCTCTATACGAGCGCACCTTATCCTACTGAAAACCCTAGGTAAAATTTGCTAGATTGGTGATTTCTTCGTTCTCGCGCGTCTTAGTGGACGAGCGAGAAAAGAAAAATCGCCAAGATGGCGAATTTTAACAGGGTTTTGGTGGAGCTGCCGGATACTGCCTCCGGGTCCGAACTATCTCTGGCATGCAATCTACGGACATAGTTCATTCTTTCATCTCGACAAACTCACTAGAGCTGGAATAAACAAAACTCAGCGAAGTCATGACTAAATTTTCGTGCTAACCACTGTCAGAAGGTCAACCTTATTACCATGTGTATGATATTATCCGAAGTTATGGTATCTCACCGAGGATAACAGACCTAGGTATATCTTAGGCCATTGCGTAAGCAGGCATATAAGCTACATGCTTACTAGCAGTTTTGTCTGCATTTATGAAAACACTTACGGTGTTAATCGATCCGCATGCATACTGTTAATAATCCGTCTAAGCTTTGTCAGCCCCAACTACTTACAATTTTATCGCACTCACGCTTTAAAATCAAGTCCCCACCCCTATATACTTCCGCTATGAAAATCTCAAAAGTTTATTCAGCCATCCCCTATGGCTATACGGGTCATCTGGTTACGGTCGAAGGCGACGCGACTCGCGGTCTTCCCGCCTTCAATATTGTCGGTATGCCAGGTAAAATGATTACCGAAAGTCGCGACCGCATCCGCTCCGCTCTTCGCAACTCTTTATTCGACTTTCCTCGGCACAAAATTATTATTAATCTCGCACCAGCCGAACTCCGTAAAGATAGCACTCATCTTGACCTGCCTATCACCCTAGCGATTCTCAGCCTTTCTCAGCAACTATTGGCAAAAGACCTACAGAATCGTATGTTTGTGGGCGAATTGTCCTTAGACGGCAATTTAAAGCCCATCAAGGGCATTTTAAATATCGTCGAAACCGCCAAAAAATATCGGTTTAAGCAGCTCATCATTCCTGCTGGCAACATGCCTCAAGCCACCCTTCTAGCCGACAACAATCTCGACATAATCCCTGCACATAATCTACGCGAATTATGACTATTTCTAAAAGGTAAAGCCACTATCAAGAGCACCACTGTTTTTGTTAAAAATACACAAACAGATAACCACAACCATTTTTATTTAGACGAGGTTATCGGTCAGGAACACGCTAAACGCGCCCTGACCATCGCCGTCGCAGGGCGACACAATATCCTCTTGACCGGCCCGCCCGGTACTGGCAAAACTATGCTTGCCAAAGTCAGTGCCAGCCTTATGCCGCCACCAAGTCTCACTGAACAAATCGCTATCACAAAGGTCCATTCCCTTCACTCTCTATGTACAAATATCATCTCGGAACGCCCATACCGCGCCCCACACCATAGTATCAATCTAACTGCTCTATTAGGTGGCGGCCCAAATCTCATACCAGGCGAAATATCCCTCGCTCATCTCGGCGTCCTTCATCTCGACGAGCTGCCAGAATTTCGTCGAGATTGTCTCGAGGCACTTCGGCAACCGCTCGAGAATCATTTCGTTAAACTCGATCGAATCAATGGACATACCCAATATCCTGCCGACTTTATGCTAATTGCCACCATGAACCCATGCCCCTGTGGCTACTTTCAATCAAATATCAAAGAATGCACCTGCTCTCCTAGCGCCATTCAGAGATATCGTCAAAAACTATCTGGACCGCTTTTGGACCGTATCGATATCACAACTCCTGTCTTGCAAGAGCCCGACAGCATCCTCCATCACAGCCGCACAATCAGCATTAAGCAGCATACTCTCGCTCAAAAACAGATTCACGATGCCGTTCAGCAACAACACCTACGCTATCACGATCTTACGAGATTCAATTCTCGCCTTTCTTCGCTTGAAATTACTAGATACTGCCACCTTACGAAAACAGCTAAAGACCTACTCAATCAAGCTTCAAACCATTATTGTCTATCCGCTCGTTCTTATTTTAAAATCATTAAAGTTGCTCAGACCATTGCCGACCTAGAGCTCTCCCCTAAAATTACCACTGAACACATTTCGGAAGCTATCCAGTATCGTCCTCAAATACTCCATTAGCCATATCTGGGGTCGCACCCCTTGTATTTTCGAAAGCATTTTGGTATAATTGTCGCCATAACAAAGTCTAATTTTTTGAGGAGCACTACCATCGGTACCAACAATTCGAAAACACGCATTAATGGAGATATTCGTTATCCGGAGGTGCGCGTTATCAGCGCCGACGGCGCGCAGTTAGGTATCATGTCTAGTCGCGACGCTCAGCTTATGGCGCGCGATGCCGGCTTAGACTTAGTGGAGATTTCCCCTAACGCTAACCCGCCCGTCGTCAAAATCATCGACTGGGGTAAATACCAGTATCAAAAGATGAAGGAGCAATCTCGCGCCAAGAAAAAAGCTAAAAGCTCCGAACTCAAACAAATCAGACTAGGTTTAAAAATTGGGGAAAATGACCTCAATATAAAATGCCGCAAAATCATCGAATTGCTCGATGACGGCGATCGTGTCAAAGTAATGATTATCTTCCGTGGCCGCGAAATGGCCCACAAAGAAATCGGCACCGAACTCATGAACCGCATCATCGAAAAACTCGGCAGCGAAGTTGTCGTAGACGGCAAATCGCAGATGAGCGGCCGCAATCTTACCTTTATGGTTCGCCATAAATAGATTGCATTATAACGCCCACCGGTTCCCTACACCCCAAAGCGTTCCATATATCAACTAAAGTAGGAAAGGTAATCAAATGCCAAAAATGAAAACCCACAAGGGTACCGCCAAACGCGTCCGCATTACCAAAACTGGTAAAATCGTCCGCGAACGTGCTTTCGGCAACCATATCCTTGCCAAAAAGTCCAAAGCCCGCAAACGCAACATGAAAACTGCTGCTATTATCGAGGGCAAAATCAAGAAAAACGTTAAAACTGCATTAGGAGCTTAATCATGAGAGTTAAACGTGGAGTCGCTGCTCGCGCAAAGCACAAAAAGATTCTTAAAGCTGCTAAGGGCATGCAGCATTATCGCACTCGTAGCTTCCGTCTTGCGAAGCAAGGTGTCATCAAAGCATTACGTTATTCCTACCGCGATCGCCGCAATCGCAAACGCGATTTGCGTGCTCTTTGGATTACTCGCATTAACAATGCCGCTCGCGAAAACGGCATCAGCTATAGCAAGCTAATCAACGGTATGAAGACTAAGGGTATCGAACTCGACCGTAAGGTTCTTGCCGAACTTGCCGTCAGCGATCCAAAAGCCTTTACTGCCATCTGCGAAAGCGTAAAATAGTTAGGAACTAAAAAAATACCCCACTATCTGGGGTATTTTTTGTGGAATCTTTCCCCAAAAAGCGTTAGCACTCCAAGGTATACAACTGCCAATAAGCATTTTCGGACCAATGGTATTAGTGCGCTTCCCCATCTTTTCAAGATATTTTTACAACAAAAAATTCCACATCAAAACGCGGAATTCCAAGACATAAAAGCTCGTATAGTAAGCCGGGTTCTGTGACTTTATTATATAAATATAATAAAGCCCGCAGTCATCTATCTAGCCCCGCAATTGCTCACGGGATCTAGCGGTGAGCGACCATCCGCGGACCACGGTATCTAGGTCTCCTTGCAGCCGGTAGAGTTTACCCCACCCCGATGTCACCACCAAGGTCTGTGGGCTCTTACCCCACTCTTTTCACCCTTACAACAGTTAAACAACTGAAGCGGTATAGTTTCTGTGGCACTTTTCCTACACTTGCGTGCGGTTGCCGTTAGCAACTACCGTGTCCTATGCTGCCCGGACTTTCCTCTCGCCAAAAAGGCCAGCGACTACGTCAACGAGCTTGTCGTTAATTATACCAAACCTTGACAACTTTTTCAAATGTTATCTATTAATAAGCTCCTCGGCGCACATTTGCATCGATGACCTTATTTACTTCCGCATCGGCCTCTACATTCATACTTCTCGGCACATGCGTGAAACTGTAAGCTTCGAGATTCTCCAGTAACTTCAAAACATCTGCGTGCACTTGCAATAAATCCTGATTCTTCACCTTATAAACACCATTCATCTGGTTCACCATCATTAAGCTGTCACTCTTAAAATGCACCTTCTTCAAACCTAACTCGATTGCCTGCTCTAGCCCTTCTTTCAAGCCATAATACTCCGCTAAGCGCGAGCTGGAAAAACCCAAAAACTCGCCACCCCTTTTTAGTTCTTTGCCATCCGGGCCGATAATATAATAGCCCAAACCACTTGGCCCCGGATTCCCCCGTGAGCCGCCATCGGTGTAGATAGTCGCAAAATCGCTAGCCGGCAACACTTGTGCGTTTTCGCCCGATTGCATAATTCGCGACGCCGGCACCCCTGCCTTTGTGGCCGTAATCTGCAATACCATCAATGACGCCTCTTCAAGCGCAAATGAACCCATTTCCGATACTTTTATCCACTTATAGGCCGAATATCGTTCGTTCGTAATTTTTACTGAACCGCTCGCAATCTTTATCTCATATACGATATAAAGATTTCCCAATTCGGACGCTCCCTCCAGGTTAGTAAAAGTCACTGCGTCAACCAATTGCACACTCGCGGCTTGCGCGCCCAAGTTCTCATAAATCACCCGCGTCATAGCCTCTTCTGGCTGCTCGCCAAAGATAATTTTCCCCTGCGGCAGCTCAAAATGCGGCGTTCCGCCATCAATTCTTCCCCCAGCCCGCTTCAAAAGCAAGACCTCGTCGTCTTTTTTGCATATCGCCGTCACCCGAATGCGCTGTTTCATATATTACCATTTTACCACAAGCATTTAGTATTTCCGCCCCCTCTTATGGCTCCCATCGCATCTTTTTCGATCATATGGCAATGTCTAATTTTTTTGGACTTAAAAATTATAGAATTAACAGATGCAGAATCGCAAACCCCCATCATTTCAACTCCTGCTCTGTAGTAAAAATAATGTCCGAAAAAATCAGACATAACCACACTCTTCAACGAGAAGCGCACGGTGCGACTTGCAGATTAAATAAACCACCAAAAAACCCAAGTTGCATCGTTTTCCCGTGATAAGAACACGGTGGGTAAACTCTCTCATACTAAACCCACGGGCTTAATATGTCGAATTCCCTAAAACATGATTATTCAGGAAAATCATGCGCAACTTGGGCTACTTTTATTCTACCACGCCAACCTCCCCCCGTCAAAAACACGCCAGGGAGAAACTACGCTCCACCAACTAACATTGTAAAGAAGCGTAAAATAGCATTCATTGCGCCACTCATATAAAAACTGAGCGCTGTACCAAAGAATAGCAAGCAGAAATATACTACAAATAGACCATATCTTTCAATTTGCTCCATAAATACCCGAACTCCCCCTTCCGGCGCAATCGCATATAGCACTCGCGATCCGTCTAATGGCGGAATTGGAATAATATTAAACAGCATAAAACCAAGATTAATACTTACTCCAAGCATCGCGAACATACTCCAAAAGCTATCCGCAGAATAATATACTTCCCCATTTTGAACCTGAAATGCCCCCGCCCAATATCCAACCAAGAAAAACACTAGCGCTAATATGAAATTTGTCAATGGTCCCGCTATCGCTACTAGCGCAAATCCCCACTCGCGATATTTTAGCTTGTATTTATTAATTGGAACTGGCTTTGCACCACCAAAAATCGGCCCACCCATCAATGCGAGCAATATAGGCACCATTATCGTCATAACTGGGTCGATATGCTTTAGTGGGTTTAAAGATAATCGACCACTATATTTCGCCGTGTCATCACCGAGTTTTAGCGCAACAACTCCGTGCATTAACTCATGCAAAATCATCGAAAACAAAGTAATAATAAATACCGCAAATACATACCCCAAGGTGTGAGTTAAATCATCACTCATTTAATCATTATACCATATACACTTAGAGCTCTACGCTCTTGCACAAAAAAGATGGACCCTAACAACAAGCGTCCATCTCTTTTATTTAAAGGCAAACTTACTTAATCAAACCCTTCTTACGAAGTGTGCGAAGCGTTGAAGCGGCAACTTTCATTCTAACCTTGCGGCCGTCAATAATAAAGGTACGCTTCTGGACATTTGGCTCAAAAACTTTACGAGTCTTGTGCTGCGAAAAGCTTACGTTGTGGCCATACATCTTGCCTTTGCCGGTAATTTCACATACTGCCATATCTATTATCTCTTCTTATTATTAAAAACTTGCTCTATTATATCTTATAATTGGCTTTTTCGCAAGGGGTCTAATCTAGCTTCCATACTTCCATTACGGCCGGCAGCGAATTGGCATTCTTAATCTTTAGCTTCTTCTCTGTCTTTACGGAAGCTTTTATCTCTGCAAAGTCCATATTGCCCATTGGAATTACAATCTTCGGCTCAACAATTGGAACAGTCTTTGGGTTGCTAGTCCCTAGAATATCTACTGGGCCAAGATTATCGAGGTCGTCAGTTTTAGCAGTATTCCCTACAATACCAATTTTAACGCCATCTACGTCAATGCGATACATAATGCCGCCATCCTTTAGGCTAGTGCCGACAATTGCAATATCGCCAATCTCAAATTCCCCAGAACCCCTAATCGTGCCTACCTTCAAGTCAGCATTAATTGTCGATTGTGCGACATTAATATTTACGACTCTTTCCTTAGCTTTTATCGTCATTTCGTCAGAATTTTTCAATTCAATTTCAAACATTTTCTACTCCTCTTCTACTATTTACAGAATTCTTTCTGGATCATAAGTTTCACTAATTCGAAGCGACCACACATCTGCTATGAATCTATCACGCACGCTTTTACGATATAAATAATCCTCGCGGCTCATGATAGCATAATTAAGCGGCTTGCCCTGGCGCTTCTCCACTACTTCCGCCCATCTCGTCAACTTTCGCTGGTAGTCATCGCCGATAATCAACAAGTCCAGCCCCTCTTGGCCAGGCAGACGATTCGTAACAATTAGGCCATGTATTAGATTTTCCACTGGACGTACATAATCTGCCCAAGTCGGCTTATGCACCTCGATGTCTTGCTTTGAATCAATTTTTCGTGAGAATATTTCTGACATCGGACGAGCGAATGGGTGTTTCATATTTGCTGAATAATAAACTTTATTCTCATAGTTCTCAATTTTTACAAGCCCTAACGCATTTAAGTTTGTCAGCTCACGCCTCACGGAATTTATCTGCTCTTCTATTACGCGAGTAATCTCTCGCACATAATACGATTTTTCTGGATTCTCGAAGAACAAACCCAACAATTTAGCTCTTGTTTTTGAACCAAACAATTTTTCTAATGGCACTGCGTTTTCTTTGCTCATCCTATAACTATATTAACAAAAGAATTAGAATTTATCTAGACAAGTAAAAATTAATTATACGCTCAACAGCGCCATTCAGCTCTATCCAAACAATATTCTTATTTCTCTTAAACCATGTTAATTGTCTTTTTGCCAAATGCCAATCATCTATCTCATTTAGCCGTATCGCCTCCTCGCGATCAATATTTCCACGCATCATTTCCCAACAAATTGGGTAAATATCCGACTTCATTGCTTGACTATCCCAGCCGTATTGCTCTACCAGCGCAAGAGTCTCTTTCTCAATCGGCTGAGCAAATAATTTATTCGACCTAATCAGCAACCGTTTCCGTAATTCATCGCGCGGCCAATCGATACCAAATACTACATAATCCGAACTCATCTCTTGTCTGTCTGAATAATTATTTTTCACAACATCATTGAAATGGTAGTCGTAGACTAGCGCATCCACATACAGTCCTGTACCGCCCACAACTATCGGCAGATGCCCTCTCCTACGTATATCTTCAATTTTCTTGAGCGCATAATTGCAAAAGTCAACAACCGTGAATCGATCATTTGGTTCTACCAAGTCAATGCCCCAGTGTGGCACACCCTTCATCTCCGTCAGCATAGGCTTCGCCGTACCAATATCCATTCCTTTATATATCGCGCGTGAATCCGCCGAAACTATTTCACAGTCACAAATACCTCGTTCCGAAAGCGTTAGTGCCAAATCGATTGCTAAACCAGTTTTTCCGCTCGCAGTAGGCCCTACTATAACCAATACCGGCCATTTAGACACATCAAAAACAGCAGAGCCACTCCCCGCTCTACTGTCTTCTTTCGCGATCCTATTTTTGGCGCTCACGGTAAGCGTAGGTCTCCGTGTCGACAGATATTACATCGCCAGTCTTAATGAAGGCTGGAACTTTTACCTCGACACCGGTTTCAAGTTTTGCGTCCTTCTGTACAGAAGACGTCGTGTCACCCTTAACAACGCTCTCGGTATAAGTAACCTCTAGCCACACATTCTTTGGCAATACTAAGTTAATCGGACTATCGTTGTAAAATTGAATATCGAAGTTTTCGCCTTCTTTCATAAAATCCTTCGCATCGCCAACCATATCAGCAGTAAGCTCATACTGGTTAAAGGTCTCAGGATTCATGAAATAGAATTTCTCGCCATCATTGTAGAGGTACTGCACCGTTTGATTCGCAACCTCTGCTGGCTCAATTTTTTCCTGACCTTTGAAGGTTTTCGGTAATAATGCGCCCGTAATTAGGTTCTTAACCTTCACATTCACAATACTACCACCACGCCCCATTACTTTTTGTGAATATTCCACCACTTTATATGGCTGACCATCCAAAGTTATTAGGGTATTTTTCTTTAAATCTGTTGGTCCATACATGCTTAAGAACCTCCAGAACTACGCGCTAGCAACAAATGGCATTAATGCTAAATGGCGAGCACGCTTAACAGCTACGGCAAGTTGACGTTGCTGTTTTGCAGATAGACCAGTCTTTGAAATTGGCTCAATGCGGCCATATGCATCGACATAGCGTTGTAAAGTTTTTACATCGCGATAATCGAAATACATATTTGGATCATTCTTGTATCTCTTCATCTTTTACCTTTCTTATCTGTTAAAATGGAATCTCACTTAGGTCGATAGGCTCATCGGAAATATCATCCGGCGCGACATCCGTAGCGCTATTATTTGCGCCTCCTTTGCTTCCGCCAGAATAACTTCCGCCATCGCCATTGCCTCCGCCGATAAAGTTAAAATCTTCAACGACGATCTCAACCCGAGAGCGCTTTTGGCCTTCCTTATCTTCCCAGCTACGCTGCTCGATACGGCCAGAAACCAAAATTCCGCTACCCTTCTTTGCATATTGCGCGATAATTTCACCGGACCTCCCCCAAGCCGAGCAATCTAAGAAAGAAACTTGCTCCTTATTATCTCCCGAGCCATCTTTATAATTGCGATTTACCGCCACCGTAAAGCTGCAAACTTGAGCCCCACTTGGCGTTGAGCGTAATTCTGGATCACGCGTCATGTTACCTACAATGATTGCTTTGCTAAATCCCCGCGCCATATGTTATTCCTCCTCTTTTGGTTCTTCTTGAACTTTGCGTTCTTGGCGTTTTGCCAACATCTTTTCACGACGTGGATCCTTCGCAACTAGCAGATAGCGAATCGTCTCATCGGTAATATTGAGTACCGAAGAAATTTTTGCTGGAGCAGCTGCCGGAAGTTCCAATTCGTAATAGTAATAAACCGCAAAATCTTGACCCTTAATCTGATAAGCAAGTCTTTTCTTGCCCTCATTGGCCTCTTTGGTAATCTTACCACCGTTGGCCTCAATCAAAGCCTTGACCTTGTCGGTTGCCGGCTCAAGATTCATCTCTAAATCAGGATGAATGAGCACGGTTAATTCGTATTCTCGCATAGAACACTCCTTTGGTTAAAGCAAGAGCGCATTATTTTTTAAAATAGCCTCTTGCTGAGCTAATATTGAACGAATTATAACATATGTCACCCCTGTTTGGCAAGTCAAGGCCAAAGCATTTGGCTACAATTCTTCACCAACCCTCAATAGTAATACATCGCGGTAATGGCGCGAATCTTTATCGCAAGTAGATAGAAGTATCAATTGCCAGCCATTTACTTCATCGGATTGCAATCTCTCGGCTGGATAGCTGCCATTTACCGTACTACCACCTTCAATAATAGACTTAATAATTTCTTTATTTTTACCATTTCGAATACTTGCCAAATCATAGATTTTCGTCTTAGTTACATCCTCCACCGAATAAGATATTACCTCAAGCTCAAATGTGCCTTTTGTAGTAGTTATAGTACCCCGACGATGCTTTTGCAAATAAGAGCTGTCTACATATTCCACCAAAGAACCAAACATTTTATTACGGTTCATACGATGACCGTAAATAACCGTATAATTATCATTTAAGAAATCGTTCCGATGATCCACGAACGGATTGCCAGCAATCGAATGTTCACCTTTATAATCCACCGTTAGATACTTTGCATTATCTTTAGACTGCGTAATTGGATAATCTATCGGAGTATCATCTAGCGTTAACCATGCAACTATATCCTCATTAGTTCTTTGCAACTCCTGTATATCTGGGTAGGCTCGATCGGCCATAGCCAACTTTTTCAGACTATCCGGAATATCTGCCTCTTTCACAACTAAATGATTATCAATAAGTGCATAAATTCCAACGCACAAAAATAATATCGATACCGACAATAGGATAATATTGAACACCCTATCTATAATATTTTGGACGACAACAATCTTGTTTTCACTTTGCCCCTTCATATCTAAAAACTCCGCGTACGCAAAAGCAAAGCGATTACACTTCCCTTAATACTAGATTCCTTGATAGCGCCAAAAGTTCGAGAATCTTTCATATCTTCATAATTGGAGTTTAAAACGAAAAAGCTATCCGCCGGAACGCGAAAACCGTCACCAAAGGGATTAGCCTCGTCGAGTGTGCTGTCATAAACTGGCGCGTTCGAAACAATAACCCCATTAACCAACAAGTATCCATCATCGTTAAGCGTTATAAGGTCGTCCTCTTCTCCGATTATCTCAGACATCAATTCGCGACCATCGTAGGAATAAATAATAACGTCGCCGACACTATGATTCTTACCTATCCGATTAAAGAGTATAAAGTCACCATCGTTAATGCGTCCATTCATAGAAACGTCAGATATTCTGCGCAGCCCTACAAATACGCCAAAGCTAAGCCAAAGTATGATAATAATGGCAAACGCCTTCAAGGCTAGGAGTACCCAAGTACTCCTAACCTTGTTGCTGTTTTTCATATTTTTATTTTTCCTAGCTACTGCCTAATTAAGCCTTATTAGCGAGCTTTTTGCGAGCTACATAATAAACACCTGCTGCACCGGCGAGAGCTAAGAGAATATAAATAGCTATATTCATAGTTGCACCCGTATCGACGGCCGAGTTAAGCTTTTCGTCTATAGTAGTTTTGTTTGCAGTATTGTATGTCGGAGCGTTAGTAGCCACCATAGTCTTGGTACCGGTGCTGGTTTGCTCAGTTCCATCGATGGTAGTTGTATATTCGTCAGTACCAGACTTAGCAATCGTATAAGTAGTACCAACTGGAATCTGAGACTTGGTACCATCTGCACCAATAGTAATAGTGTCGCCTGCTTTAAGCTTAATGGTGTTTCCGTTAGTCACCGTTGTAGGATTACTACAAGTAGAATCGGTAGTTAATTTATAGCTATCAGAGGTGCTAAACGAAATAGTATAATCAAAACACACACTTGGGTCTGCCGCGTTACCAGATACAGTGTGAGATACCTGGATGTTCGTATAGGCTGGAGTGCTTGCGAAAGTAAACTCGGAATCAGTACCAGAGAAAGTCGTAAGCTTGTTGCCGCCAGAGTCCTTAATGTATAGGCTAGCAACGAAACCAGTAAGATCATTGTTGTTGCGTACGCTAACTACCGCAGTGTAGGTGTCGCCACTTACTGGATAGGTGGTAGGATTAGTCGATGAGCTTTCGGCGATAGCATAGGAATAATCTCCAGCACGCTCAAATTGCATACCGCTAAAATCTATCGTTGCAGCCTTGGAGGCTTCGCCCTGTGTGGCATAGCTATCATTAAAGACAATGCTCGGTGCAGCCGGAACACCCGTTGCACCGGCTGGGTTATTAGAATCTGCCGTAATAGTGTAACCAAAAGTATTACTAATCGTACCGTAAGCGTTCGGAATCTTACGAATCAACGTAGCCGAAGAACTACCATCCCAAGTTGGCACAGTGGCGGCAAATACATTGCCGAGTGGAGTGACGGTAGTTGCAGCTACTGCTACGGCTGCCGTAGCGATAATTGCTCTATTTGTCTTTTTCATTTTATTATCCTTCTCTTGTATTTTTATTGACCTAAAAGTGATTTTTTATTGTTTATTTTTGCCCCCACAATCTCCTTTTTCATTGTACCATGCTAACCTCCCGTATACCAATCTGGTCGCGCTACGGATGATGGAATGTTAGCAAACATACTCGACATATTAGCAGTGCTCTGAACGGTCCAATTAAAGATTGGCCGAAGCGAAGTAATTTGTCTATCGTTTTGAAACATATAGCTCATGCTAGTTACGTTTGATATATTCCAGCTGGTTAAGGCATCGATGCCAGTAAGGCTGGAGACGCCATAGAACATAGAACTCATACTCGTCACTTTGGAAGTATCCCAGCCGCTGGCTCCGTCTATATTTGCAAGAACCGAGGCATTATAGAACATAGAGGCCATAGTCGTTACGCTGGAAGTATCCCAACCGCTCGCTCCGTCTATATTCGTGAGGCTAGTAGCGCTAGAGAACATAGAGCCCATACTCGTCACGCTAGAAGTATCCCAGCCGCTAGCTCCGTCTATATTCGCGAGGCTGCGGGCGCTAGAGAACATATAGGCCATAGTCGTTACGCTGGAAGTGTCCCAACCGCTGGCTCCGTCTATATTTGCGAGGCTAGAGGCGCTGTTAAACATAGTGTACATACTCGTTACGCTGGAGGTATCCCAGCCGCTCGCTCCGTCTATATTTGCGAGGCTGCGGGCGCTAGAGAACATATAGGCCATAGTCGTTACGCTGGAAGTGTCCCAGCCACTAGCTCCGTCTATATTCGCAAGAGCCGAGGCGCTAGAGAACATATAGGCCATAGTCGTTACGCTGGAAGTATCCCAGTTGGTAGCGCCAAATATATCGGTAAGGCTAAAAGCGCCATAGAACATAGAGCTCATATCCGTTACGCTAGAGGTATCCCAGTCACTCGCTCCATCTATATTTGTGAGGCTAGAGGTGTTAGAGAGCATAGATTTCATAGTCGTCACTTTAGAAGTATCCCAACCAGCTAGTGCATCTATATTCGCAAGAGCCGAGGCGCCAGAGAACATATAGCTCATGTTTGTCACTTTAGAAGTATCCCAGCCGCTCGCTCCGTCTATATTCGTGACAGCCGAGGCGCTAGAGAACATAGATTGCATACTCGTCACGCTAGAGGTATTCCAACCGCTCGCCCCGTCTATATTTGTGAGACTGGAGGCGTTATTGAACATATAGCTCATGTTTGTCACTTTAGAAGTATCCCAGCCGCTCGCTCCGTCTATATTTGCGAGATTACGAGCCTCCTCAAACATAGATTGCATACTCGTCACGCTAGAAGTATTCCAGTTACTAGCCCCATCTATGTTCGTAAGGCTAGAGGCGCCAAAGAACATAGAGCTCATGTTTGTCACTTTAGAAGTATCCCAGCCGCTCGCTCCGTCTATATTTGCGAGGCTAGATGTGCCAGAGAACATCGATTGCATATTCGTCACGCTAGAAGTATTCCAATTGGCTAAGGCATCAATGCTGGTGAGGCCGGAGACACTAGAGAACATAGAGCCCATACTCGTCACGCTAGAAGTATTCCAATTGGCTAAGGCATCAATGCTGGTGAGGCCGGAGACGCTATGGAACATAGATTGCATACTCGTCACGCTAGAAGTATTCCAATTACTTGCCCCATCTATATTCGCAAGAGCCGAGGCGCCAAAGAACATATAGCTCATGTTTGTCACATTAGAAGTATCCCAGCCGCTAGCTCCGTCTATATTTGCGAGATTACGAGCCCCCTCAAACATACAATGCATGTCCGTCACGCTAGAAGTATTCCAGTTACTAGCCCCATCTATGTTCGTAAGGCTAGAGGCGCTATAGAACATAAAGCTCATGTCTGTCACATTCGAAGTGCTCCAGTTGCTAGCCCCGTCAATATTCGTCAAGCTAGAAGCATTACGGAACATGTCCCCCATTCTCAAAACATTAGACGTGTTCCAATTTGCTAATGCGTCTATATTCGTAATGCTAGTAGCATCCTTAAACATAACATTCATTCTTTGTACGTTTTCGGTATTCCAGCCGGAAAGTGCAGATATATCCGCAAGACTAGATGCGCCCATAAACAGATAATACATATCCGTCACATTGGAAGTATCCCAGCCAGAAATGCCACTAATATCGACTAGACTAGTATCTCGTTCGAACATAGAACTCATGGTTGTCACCTTAGAGGTATACCAATTCGAAAGCGGAGAAAAGCTAGCTAAGCTCGTAGCATAGCGGAACATCCATTTCATATCTGTCGTATTAGAAACGTCCCAATCAGCCAATGCCGAAATATCCTCAAGCGCCTTAAATGTATTGAATAGATACGCCATATTTGCATTGCCCTCTATCTTATCCGCATCAGAATAAATATAAATGGTGCCATCGACGTCATCAAACCAAGCATAAACCGGCACTGGAGAGTTGGCCGAAGAGATTATTGAAGCACTAGCCTGCTGAACCGCAGACATAGAAGTTGCAGTCTTTACGGCCTTTATTATCGTGTTATCGGCAGTATACGTCACCGAGCTCTGTCCGGATAGTTTCTTCAAGGCCACATTAATATTCTGCCCAGTATTCAGCACTGCTGCTATTTCTTCCTTTACTTCCCCATCCATGCTCTTAGAAATAGAAGGCTTAGTCCAAGTGGCACGAAGGATTACGTCGTCGTTCATGATCTTGAAGTAGTCATCATTTAGAATCTTCGGATCACCCTCGGCAATCTCCCAACCATTAAAGTTGTAGCCATTGCAGGAAATGGTATTACTAGACTTCGCTACTATTGCCATTGGTAGATAGTTCTGCTCTGCTGGCAGTGTTCCTCCATAAGCAGAACAAGCACTTGGCAGATTTGGCTCATAGGTTACTTTGTAGCTAGACTTTAGCACTGGGGTTAATTCACTTGTTATGCTTTCGTCTGGCGTTTCAGGCAGACTACTCTGGATAGTTTCATGATCATTAGTCGGCAAGAAAGTGTTTTCTGCTATGGCGCCAGTATCCTTGAGAGTAACATCTATGATTAGCTGCGCCGAGCGACCAGATACCAATACTTCATCCATTATCCAAGTTACGACTGGCGTATTGCCATCGTGGGTTAAAGATGTTTCACCAATAGTCGTCTCGATACTGTCTACGCTATCTACGTCCCAATATTCGTCATTAATGTAGTCTACTAGGGTGAAGTTATCGTAGATATATGGCGCAATAGAGGCTTCAAAGAGGACGTTATTCAATGAATCCATATTAGCAATGAACTGGTTATCCGTAACTACCTTGATTGGGTCAAGCACCTCATCGCCCATCTCGTATTGGATGCCATTGATGGTCATGTAGGGATACATGCTTTTTAATAGCCTATACTCTGCTATCTCATTCGGAGACTTTTCATTCGGATAGCCATCAGTCAAGAACAGCATAATTAGCTCGCGGCCACTCTGTTTCTGGTACCCATCAAGGACTTCTTCGGCTTTTTTAAAACCGCCATAGTAATTAGTACTACCCGCAGGCGTTAAGCCATTAACCAAATCCGTAAGGGCAGTTTTATCGGTCGTTAAGTTACTTAGCCTTGAAGCGCTAGAGCCAAAACTCACGAGTCCAATACGGTTATTGCTGTCGGAGAGAACACTTTCAATTAGCTCCGTAGCGTCATGCTTAACTTGCGTAATCTTGTCGCCACTCATTGAGCCCGAGTTATCTATGACCATTACGAGATCTAGATGCGTATTATCTGCAACCTTAGCAATTGTATTTACATCAAAGGTTATTCTCGCCTTACCCTGTTCTATCCACTCAGCGCTCTTTTCTACATTCCAAGAACCAGGCGCATTATTAGTGTAGCTTGTATGTTGCGAAGTGAGTTCTACAGACTTAATGACTTCTGTATACGGAGCCGCCATAGCAGAATGAATCATTAGGCCGCCGAAGACGAAAGTAGCAGCAATAATACCAGGAAACGCGTATTTAAAAGCAGTCCCGCTAACATAACGAATAGCCCTAGCGTTAACCTTCAACCTACGCGGCAGCAACACTAGGCAAACGAGCATACCGGCCCCCAATACCACCATCCCTACATATGGCAAAGCATTGAAGATAACGCCTGTAATTGGCACAGGCTCAGGGATAGTGTCGAAGTCCACAGTAGCTTTGTATTCTTGGTCGGTATCTAAAATATGGTCTTCAGCCAGAGCACCAGTCAGTTCAACGATGTTAGTGAGGGTTTGAGCGGTATTTTCGGTTACTTTGTATTCGGCATAAACGTCAATACTAGAGTTTGCGGCGATGGTAGGAATAAAGGCTATAGTGCTAGTCTTGACCGTGTAGCTATTGTCGGTTGGCGCCGTAAAGACTGCGCCGTCCAATTCTTCTTGTAAGTAGACATCGGTAATGGCGAAAGATTCTGGGTTAGTAACGGTAATCTTAAACTTTACAGTTTCGCCATACATATATTCGTCTTTAGGGTTAGTAATGGTCTTAGTGATGGTCGGAACAAACTTCCCCATCGTACGCATCCACTCGCCGTAAATAGTGACATTTTCTTCTGGCATCGTGAAGCTAGCATTCTTGTACCAACCAAGGAAGTCGTAGCCATTAGCTTGCGGATCAGCAGCTCTTGTGACTGTATCGCCAGGATAATGGGTTTCACATGGCGGGAGAATAGACGCGGAGTTTGGTGGAATAACAGAACCCTCAAACATATAACAGACTTGGTAGCTAATACGTTCAAAGCTGCCCACAATGGTAACGTTGTGGGCGGGCATCGTGAAGCCGGTATCGCTGAGAGCTATGTCTTGAGTGCTCCAGCCTCTAAAACGGTAGCCGTCAATGACAGTATTCGCTTCAGTAGAATCCAGCGACACGCTCACTCCGGCTTCATATTCTTTCTGAGTTGGCGGCATAAAGTCTGCTGGTTTCTCGCCATTTACTACATAAGTTACTGTATACTTGGTTGCCGTCGCGTTCTTAGTCCAAATACCAACTAACTCTACGTCTTGGCCTGGCATCGTGAAGGAGCCATCAGTGACCGTAGCATCAGTTGTAGTCCAACCAGAGAAGGTATAGCCTTCGAGGGTTGGATTCATACTGACAGCTACTTCATTATTGGCTGGGTAAGACTGATCGCTTGGCGCAGTTGGCGCACCCGTTGGAATGTCTCCTGTATATCTATACATGACTTTGTATACTCTGGTGCTAGAACTACCTATCCAAGCATGGACAGTGTTAGAGATAGCCGTGACGTCTTTCTCGGCCGCAAAGGCGGTGTTGTAGAAATCTCTTCGGGTTTCTATTGGCGTAGTATCTGGATCGTCAACGGTTGCTGGGGTCTTCGTAATAATGCCGACAGTTAACTGGCAGCCGGCTTTAATCTTCTCGGCCGTAAAGGAAACTGTACGAGTTGTATCGTTGTAATGTAGGCCATGGTAATAGTATTCAGTATGAGTATTATTCCAAGTACCAGTATCTAGGGCTTCTTCATTAGTGTCATCGACAACTTTACCGGAACATTGAATAGAACTGTCTGAGCGAGATACAGCGCCAAATGTACCGTCAGAGGTAGTAACAAAGCCTTGGAAGATAAGGCCGTCTGGGAGTTTGTCCGTGACATTAATGCGACCACCGCGTATATCTGCAATTTGACTATCACTAGACTCTATACCAGCAGTGTCTACGCCATCTTCTTTGACGTTGAGATAATATGTGAGTTCCGAATCTACATCTACACGGACATCGTTGTCTGTGATGATTTCGGCAAGAGAGTTGAATGCAAAAACCGAGACAAAAACACCCAAGAACATAGCCACCAAAATATGGGCTAGTTTGTTGTTTTTCTCCCTTTTTGTTTTGCGCCCCTTGGCGCGAGATGCTACAGAACCCCTCCTGAATAACATCGATCATTCTCCATTCTCTCGCAGCTAGTTGAGATTTGAAGAACTCTACACTCACCAAGTACCTCCCATTTGGTACTAATATAATAATATCATAACTTTTTTAAAATAAAATAACTGAACTCAAAAAGCACTAGTTAATCATAAACTGGCAAATCCGGCGGAAAAGGATCGTAGCCCTCTTCTCTATGCCCTTCCGGCGCAAAACTTCGCCTACTAGGCTTCCTTGTCCATAGGCCATCTGAACCGCCACCAAAATCATCTTCGCCAAAATCGTCATCCATAAAACCATCGCCATCTAAATCATGGTTCCCGTACGGGTTAAAACCTAAGTCTTGCAAAAAACGTGATGGAAAATTATAGCTCCGCCCGCCATAAGCAAAACGCGACTGCGCATAAGTCAAAAATAGCTCTCGCATCGCCCTCGTCATACCCACATAGGCTAAGCGTCGCTCCTCTTCTACATCCTCCGCCGACTCATCCATCGATCGCACATGCGGCAACAACCCTTCTTCCATACCAACCAAGAATACAATCGGAAATTCCAAACCTTTCGCCGCATGTAAAGTCATCAGCGTCACCGCATTTTTTCCCGAATCCTCGTCCGCCGAAGACATCAAAGCCGCATCGGCCAAAAACTCGTCCAGAGTAGCATACGCCCCCGCCTCGCCAATAAGTACCGTCAAGTTCTCATTTCGCTCCTCGGCCTTCAACTTATCCCCATCGTTCAAATACCCCCTATAATCGATTCTCCGCAGCAAATCCTCAATAATATCCGCCGGATTAGCATTGCTATCGTTCTTCTTTCGGAGAGCTTCCAATGTATCTGCGAATTGCAAATACGCCTTCGCCGCCTTCCCCGTCAATCCATCAATATCTCCGGCCAAAATCTTTTGTACCGACTTCTCGCCAATCCCCCGCGCCGGCACATTTACTACGCGTGTAAAGGAAATAATATCGCGCGGATTTACAATCAAGTGCAAATACGCCACAATATCTCGGATTTCTTTACGATCATAAAAGCGCACCCCACCAACTAACTTATACGGAATTCGGTATTCCATAAAAGCTTTTTCAAACGCTTGCGACTGCGCATTTGTCCGATATAATACCGCAAAATCACTCAGTATGCGTCCGCTTTTCTTAATTATCCCCGCCACATATCGCGCCTCGTCCTGCTCGTCACGTGCACCATGAATTTCAACCGGCGCACCTTTTCCAATATCTGTAAATAATTCCTTATCACTACGTTGTGTATTTTTCGTAATCACTTTCTGCGCCGCATCCAAAATATTCTGAGTTGATCGGTAATTCTGCTCCAGTTTTATTACTTTTGCACCAGGAAAGTCTCGCTCGAAATTCAAGATATTCGTAAAATCCGCCCCACGCCAAGAATAAATCGATTGCCAATCATCTCCCACGCAACAAATATTCATCTGGTCATTCACGAGTATCTTTACAATTTCATACTGTATATGATTCGTATCCTGATACTCGTCAATCAAAATATGCTGAAATTTTCGACGCCACTTCGCACGAATATCCGCACGCCGGCGTAATAACTTCGCTACATATAGAAGTAAATCATCAAAATCTACCGCATCCGCCTTCATGCGCATATCTTCATAACGTTCATAAACTTCCGCAATCTGCTTCTGATTTGGATAAAATGCCTTCGCTAACATTTCGTCTGGGTCTTCGCCCTCATTCTTAGCTTTTGAAATTGCCGCCTCGCACGCTCGCGGTTTAATATTTTTGTCACTTACGTGCAGTTCTTTCATTGCGCGCTTAATTAACGCTAATCGATCATCCGTATCGTAAATTACGAAACTTTTAGATAGACCAACGCTCTCTGCCTCAATTCGCAAAATCTTCACACAAATCGAGTGAAAAGTCCCCATCCATGGCATAAAACTGAAGTTATTGTCCATATCGAGCAACCGCGCCAAACGCTCACGCATCTCGCGCGCTGCTTTATTCGTAAAAGTAAGCGCCAAAATCTCATATGGCGCCACACCATTTGCTATCAAATTCGCAATTCTATGCGTCAAAGTCTTCGTTTTTCCCGAACCGGCACCCGCCAAAATTAAAACCGGTCCAGACAAAGTCTCAACAGCCTCTTTTTGCGCGGAATTCAATCCCTCCAAAATTTTCGACATGTTTTTATTTTACCGCAAACCATCTCAAAAGTCGCTTTAGTTAGCTATTGCCCAACCTTTCGATTTTTCCCTGCCGTCTCATCGAGACAATAATCGTCTGCAAAGGCTTTTGCTATATCGCCTTTATAATATTTACAAGACATAATTGTCTGTGCGCTAGTGAAATACTGCCACGTCCCACCATCCTTCTTATAGAATAGAGCTACAGCCCCCGCGCCAATAGATATATAATGCTCATCAGCCCCTAATCTTTGGTATCCAGATACAGAACTATTTTTTATATTAGCGACCTTTGCGTTCAACATAATCATCGTATTCTTCGTCTTTGCTTTATAATCTGGCCAAATCGCCTTAACTAGAGCCCTATTCTCCTCACTTAACCACGACTCGTGACCACAACTAATGAATATAGCTCCGCTCGTATCAACTGCACAAATCGAGCCGTGACTATCTTTATAATATCCACTATTGTTATCCACTGTAGCGTCTTGTTTGAAGCCATATTTAGCCAAGATTGCTTCAAGATTACTATCCCAATCATCGCCAATCTCATCGTAGAGACCATCATAGAACGCAACATTAAGATTTCTGCTATAATCCAAAAGCGTATACACGCCCTCGTCAACTTTAACTCTCGGCCCTCTGTTATATTTATCCAACTCTATAGCATCGTCTTTACTAATCTTATTTCTCAAAACTATCGAAATATTCTTGAACATCCCATCATAGTCTTCCTTCTTCCTAAAACCGTTTTCGGGCACTTCAACTGGTATTTCTTGCTCAAGCTCCTGCTCCGGCTCATCATCTTCGCCATCCGACACGTTTTCTTTATTATGTTCTTCTTTGTCGGATCTGTTCATATACGCACACCTGTCCACTCCCTTTGCCGACGAAATAATGCGTCTAGATTTTCTCGACTCCATCTCGTTAACAATAATATAGCTTATCGCGGTCATCGCAATAATCGCAAAAACAGCCGTTGCAATCATCCAGCCAATCGGCTTTCTCCTCTGTAACGGAATAGGAGTCGCCTCTTTCACCGGCGGCCGCTTCTCAAATTCGCCCATCTTCTTTGCCATTTATATCTCCCAACTAACAAAAGTATACCTATACTAATTTTAACATAATCGCAATAAAATAAGCCCGTCGTAAACAACGGGCTTTCGACGCGGCCTTTCGCGCCTCACATTCTAATCGCTCTTTTTATCTAACGGACAATCAGGCGACCGTACGCGAATGATCCATGACGCATACCCATCAGGATATATCCCCTTGCTACGTCCACACTTGATAGCGACCCCCTCCTTTATTAAGTGTTCACAATCCTGACAACAAGAAGGCTTCTTCGCCTCCACCTTTTCCTTGTTCACAAAGCACCTCCGTTAGAACACGAACAAAACTACAAGCTACACCTTTAGTCTAAAGGATGCTTAGATTATATCACAACATAAATTATACACAAAGGCAATATATCAAATCAGAACCACGAAACCGCTTCACGCCTATTTTTTAAAACTTCACCTTAATCATCGAAATCGGGAAGTTCTTTATCTGTGTAAAAACTTCTTTCGATATTCTTCGTTACGTATTCCATCACATCCCCCAAGCCAATCTTAGTTTCATTGCCATCTACCGACCAACGCACTGATACTTCTTCAGCTTCAGCATCTTTCGGACCGACAATAAAGACAAATGGAATTTTCATCTTTACCGCTTCACGGATTTTCTTACCGAGACTTTCATTCCGATCATCGACCGTATAGCGCACTTTATAGTCTCTATCAAAGAAGGATGTCCGTACATGTTTGACTGCATCCTCAACTTTCCGAGCATAATCCGCAACACTATCATTCAAGGTCAAGATGCGTATTTGTTCCGGAGCGCACCATGCTGGAAACCACCCCGCCGTATGCTCAATGAATACGCTCAAGAAACGTTCGATTGAGCCCAACAAAGCACAATGAATCATGATTGGCGTTTTCTTGCTACCATCCTCAGCCGTATATTCCAAGCCAAAACGCGTCGGCATCGCATAATCCAGCTGCACGGTCGCCAACTGCCATTCGCGGCCAAGAGCATCCACGGCCATAAAGTCCATCTTTGGACCATACATAGCAGCCTCGCCTTCTCCGATAGAATAATCCATCTTGAATTTTTCAGCCATCTCTTTAATAGCATTCTGCGCTTTTTCCCACATCTCTGGCGTACCAATATAACCATCACCATCATCGCGAAAAGATAAGCGCAACTTTAGCTGCATATTAATACGTTTATATAAATCTTTGGCCGACTCAATCAATTCACCAAAGATATCACCTACCTGCTCTTCCGTGCAAAACACATGCGAATCATCCTGCGTGATAGCACGAACGCGACTCAATCCGCCAAGCTCACCTTTACGCTCGTCACGATAGACCATCGTGGTTTCGAGGAATTTAACTGGCAGTTCTTTATAAGAACGCGGTACGCTCGCAAAAATCTGACTATGGTGCGGACAGTTAACCGGCTTCAAGGCTAGTTCATCGCCGCTTTCAGTGCTAGTAAAACGTAACATCTCTGGGAATTTTTCAAAGTGACCAGATGTCTTATAGAGATCGATATTCGCAATATGCGGAATGCAAACCTTTTGATAACCACAACGCTCGCGATAGCTATTTGCCAAAGCCGCAACCATGTCGCGCAAAATCGTACCCTTAGGAGTAAATAACGGTAAGCCCGCTCCGACTAATTCCGAATAGCAGAATAACCCCAATTCTTTACCAATCTTGCGATGGTCACGCTTCTTCGCTTCCTCTTGTTGCTTCAAATATTCATCTAGCTCTTCTTGCGTTTCGAATGCTAGACCATAAATACGCGTCAGCATCTCACGTTTTTCGTCGCCACGCCAATATGCGCCCGCGACCTTATCGAGCTTAAATGCACCAACCTCTCCAGTATTCTCTACGTGAGGCCCCTTACATAAGTCCTCAAAATTCCCCAGCGTATAGAAAGAGATAGCCTCATCTTCCGGAAGATCTTTTATTAATTCTTCTTTGTACTTCTGCTTATTATCCTTAGCCCACTTCAATGCTTCTTGGCGAGTCTTCTCGCTACGCACAATTGGCATTTTTTTGTTGATGATTTTGCGCATTTCTTTTTCAATTTTCTTGAAATCATCTTCAGAAACCTTCACGCCGCCAAAATCAATATCATAATAAAAACCATTATCAATAGCTGGGCCAACGCCAAACTTAATTGTTGTTGTGTCAGTATACAAGTTCCTAATCGCCGCTGCCATAATATGGCTAAGCGAATGACGCATTTTCTCAATATGTTGTATATCTGACATCGCTGCCCTTTCTATTAATTATTTTTATATCTGTTATTTTACCATATTCTTTCAATTTCATCACTCGTATTAAAAAACGGCCCTATCCGCTTATCACGTGTGCAGTTTCCTTTTTGGAAATAATATGCTAAAATAATTAAATCGTATGGGTCGCTAGCTCAGTTGCTGTCCGAGGCGCACATTTGCGCCGAGTCAGTAAAAGAACGAGCGCCCAGCGCTCTAGCCAACTTGGTTAGAGATTAACAATTTAATGGGTCGCTAGCTCAGTTGGCTAGAGCGCCTCGTTTACACCGAGGAGGTCGGGGGTTCGAGCCCCTCGCGACCCACCAAAAAATCCTTGCTCAAGCCATTATTTAAAAAGATAATGTTTCGAGTAAGGATTTTTTGAATTATAATATATTATAAACATGTCAAACAGAAAACTAGCCAAATTATCACTACTAGCCGGAATTAGCGCATTACTTTTTACTATCGGGCTCAATCAACCAGTTAATGCCTTTTCGTACAAAAACTGGCCAGCAGATTATAAGAGTGAATGGAAAATGCATACTCTCACTGCAAAAGAGTTAGAAACGGTCGTTAAGTATTATCCTAGCTCTAGCGACAATAGCTCGAAGTGTCCTGGCCGAAAAAACGGCGTAGGTACCATATGCTACCCTACAACCTATTATGGACAAGGTGGCACAATTACTAAAAACTACTTGGCTTTTTCTGTATTCAACGGCGATAACGGCAATAACTATATCTATTTCGCTGATCGGAAATCTCCTTATAAAGTCCAAAAAGTCATTAGCGGCAACTGGAAACATCAAAATTCTTTCTACTACAGTTGGGATACCAATGCTTTTTTGGTAGACGAGACAACTAAGTGTTATAGCGGGATCAACGGTAACTTAGTACCCTGCAAGAAAGAAGACGCCGCCGCCTGGAGCGGAATGGGGCGTGGCCTAACCTGGCAAGGGAGAGCCGAATTTAAAGAGTACGTTGCGTTAGCGGTTTGGGATTGTCACTGCACTGCCTTTGGCCAAAAAATATCCTATCAAGAAAACGAAAATGCCGTCTTTATCTATAAAACTAAAGATAAGCAACTCCATAAAACACTTCATATACCAAAATCTCTCGTGGATGGCGAAATTGAAGACATCTCTTTTGATTCTAATGGCGACTTATATATCTATTATAATGGCCATCACCCCTACACTTTGTCCTGGTATAGGGTCAAAGGCAGTGTTATTGCTAGCGACCTTGGCGGTGGCGGCAGCTCTGGTGGACAGAACAAAGACCCTGAAGTTATCATAGCTCCGCCAAGAAAAGCTCAGTGCGCAACTATTTTACTGCCATGGTGCGAAAAAGCCGAAGATGACGGAGAGGCTACTATCAACTCCATAATCCGATTCGCCATCGGCACAATTACCGTAGGAATTACCGTACTCGGCACAATTGGTATTATCTATAGTGGATTCCTCTTTATAACAGCACGTGAAAATCAAGCTCAAGTTACCAAAGCAAAACAACGCATCATAGAAATCGTTATTGGCTTCATCTTGTGGGCCCTAGCAGCAACCATCATATCATTCTTCCTCCCCTCAGACAGCGGTGAAGAATTAAATGCTACTATCAACACACCGTATAGCAAAAATATTGATCAGTCGAATGGTCGACCACCGCACAGCGCCTAAAGACATCATTTACTGTAAAAGTCCGAAAATCTAACGACAGCCCCAAGCCCAGTTTTTTCGCGTACGCCTCTTTTAGTACCCAACTTCGTAACAACTCTCCATTCAGCGCTTCCTCATTGCATGCTAACACTCTCCGTTCCATCCTATCCCGCAGAACACGACGCATTTCTATGTCCACCCCCACTTCAGTATTTTTATTCAATACCATCGTCCAAAAATGTCCGCTATGACTCAAGTTGTAATGCCATTGCGCTATTGGCAAAGGTTTGCCATATTCACTTCTCCGTATTTCTTCATATTGCACCGCTATCCCTGTTTCGCGCAAAAAGTTCTCTTCAAACAGAGTAGCCGATACTCTCGCGGCGTTATCATCTCCAGTATCAAATATTAGAATCTTCATTATTTCATTTAAAATTGCACTAATTATAACGTATTTATAGTAAAATCAAACCATGAGCCAAACTCACAATAGTCAAGAAAAAGAGTCAAAACTTTGGTTGGTGGGCATGGTTGGAATAATTATAGCCGTTACAATCTTTACCTTTACGGCAATATTCGTTCAGCACCAACAACTATCCACCGAAGCCCCAACTACCGCAAGCGAACACTAAACTGCAATGTTCCTATATAAGTTAATGTAAGCTTGAAGATGTTCTTCGTCATAAATGGCCACCCTACTCATGCGTACATATAAAGCAACCACCATAAGCGCTCGCCGATAGTCCAAATCACGCTCGCCAAAATACCGATATATTGCTTCCGCCCCTAATTCGCCAATTATTTTATTATTAGACAATAACGCAAAATAAAAGTCATACAGATAATCTCCTACCAACGGCATGGGGTCTATCACTCTAATCTTCCCTTTTTCAACCAAAAAATTATGTGACCCAAAATCGCCATGCATCAAAAACTGTTCTGGATTATACCTTCCCGCAATATCCAATGCAGTCATTACTTTTTCAGTAGATATCTCACCGATATTCCTACGCGCATATTCTATTTCGTCCAACAAAAACGCCCGCCAAGAAACGTGTTCTTCATTTAAGAATCCGTACCCATCATGCGGATATCTGCAATAACTACCGACAATTCTAGATAGTTGCATAATCGTCTCTTCGGGACTTATTTCGCTATCTAAAAAACGTTCCCCATCAATAAAATCGAAACACAAATACCCAAGATCTTCACTGTAGCAAACTAAGTTTTGGAATGCGGCATCGTGATTTTGCCTAAAAAATACCACCTGCGTTTTTATCGTATTTAAATCCGTAATTTTTATCAAATACTTTTTTGCCAAGCTAAAAACCTTCGCATCAGTTGCGCCATCCGTATAATACCGCTTTTCAGCATCACCTAAATAATTTCCCGTATATAGTTCGACATCTTCGATAATCGCTTCAACTTTTTCTTCCATACATTTAAAATTATATCAATTAAAAATTGCGACCAAACGGCCGCAATATCATACTGCGCTTCTTTAACTATAGCCTAGTCAGTACACGCCCATCGCTCATGGTTTTCCTGAAGTTCGTTAAGACTATAAATTATCCGAATTACCTGATCCTTACTTAACGCAACCCTTCCGAGCGCCACGCAACGATATTCCATACCGCCAGAAAACGGAAGTACTTCCTCTCGAAAATACCCATACGCTCCTTGCTTTTCGCTATTAATTCCTTTTTCCGTTATCTTTAAACTAAGATCCGCTTTGGGAAACACTAAATGCAACATCCTTAAGATAGTCCAAACAAAAGATTTTTCCTTTTTCGTTTGAACTTTTAGTTGCAATGTGTAATCCCAAATATCATACGTAGCAATAATCGAATCTAAGTTTTTGTGCTCAATATTCTGCCCACGCATATTTTCTCCATAATAAGATACAATATCGTCCAACAAAAAATAGCGCACATTATCCCTAACTACCCGTATGAACCCCAGTTCATGCGCAAACAATAACACCGAATCGCGATAGCTCAAGCCTGTAACCGAAGCCAATATATCACCCCCCATTTCATACAGTTTTTTACAGAAGAACTAGCTATCATAGCTATCTATTCATCATAGCATTTTTTAATCATTTAGTGCTATAATATCTTCATCCGTCGGGGTGTTAGCTCAGTTGGTAGAGCGACTGGTTCGCAATCAGTAGGTCAGGAGTTCGAACCTCCTACACTCCACCAAAAGTTTGTTACTCGAATTTTTATCCTTAAAAAATATGAGTAACTTCGCATAAACGTGGAATTATCCGCAAAAGGCCGCATCTGTGAGAGTTCTAGATGTGGCCTTTTGCAATGTCTCGTGTTTGTATTGTATTCTCCGACGATTCCTGATTTGCTGGAGCAAGGATCGTATCAAAAGGATATCTCTGGAATAAGCGGCCGGAACGTGTCGTGTCAAACGTGACTAATATGAGCTATATATTTTGCTTACGACGGCGGCATAAGGAACCTTTAACTATCGTCATCCATTATACGAACAAGCAACACGTCTCGCCTATCCTTACTCTCGCCGTCACATGTCGATAGCAGTATAAAGCGACCACTATCCCCGCGACTGCGCTTATGAATCGCACTATCAAATATCGTCTTCGTTACGGCAAAGCTATTATTGTTGCGACTCACTTCGGTATTATATATATTTCAGTCTTTCGAATTTACCTCTGCATAAGCAGATATTTCCAACCCATAACTGCCACCTCGCCGCTTCAATACCCCCCTTTTGTGTGCACTGAAGAAATCGTCATTTTTGAATTTTTGTATGTCAGAAAACATCTCGCCATTCCCCATCCTGTGACCATAAATAATCGAGAAGGCATCACTAAAATCACCCTCATTTCTATAATCTAAAAATAGACTCCCTGCAGTCGCAAATTCTCCCCTATAGTTTCTATTCAAAAACCAAGCATTATCTTTTCCTTTCACTACTGGATAATTTATATTAGTTCCCTCAATTCGCAACCAGGCAATTGTATACTCACTTTCTTCTTCCAAAGCGTCAAAAACTTCATCTCCATCTTGATTTACTAATGATACTAATGAGGCATCTATAGCGGCCGATTTAGAAACCTTGCAGCTATCATATATCACGTATAAACTAACCAAGACAAGCGGCGCTAATGCTACGTACATAATAAAGTTTAGTAAGCTATTCACTAATTTCATACGTAAAATTCCGCACGCCTAGTTGAGCTATAATCTTTCCCGCCACCATCCCACCGCCGCCATTGCCATATTCAACACAACGCCCATCACTCATTAATAAGACATCTCCGGCCACATACTGTCTGCATATTCTACAATACAGTAGCATTTCCCCGTCAGACGCCCCAACCCCACGAGCAACCCCAAATAATACTCCAAACAACAAATAAATTGATCCGCTAACAAATAATACTTTCATCACCAGGCGCGCCCACCCTCGCCACGCCTTGTTTCTTATCTTGAGCATTTTGTTTCTTTATGTTTTTTCTTAATCACCCTCCATGCCAACGCTAAACCGCCGATCGTGCTAATAGCTAGTAAATATGGCAGAACATTCATTACTATGCCAGTCAAGATATCGCCTTCTTTATGATTAATAAAGCTTACAATATTTCCGCTACTATCCGCATCTACCGTAACAGTCTTCGTAGCTGAAGTACCGCCGGCCACACCATCAACATACTGCGCATAGCCGTTCCCCTCAACCTCAACGAGTCTATAATTAAGCCCAATCGGCAATTCATCGTAATTTCCATTCAAGCCAATCGTTGCCGTCTGGCCATGCTTTAGGTATATATAGTTATCCTGGCCAACAACTATTTTACTAACAGTCGAAATCGATTCGCCTTTATAACTTACTATCGCATCCTGTCCAGAAACTACATATTCATCACCTTCTGGTGCATTTTCGAACTCAATTCGGTACTTGAAATAATCGTTTTCATTTGCCAAATTACCAGTCACTTTATTTGTTACTCGCACATAGCTTCTAGTCGCGCTCGACTGAAATATCGCATCTTCTTTTTCGCCAGTATCATGATTCTTTACTTGGCTGCTCAAGCTTGCTATATACTCGCCAGTTGGATGATTATTCTCATCTAATTTATTTCGTACGCTAACATAAAAGAAAAACTCATCATCACTATCGATTGGGTAATTCGATGCATCGGAAGATGCTACCTCGCGTATTGAAAACTTATAATCGCCCAAAGCCGTAAAATCCAATTGTCCAATATCGAGTTGGCTCGTTACGTTAACTATGCCGTTCTCATCTGGCGAACCGCGAAAATTCATTTCTAGCTCGGTCGGCATATTTTCCACTATAGCCGGATTCTGTTCGTCCTGAATTATATTAAATGTATAACTATTATTTGCAGAGTTCGTTAAACCAGTCATACTGTGTGAAACGCCAATTCATTGCGCGCTATTTGGATTATCCGCTACCCTCGCGCTAGTCGCACCAACTGACGGTGCTACAAAAACTGCCATTAAAAAACTAAATATTAATCCATATTTCTCTATATGTCTCACAATTACCTCCAATATTATTTACAAATAGCATCAAAAAATCACGGCCCAGACTTCATTTTTACCTCCAAATTAAATTAATACTCTAAATTTAATCTAAAAAGATGAGGCAATAAAGCATGAGTACGTTATTTTTTAACGACCTTCTCAGTAACATCAAACTTTTCCATATATAACGCTAGAAGCAAACGCGTTTGCGAATAGAAAGCACAGAACGAAGAATATACGATAGCTGTCAGTGGCGCCAAAATCCACTGCAGTACCATCCATATCTTTTTACTTTTCGGATAGCGCACTGGGCGTTCTGGCAACATTTTTAGGGACAATACCAACGAAATAAACAAGCCAGCCGCCGCAACCGTCTGAATATAACTTACTACCATTGGCAAATTATGCGATAGCAAATCGCGCGTATCGTAATGGAATATTAATGGCACCCAGCCACCAAATGCAATTATTGGCGCAATCGCCGCCAGAGTCACGTGACCATCCAACAAACGTATAAACTTCGGCACTAACGAACTCAGTTTTATGGTTCGTTTCTTTGAAAACATATAAGTGCCCACAAAGGCTATATCGCTTGCGCCATAGTCCCAACGCCGCAACTGTACCCACTGCGCTTTCAGCGTACGCCATAACGTATTCGACAATACCGCATCCTGATAAATCGGCGTTCTAATCGGTAATACCTCATAGTCTCCATCAAAATAAAACAGACTTCGCCAATATTGGTGTCCGTCCTCAACAATCGTGCGCACGCTCCAAAAATCCATTTCCACAAGCGCATCGAGCGGTTGTGAATGCGATGCAAAATTACGCAACATATGAGGTCGCATCGTACAAATAACGTTCCAAAATGAATTCGTTGACGCCACAACGCGTGAAATTGCCGGAGCATCCCAAATGTTATTCGTGAACAACGAAACAGGCTGATAACTCATCCTCTTTCGATCTTCATGAACAATATATTCGTACGCCACATTATCAAAATAAACCCGATGCGGCTTATTATCGCAGTCTAAAGTTGTTACTATCACATTACTATAACGAATATTATGTTCTTTGGCGTATTCTTGCACTACGCGACCAGCATTTGTTATATTCGCTCCTTTGCCAACTACTTCATTTTTAATGCCGTCTGAATGCTTCGCTATAATAAAAGCGCCGAATTTCTTTCGGTAATTTTTTTCTAATGTTTTCGCAACTCTTTCTGCTTCTGGACCACCTCGCTCTTCATATGCAATCACCACAATCATACGCTTTTTTTCATAAGTTGTTTTTAGCAAAGACTCCATAGTTGGAACTAATACATCGAGCGATTCGTTATACAATGTAACAATTACGGCATGGTATATCTCGCTCGGCTTTGGATAAAAACCATCCTCGGCCGCAGCCATCATGCAAAGATTATTCAAATGTTGCCCATATTCATAGGAGCTGCTCTTCGTACCCGCTAATCTATCATAACTATCAGCAGGATTCTCTAGATCGTCTAGCCTCTTGCGCCAATTTACACGAATACATCGCTTTATTGCCTTATAGCCTTGCACGGTTCGAAAAGCAATCCCTATCGCCTTGACTAAGTTCATAATCACAATCAGCAAAATATAACATGAACCCAAAATTGGATTTATCGCTGAGAGAACGAATAACAGAATAATCATTCCATAGCTTAGTAATCCAGGCAATAGTTCAAAAAAACGATACAGTGGCTTACGTTTTCCCACCGGTATTTCTACAACCTTTGACATTTATCCTTCTCCAAGAATACTCATCAAGAAGCGCAATGCTACAATCGTAATTGCGCAACTGACACCCAAGAACAATCTAGCAATATCTTTGCCACGTTTCGAAAAAATCCGCGCCCCAATAATCGTGTGCCCTACACCTATAGCTATCGCAATTATCGAGAAAGACAACAAATACCACCATTCGCTTTGCTGGTAACCATTACTAATATCAGAATAGCGCGCCCAGATCTTCGGATGCGACGAATCCAAGCTAAAAAACGGAACAAGAAAAAGCCACAAATTAAGCAAAAAATTCGCCCCCATCCACCACAATAGGCCACGATCCTTTTTCCAAATCGCCTTATAATCTTCCGCTAATTCTTTCATAGCTTCCCCACCATTTTATCATAAACGGCAAATATTGATAAGATATTAACCGCACAAGACACTTTACAGATAAAATAATTCGCCATATACTAAAATGATAATCATTCCCAAATTTAAGGAGCCCATGTCAAGCCGTACAAAATACCACACCATCAACCGAGATTACTTTCTGCAAACCGCCCAATCATTTCACAAGCCCTTCACTGCTAAAGAAATCGCTGCTAGATTAGTTGAGAATGAAAACCCCATGGGAATCAGTACAATATATCGTCTTCTTGACGATTTTTCAGCTAAGGGCGTTCTCCATAAGAGTCTCGCCTCAGACAATACGGCATGCTACTTTTACATGAAGCCATGCAAAAATGAAAATCATTTTTATTTAGAATGCAACAAATGCCATCACATATATCACTTGGACTGCCGACACTTGCGCAGCTTTTCAAAACATATCGCAAAAAAGCACCTATTCAAAATTACCAATTACGACCTTATAATTAATGGCGTATGCGAGAAATGCCAGGAGGAAGCCGAGTAATATGAAAACATTTATAAAGGTATTATTTATCCTCTCACTAATCGGCATCTTCTCTACTCTATTTTTCCTACCAATCAATGAACAGGAACCAGAAAAACACGAAATCAAAGTAGTTGCAACCATCTTCCCTGCCTACGACTTGGCGCGTAGTATTAGCAAAGACACCGACGTTCAAAATAAAATGCTCATACAGCCAGGATCCGATCTTCACAGTTACGAACCCTCACCTCAAGACATTGTAGATATAAAAAACTCAGACATTTTCATATACAATGGCGGAGAATCAGAGGAATGGGTCGAAAAAATAATATCAGAAATCAACACAGCAAACACCATCATAATTCGCATGATGGATTCGGTTGAGCTAAAAACAGAAAACAAAGACGGTATCTTAGAGAAAGAAGAAGGTGAGCAAGAAGAATATGACGAGCATATTTGGACTAGCCCCAAAAACGCTATTAAAATAGCAAAAACAATTGCCCAAGCCTTTAAAAACAGCAATCCCGACAGTACTGCTACATATCAACGGAACCTAGAGCAACTTACTGGAGAAATTAACGAGCTAGACAAAAAATTCCAACGGCTAGCTGATAAAAAGACCGGTACGCTAATAGTCGCAGATCGGTTCCCTTTTAAGTATTTTGTCGAAGAATACGGATTCGACTATATCGCTGCTTTCCCAGGTTGCTCCGAGCAGACCGAAGCCTCCGCAAAGACGATTGCAGAACTGAGCAAAATAATTACGCAAAACCACGAAAAAATCATTTTTCATCTGGAACTAACGAACACTAAAATTGCTCAAACGCTCGCAGAATCCACCGGCGCCCACCAACTAACTTGGCATTCTCTCCACAATGTCTCCCTAGAAGACTTCAACGCTGGATATTCATATGTTGACATTATGACTGATAATTTAAACAACCTCGACAAGGCTCTTCATGACCGTATTACAAATTAAAAACCTTAGTCTTAAATATGGAAATCATTATATTTTCCGCAACTTGTCTTTCACCGTCGAAAAGAATGATTTTCTCTGTATTGTTGGTCCTAACGGGAGCGGCAAATCGACTCTTCTTAAGTGTTTACTTGGAGAAATCAAGCCAAACCAAGGAGAAATTCAATTTGAAAATCATTCCCAGCGTAAAGTAATAGGCTATTTGCCACAAAACCCGCATTATAACCCTTCATTTCCCGCCTCTGTATACGAAGTTGTAGCATCCGGCAGCCTAAACCAAATCGGTTTATTTTCCAAGTATCCGAAACAAAAAATAGAAAAAGCTCTTGGCACATTACGCATAGCGGACATCGCTCGCCAACAATTTAGCACATTGTCAGGCGGACAACGCCAACGTGTTTTACTCGCTCGAGCCCTCGTTGCAAGCTCTAATCTGTTAATACTCGACGAGCCGTCAAATAACCTCGATTATAACTCGAAACAGGAATTTTATCGTACCCTAGAAAAACTGAATAAATCCACTACCATACTTATGGTCACGCACGACCTCGACCACAACAACCTAATCGGAAACAAAATCCTCTCCCTCGATCCAAACCTGCCGTTCTTTGGAGCCACCAAAGAATATGTTAGGAGAATCCATGCTCACTAGTTTAATCGAAATGCTAAATTATGATTTTATCCTCCGCGCATTAATGGCGGGAATCATTATCACTATATGTTCTGCGCTTATCGGGTCTAGTCTCGTTCTTCGAAAACAATCAATGATTGGCGACGGACTGTCCCACGTTGCTTTTGGGGCCGCATCAATCGCTACTATTCTTAACATTGCGCCGCTAGAATTCTCTATTCCAATCGTTGCAATATCGGCTATCCTAATCCTCCGCCTTAGTCAAAACGCTAAAATTAACGGCGACGCCGCAATTGCCGTGTTGTCGGCGTCCGCCCTCGCTTTAGGTACATTCCTTATTTCTATAAATAAAGGTGTAAATATCGATTTAAACTCTTACCTATTTGGAAGTATTCTCGCTATCAGCGAACACGACTTAAAACTCTGTATCATCGTGGGAATCATTATCATTTTTGTATTTCTATTATTTAGACGTCAAATATTCGCTATTACATTCGATGAAGAATTCGCTAAAGCAATTGGCATTAAAGTTCAACTATACAACACTATTTTAGCTACGCTCTGTTCACTAATTATAGTAATCGGCATGCGTATGCTTGGCGCGCTACTTATCTCAAGCCTAATCATTTTTCCTTGCTTGTCCGCACTCTATCTCAGCAAAACATTCCGCGGTAGCATTATCGCTTCCGTCATCTTAGCTATAATTTGTTTCATTATCGGTCTGACGATTTCATATATCCTAAGTACACCAACTGGCGCGACTATCGTTCTTGCTAATTTAATCGCGCTAATCTTATCCTGGTTATATAATAAAATAAAATGAGTGAAATAAGATACTATAGTTCTTTCGAGCAAGATTTTTCCGAAAGCAAGCAGCAAAACTATAAGTTACCAAAAGACTACGAATGGATTAGCCGTCGCCCTTTTCTACGTCTCTTGGAAAACATACTCTACCCGATTATCGTTATATATGTCTTTTGCTATCAAAAATTTTACGCACGCATCAAAATCATAAATCGCAACGCTCTCAAAGCAGCTGGACACCAAGGTTATTTTTTATACTCCAGCCACACACAAGTCTTTGGCGACGTCATTAACCACTTCATTACTACTTTCCCAAAACACCCCTACCTTATATGCAGTCCTGCAAATCTCGGAATTGTCGCCATCGGAAAGTATCTCCCGCTTGCCGGCGCCCTGCCAATCCCCGATAATATTCGCCAACTTCAAAAATTCAACGACGCAATCCGCACTCGTATCTCACAAAAGAAAGCCGTCATCACTTATCCAGAAGCACATGTTTGGCCATGGTATACCGGCATTAGGCCAATGAAGTTAGCCGCTTTTCACTTTCCGATCACTATCGAAGCTCCAGTATTTGTAGCTACCACCACATACCAAAAGACCAAATTCCGCAAAAAACCAAAAATAACCATCTATATAGACGGACCCGTCAAAATCCCCAATAACCTCTCACGTAAAGAAAAGATTCGCTTTCTACAGAATAGCGTAGAATCAATCATGAAAAAACGCGCTAAACTCAGCACCTACGAATATATAAAATATCTTCCCAAAGAATAATTATTGATTTCGCTCTTTCGCCTTCAAGCCAACAATATCGTCGATTGAGAATTTATAATCAAGTTTTTTGCCATATATCTTTTCATAGGCCGCTACGCGCTGCTCGTAATCCGTTCTTGCCATTTCTATACTATTCTCACGTACGCTCTTTTTTGCGTTCGGAAAGATAGGATTTAATACATGCGCTACGAATTTTAGCTTATTGAATTGGCCATTGTCATCTTTACCCGTATCTATTAGCTCAACAAATATTGGAATTACCGGTGCTTTTACCATCGCTGCAAACATATATGTCCCACGTTTACATGGGCGCGGCTTACGATAGTTGTACCACATTTCCTCTTCGGGATATATTAAAACGAATTCGCCACAATCAACTAAACGTTTTAGCTCTGGGACAAATTCTTTAATAATATAATTAGGCCCTTTTCTTAACGGTAGAGTTTTTAAATTATTCATCAGATAGCCAATCGGACCAGGAATCGCGATATTCGTATCTTGGATTACGATATATGGAGTCTTACGGAACTGTTTTTTAATCACCTTACGCACACACATGCTATCAAGATGGTTAAAATGATTGCTAGTGATAATTGCGCCATTCTTTATGCGATCCAATTTCTCAATTCCTTCGACTTTGATTGAATGACTCATAGCAATGCCAAAAGTTTGTTGCGTAATAACTGCGCCACGACTACGGAACCAATATTTAATCTTATGATTATTCCGAAAATCTTTCAGATTCTTTATAGCGCGCTCAGCTTCTTCATCAGAAAAAACCGGATCGCCAACTTCAACTTTCGCGTTTAAGTTTCCTGCCTTTATGTTTTTGCGTATATTTTTTACTACCGCAGTTTTATCGCCACCTATAATCATTTCTTGTCCAGTCCACGCATGACCGTACGGAATGTAACTTCATTGCCCAATATTTCCGTTACGCGATCGGCCATCCATTGCAAACGCTTTTCGTCGCCTTTTTTATCCCAACGCGTAAAATTCCTTTTTTCATGCTGTATATCTTTCAAGAAGCTTGACTCGTTAGCATATTTCCAAAAGAATTCTTCATACATTGTCCCATCATAATGCCACGGCTTAAAGAACATATTATAATGCACAATCATCGGGTTACGCACAAACTTTTTCGTCGGCGTCGGCATCGCATTCCAAATTTGATCTAGATGCAAAATTCTACCATAACACATTGAGTTTAAATAATCCTGGTCCGGCGCCACAGTATCAAAGTCGTACGTATTTAATAAATACAAAAATCTTTCCACAAATTCTTCTTCACGCATCTTTTTGAAGTCCATCAGCAGTACACCAGAATTTATATATTTCTTGCTGTCCACCCCCACTACCTGTTCAAAATAATCACAAAACAATTCGTTATTGTTTGCCGAAATGTCAGAACAAGCCCCAATTAAATTGCCACCCAAATCCACTTTATACAGCTCCGCCACATCGCCTAGCACGACAATATCACTATCAAGATAAATACCTTTTTCGCAATCCTTGAACATCTCTGGCAAAAAAATCCGATAATAAATTGTAGGAGTGAAATAATCACCCTTCAGGCGCGTCTCTTTGCGATCTGAAATACCACTTAAAGTATCCTTCATTTCAGTCATTAAAACTTCAATATTTTCATGCCCATCGCCCAAGCTTGCTATCCTGCGCACTGTCCGTTTTTTCATATCGTGGTAAACCACATGCAGCTCATACTTATATGCCGGATTTACATGGTCAACCAAAGAGGCTATCGCAACAGCTAAATACGGCGCGTACTTCTCGTCGGCAGAAAAGAATACTGGCACAGTCATTTTTTTCATCACTTTACCTTCTTTCTTACCTTTAGATACTCCTCTAATACGTCATCAAACGCATGGCATTTTAACACATTATGAACTTTATCTATATTCCATGGTTTAATCTTCTGCGTATGAAAAACTGGCCAAAAACGAAAAGTAGTCGAAAAATGCCGAAACACAGTATCTGTCGTCTCTCGTTTCTGTTCATTAAAGCGCCGGTCAATAATCTTCTTGCGACGCGAATAAATATTTAATGACGTCTGATCCGGTAATAGCATTTTTGTCTTCGCTACGCGCCGACGCGTCCGTCGCAACAATCCCGATTCCCTAATTAGCTCTAGATTCATTAGCAACACACCAGAATTTAAATATGTTTTCTCAAATAAGCTCGTCCTTAGCCAATGCTGCCCATAATAATCCACCGCGCCTATCAGTTCATATTCAGTATTATCCATCTTATATAACTCATACGGATCTTTTAGTGCTACAACATCAGTATCTAAATATAGAATCTTTTTGGGTAGTTCTTTTATCAAATCAGCATATAGCCTCAATAGGCAATATGGCGTAAAAAAAGTTTTTAAATTAGCTCGTGGCATATCCGAATTAAAAGCATCCGTAGCATCAATTAGCTTAATTGAGTGCCGCTCGTCCTTTGCTTTTATTATTTTTTCCAAATTCTCTATAGCGCTCTCTGGCACTTCTTTAAAACCTTTTAAGCGCATCGTCAAAATAAAAATCTTCAATGGCCTAGAAGTATTTTTTACTAATGACAGTATCGAGATGATCAATCCGTCTAAGATATTCCGGTCGCCACAATACAAAATATTCATAACAACTTTATAAATTATAGCAAAAAGCTAAAAAAGATGCTATTCAGCCAATTTAAGCTTCATCCTGGCGTTTCTTAATATAACTAACAATGTCGCCAACCGTATGCAAATCTTTAATGTCTTTGTCAGCAATCTCTACACTATACTTATCCTCAAATGCCGTAACCAAATCTACCAAGTCTAATGATTCCACATCTAAATCATTGAGCAAATCCGTATCCTTACTGATGGACTTTTTGTCCACCTCTAAAGTGCTCGCTATTAGTTCAATTACTTCTTTCTCCATTTGCCTCTTCCTCTATTACTTTTGATCTTATTATTTTTCCATTATTGTTACGCGGAAATTCCGCCGTCCTTAATCGTACATATGCAATTTGTCGATTTTTAGGCTTTTCCCTATTATACTCCCCTATTAGCTCGTCAAAATAATCTTGGTCACCCATATAACTCTTTTCTGGATAAATCGATACGACTATCCTATTGTTGTCTTCGTATGCTATTACCTCGGCCACGCCATTATCGTTAGCCAACCTTGCTTCTATTTCTTCCGGACTTACATTTTCTCCATTACTCAAAATAATCAAATTCTTTTTCCGTCCCGTCACAAACAGAAAACCATCCTCATCAAATCTCCCCAAATCTCCCGTATAAAAACGTCCGTCTTTCAACACTTCTTCCGTCGATTTACGGTCCTTATAGTACCCCTTCATTACGACGTCGCCACTGACAACAATTTCGTCGTCAATTATTCTCACATTCACGTCTCGACAAATTTGCCCAACGCTACCATCACGTTTGTAATAATTGCGATTTACCGCGACTACCGGTGAACATTCAGTAATACCATACCCGACCAAAATCTCTATCCCTATACTCCTAAACCACTCTATATACTTCACATCGAGCGCCGCACCGCCACAAATAATATAATCAACATTTCCGCCAAACTCATCCAAGATTTGCTTAAAAAACTTTTTCCGCCAGTCTATCCCAATCTTCATTAGAGCATTACTGACTTTGATCCCGCGGCTCAGCTTCCTTTCTCGCTTTTCACGTCTTGCCGTACGCCATATTTGACGATATATTGTCTCGACAACCATTGGTACGGCAAATATAGTGTCCGGCTTCCCATCTTTAAAATCGTCCAGTAAACGTTTTAAGCTACCAGAAATAAAAGTATAGCATCCGTAATAATACGGCATTAACAGCGACGTCACGAATCCGAATGCATGATGATACGGCAAAAAACTAGCCGCTCGACCTCTTGGGCAATAAATAGATGACGCCCCATACAAGTCTGCCATAATATTTTTTTGCGACAAAACCACAGCCTTACCATAACCCGTAGTGCCAGAGGTAAAGAATATCATCGCATCCTTTTGAATGTCCTGCGTATTTTTATTGTGTAGTTTTTTCCCAAGATTAATGTAATCTTCCACTTCTTCAAAGGGATAACTCTCGCGGAATGCTTCACCAATTTCACCACAATAATCCAAAGAATAATATACCGCCTTTACGTCCACCTGTTTTAGTTGTTTTCTTAATAATTCCGGATCCGAATCTTTATCTAGTGCCACACATACATTTCCGCTCACGATAATCGCCAACGCAATTATCAGCCAAGCATAGCTATCCTCTCCGATTACGGCTATATTCTTTCCTTGATAATTAGCGTAAAAATAGCCACTCAACGCTTTTACGTCAGTGAATACATTCGCAAAGCTCTTCCGACGCAACTTGCCATCTTCGCGCCACGCAAACGCAGTTCTTTCCGAATCTTTACGATAAGTTATTAAATCCCACAAATTTGCCAACTTTGGCACATCATAATAATCATAGCTAGTATTCGTTTTTCTACTCACGATGTATCTATTATATATTAAACGCCTCAATGTTTCTTTTTCTCCTATTACTAACACGTTTATGCTAAGATATAGTTATGAACGCCAAGAAGTCAACCAAAGCAAAATCAAACAAAAAAAGCGAGAACGTGCTCAAGAATCCTTTATTCTATATGTCTATTGCCATATTCGCAATAATAATCCTCCTTTCGATCCTAGCAATTAACATGATCCATAATGCTAAGCACAAAAAAGAAATCGACGAAACTAAAGGCCAATACATCTATATCGGTAATGGCAATAATATCTACGACACAGAATCAGCCATACCAGACCAAATTGTATCCAGCTACGACGAATATACCTCTGCCATGCGAGATATTAACCTAGAAAATGGCGACAAGACACTTTCGCCGGCAGACTTTGAAGGCAATAATTATGCGCTTATAGCTGTTCGCTATGACTCCTGCTCCGAAGAAAATATCGAGCCAAGCAAGTTTGATATATCCAATGGCCAAGTTAGTGTTGTTTTCGACTACGACTCAAAATGTGGCTTCTGCGCCCCAACCTATCGCTTCTATGCTTTCAAGCTAGATAAAAGCGTTGCAAGCGGTGACATCGTCGTCAATTACCACTCTCGCAACACCATCGAATGTGACTCTTCGGTAGAATACAAGCCTATTATCTATCTTTACCCAACCAAAACTACGGACGTCAGTATAGTTCTTGGTCATCCCGAACTAATAACTACCAGCTATCCACAATATCAAAAAGGTTGGAATGTAACAGCGGAACCAACTGGCGAGCTTACAGACAAAAAGACCGGAAACAAGCTCTACTCCCTCTATTGGGAAGGTAAAAACCATTACGCATCAGTTCAACAAGACGGCTTCATCGTAAAAGGCAAAGAGACAGCAGAATTCCTAGAAGATAAGCTATCCACGCTTGGCCTAAATTACCGCGAAGCCGAAGAGTTTATTATCTACTGGTTACCAAAACTCGAGCACAACAATTACAACTACATCCGCTTCGAGACACAATCCGAAATCGCTTCATACATGCCTTTAACTACCACTCCAAAAGCCGACACTACGATTCGTGTATATATGGATTACAAGCCGCTCGACGCACCAATTAACATTAAAGAGCAAATTCTCTCAACTCCGACACGAAGCGGCTTCACCGTCGTCGAATGGGGTGGATCTGAAATAAAATAACGCCCTAAAAATGTTTCAATTCAAACATAAAATTATTGCAGCAACTGCATTATTACTCATTCTAATTATTTGTGGTTGCAGCGCCTGGCTGTATTACGACTACAAAAAAATCGAAAGTTCGACACCAGACAATCAAATCATCAAATACGAATTACAAACGCACGAAGTCTTTAGTGATCATTCCGACAATTCAAAATATCACATCACTTCCCCCGAGGAGCTTAGTCGTTTTTATGAAAAATATTCCGATGTATTAGCTATAAATATTGAATATTTCAAACATAATGATATATTTATTCAAGTTCAAAGCGAATCGTCTGGCAGCATTAATCACAAGCTCGAAAGTGTCAATCTCAATAACAACACTGTCAATTTTACAATTAGTACCGACAAACCCGAAATCGGCACTGACGATATGGCTTTTTGGTACTTCGTTGCAATCATACCGCGCAATCAAATAGCAAACCTAAACTTATCAGATTGGAATACAATTTAGAGGATAAAAATGGACGTTGATATTACGAATAATTCAGTCAATTCGCCCAAAGAGCTACATACCACCAGAAAACTAGGCATTATCTTCACAATTATCGGTATTTTCCTACTAATACCTCTCTCCTTCTTAATTGCTATGTACAAAATTAATGATTCCAAGCTAGACACACAGACCACTTCTACTTCGGTAACAATCCACGAAAAAATAGATGTCGAAAACGATACCATGTACAAGCCAACCTACGAATTTGAGGTAAATGGTAAGGCTTACTTTTGCGAATCATCCGTCTCGTCGAGCATTCGCCCCGATGAAGGTAATGTTACAATTTATTACGAATCGACCAATCCTAACAATTGTGCCTCAGATTATACAAGAACTGGGATAAAGTTCATCTATTTCTTCCTTGTCCTCCCCATCGTCTTTATCATCGTAGGTATCGTGCTTATTGTAACCTCTACTAAACGCCTTAAAAACAACAATTTCCCCAATGGCACCACAGCATCGCAACAACCACCAACCACACCATCATCTAGTGGCACAGACCTATCGCAGGGGTATAATCTTTCCTAGCAGAACAAAAAAACGAGAAACTATATGTCAGATAAATCAAGAATCATCTTCGCAACTACAAACCAAAGAAAAATTGAAGACCTCCAGCACATAATTGACGAGTTGGGCTTAGATATGGGAATTCTAAGCTTAAATGACATCGGTTGGGATAGAGGTGAAATTGAGGAAAAAGGAACCACAATTCAGGATAATTCTCTCGCGAAGGCGCGAGCGGCCTTTTCGTTTTGTAAAGAAAAACAAATCCACTTCCCTATTATTTCAGACGACTCCGGTTTATTCGTTGATGTGCTAGGAGACGAGCCCGGCGTCTATACTTCTAGATACGCCGATGCAGAAATTGCAGCCAATCCTAGTCTACCAAGCTATCAATGTATCATAAAACTAATCGAGAAAATGCGTAATACTACAAATAGACACGCAAAATACAAATCTTGTATAACACTCATGACTCCAGATGGAAAATACTTTCAAGAACTGGGCGAAAGTAACGGCACTATTATGAGCGAAATACCAAAAATAATCGAAAAGCCATTCTTTTATTCAATTTTCGTCCCAGATGGATTTGACGTCACATTTGGCCAATTACGCGGCGACGCACTAAAACACACTTATCGCTTTGAATCTTTAAGAAAAGCAATTCGCCGCCTAGCTACAATAGACTAATTATTTACACGAAAAAGACGCCAGTCGCTTCAGTGCAATTGACGTCTTTTTATTGATCAAACTATCCCTGGAGCCGTTGACTGGGGTCGAACCAGCGACCTGCTCGTTACGAATGAGCTGCTCTGCCAACTGAGCTACAACGGCATCTCCTCTGCAATTATAACACAACTATCTAAAAGTATCTAATGCTAGCTTTACCAACCCCGAAACAACCACATAAAGCCCTTGTAATTCAGGCCGCATTCGTATATAATAGCATTCACAAGGGCTCGTAGCTCAGTTGGTTAGAGCGCCTCCCTGTCACGGAGGAGGTCGCGCGTTCGAGTCGCGTCGGGCCCGCCACAAAAAATCTCCATTTTCTGGAGATGTTTTTGTTTTATGGCGAATAATCAATTATTTATAGATTTTCAATTTCCGAAAATAACTCTTCAAACTTATCCGAAACCACAGCATAATTATCCGGGAACATCATATATCCGTGCGCTTCAATCGTTTTTTTGTCATCATAGGTCACTTTCAGGACAAAACCGCCACCATCAAGAATACCATTGGCACTCCTATCAAACCCATCCCACTTTGCTACTTCATTCTCATTAATAATATCCGCCAATCTATCAAGATATTTACTATCTACAGCCTTCTCGACATTTCCACCCTTATCATAAAGAGCCCCCGTTCTATTTATCGAAAACAATGCTAAATTATCTTGCCTCTTCAGTGTATACTGGACGTCTCCGCTCATGCCACCCCCGTGGCCAAACGAAAATTCCACAATCGAACCATCGCGTATCTTCGCTTGTCCTCCAATTAAGAATACAATTGCCGCCACTATGCCTATCAATACGGCTACTCCAGCTGTAGCTATCGCTATTATTCCAAATGTATTTCTCTTTGTTGTCTTTTTTGCTTCCACCATATCTCTATAATATCAAAAAGAAAAAACTATGTTAAAATAGTAATAACGCGGGTGTCGTATAACGGCTATTATGTATCCTTCCCAAGGATAAGACGAGAGTTCGACTCTCTCCACCCGCACCATTAAAGAATCTGATTGAACTTTGGTTCAATTTACTAATAAATATCAATTCTAGAAATGTAATTGTCTTAGTTTTATCCTTTTCTAGTATTCATTGAAACAAAATCTTGAGCGATTTTTTGATATTTATTGTATGTTTCTCTGACGTTTTGTGTTTGTATTATTTCTTTTGTAAATTCATTAAATGACTCTTTGTTTTGAACTAATTCAATTAAAAATCTCATTTTTTCTTCTTCACTTATTTCGTTTAATTTTTGAAAATAATTTGATAGTGTTGAAGTCCAAAATGAGTCCGCACTTGTTATAAAACTAATAATATCTGATAAAGAAATTTCAAATCTGTTAGGTTCAATTTTATACTCTTTACCTGTTTTTTCTTTTAGTAACTCTTCTAATGCGATCCTTGTAGAATTATTATTTACATTCTTACTTGCATCTAAATAATTCTTAATAATATGATCGATTTGTTCTTCTTTAGAATTAAAACAATAATTTTTCTTTAATTCTTCATACCTTGCCTCTAATTCTTCTACGGATAAGTTTTCAAACCGTTTTTTTGCTACATTCGGCGCAAATGCCATAATTACCATACTCCTTTTTTTAATTATTATGACATGATTTTTGTAAAAACATATTCATTTTGTAAAACTAATACTAAAATAAATATAGAGTTATTATTTATTAGTTGTCCTTTAGATATAAGTATTCAAAATAGGCTCTTGTATCACACCAAAATATAAGATATGACCTGATAGGTCGTTTTTTGTACTTCCCCTTAATAAGTGAACATCGTTTACGTTAGAAGGGGCTGAGCGAAGCGTCATACTTTATATACTCCGCAACCAAATCTTCATCATTCATTTCACTTGGCAAGTTATCAATATCAAAATAGGCTAATCGCAGTGATTCTAAATCTTTCTTTAGGACTACGTCCCCAGACTTGATGCTAGCTAAGTAAAGTGACGTATTATTGTAAACTATATCGCCATTAGCATAAACTCTCCTTCTTGATTCCCCAGATAGTGTATTAATCAAAAACAAATCATCTTCTGATATTTTTATCCCCGTTTCCTCGTATAGCTCCCTCACGGCGGTAGTTTCAAGTTTTTCTCCTAAATTTTGACACCCACCCGGCAACCCCCACAAGCCATTATCTGACCTCTGCTGTAATAATATTTCACCTTTCTCGTTTCTAGCCGCGACGGCCGCTCCAGTTTGAATAAAAGGAATATGACTTAACTTCCGATCGAGCGACATTCTGAATAGCACTGGGTACCCGCCATAATTTGCGCACAACTCCAGCAAGCCACTCTCGTCCAAACCGCTCACCAAATCAACAAAATCTTCATGCCTATATTGCCTCATTGGCATAAATCTATTTCTACTACTCTGTTCCGGCATAGTTATTAGAGAATCTTACAGAGACCAATTATCTTAACCCTTCAAGTGTTCTACTTTGATCAATTTTCCAAAGACGAACGCCAAACCAATAATCATAACTACTATACGTAGTGCCATTAAGCATTGACCCGCCACGTTTTATTTTCTTTTTATACTGCTTTGAGCTGATAAAGCGACCGCCACCATCATAGGTAATAATATAGTCGCTGTATACCTCGCCGACCACCGCCACGTGCTTCCAATCGCCATCCCTAAAGTAGTGAAGCATATCCCCAACTTGCAATTGAGCGGTGTTCGTTATCTTTCCTACCGGCGACCTCGACGGCCCTGATCTCCAAGAAGTACAGAGATTACTCACGAAGTATAAATCCGTCTTTTGCGTCATTGCGTCGCAAGAATAATTACAGTTCGTCCTGAACTTAGCCGGATTCTCAGACAGATTTGTATCAATATCCTTATAGCCATATCCGGCACCCGCATAGCGTGAACCCGACCCTTTCCAATACGCATCCGACTGGTCGGCAGTTTCGTCACCCCACCTATGATACGTGCTTCCGTTATCGTAATCCACGCCATATACCATCCATAAACCATATGCATATTCTGCCGCCGCCTGAAAATCGCAAGCCGACTTCGTCTTTATCTTTTTATCTTTTCCAGCATACATTGTATGAATTCCGCCAAGCTTCTTCACGTAGCTAGTATAGCCACCAAGTTCATTAATCCTGCCCGAGAAATTTGAATAATAAAAATCCTTTGCATGAGGTTCAAGATACTTCATTGTTATTGATCGAATATTTAAATCACCAGAGAACTTTTTCGTGGAAGTCGCAGGTTGGCACGCATAGTATTCGCTTTCAACTGAAACTTTGACTTTAGCAACAACCGTGTTTTCATTGGCCGCCAGAGTTGCGGCCGATAAGGTAATGCCACTATCATTTACGGCAACTTCCACCTTGTTACGTGCCGTTATCGTCACGATAGTATTCCCATAGCTAATTCCTTTAATTTTCCCCGTCTGGTCAACCGTAGCAACTTTTGTATTTTCGCTTGCCCAAATCAAAGTTTTATCTGTCGCGTTTGTCGGATATGGTGTTGCTTGAACTATTACTTCTTTATTCTTTTTTAGCGTCACGGAACTTTTATCTATCTTAATCGAAGTCACCGGAATCGGCTTCAACACTGTCACTGCAACCTCTTTCGAAGGCCCATCATTTGAGCTAATCGTAATCGTTACCTTTCCCTCCCTCCTAGCCTTCACAAGCCCAGATTGATCCACTACCGCAATCGAATCATCGCTCGACTTATACGTTAAACTATGATCCTTGGCATAATCTGGAATCACTCTTGCTTTAATGGTTATTGTTTGGCCAACAATTAAGCTCGTACGACTAATCGCATCTATCGCACGGACTTTATAGCGTCCCTCGCCCAGCGGAATGTTACTGCCACTACCGTCCGATCTATCTTGAATACTCGTCGCGCCCTCTATTGCATCAAGAACCAAATTAGTAATCGCGAAAGCCGCCAAAGTCACAATCAAACCGCAAATCGCATAGAAAATTATATTTTTAGACTGTCTAATCTTATTCGCATCGCCAACCGACGTCATGTAATTAATGCCGCCAATGATGACCACGATTACCGAAATAATACCAATCCAAAGATATATTACGTTCAAAGTGCTCTCTACGGATTGCATAATCGCAACTTCTTCGTCGCTCCTAGGCGTGCCGCACAGTAACGGATCGTTCACATTATTGATAGAGCAAGCATCCTCAGCATACAAATTATGAGCAAGGAAAGCCCCAAAGAACAAAGCCAACCCTATAACAGCCGCGCTTATGATAATCTTTTTTCGCATTATTATTCTGTTCTCCTTCACTGCGACAATAAAACGCGCAATTCACCTACACTTATTTTAAAATAAACTGCTAATCGAAACAAGCGCGCTGAATCATAATAATTCATTTCGTTTATGTTAAAATATAGTTAATTATGCAACCAAACAACATGCAATTTCAGCCAAATATGGCACCAATGCAACCCCAACCAGTTCAACCAGTTCAACCCGCATCTCAACCAAACACCCTTCCACCGCAGAACACACCACCCGCAAACTACCAAACCACGCCTATTCCGCAGGCTAAAAAAGAAAAAGGTCATCTTAGCCTATTATTAGCAGTTATTTTTGGCTTGGCCACACTTGGATTGGTCGCCTATATCGTTGTCGACAAAGTCATCAACAAGAAACCAACCGGCGGAAACGAGACGCACGCTCTAGATGCACAACCCTCTACTCCCCTCTCTCAGATTAAAATCCCTGACGGCTCCCCAGAGGATATTCTAAAAAACGTTCTCGCCGGCCGCACTTTCGCCATTAACCCTAGCCACGATGAGTTCATCACTTTTACTACCGATTCTAAATATGAATTTTCATACTATCGCGAACCTAATGCCGACCGCAAAAAACTCCAGCCAAGCACCGAGGCTGGCGACTACACCGTGAAAGGATCGACTATCACGCTCAGTAATGATGAATCTTTCCAAATCACGGGCGACTACCTAGTAAAAAGCACCGACCGCGTCAGCAAGAACAAGACTGCTGTCTACTTCGACTCACTCCAATTCAGCAAAGCCATGCCGAATATTACTGTTGCTCTAAGTAACTATCTCAACACCGTCAAAAAACCAGAAGTACCCAATTTTGAAAAAATACGCATCGATCATTTATACTGCCATGCCGATTACTCAAATAATAATATGACAAATGCAGACAGCTATATTTGCGATACTAACTACAGCCTACTATTTGACGAGGCAAAATTAGCCACCCAAATGCAAGCGGCCAAAATAGCAAACTTCCCAAGCTACTGCGCTTTAAAAAATAGTCCTTATAATCTCTTTTTGCTAGATAACGGCTTCTGCAATATGGACAATACCGTCTCAAGTTGGGCATTCGTGATTGTTCGAACGGACAATATCAGCTATCGCGTCACAGGAACATTTCGCACTATTCAAGGCTCAACCGAAACCCCACAACGTTTCTAGATATTGCAAAAATCAATATTTTATGATATAATAGAAATATATGAAGCTTCCTCGCTACAAGCGCAGCTCCCCTGTTTCTTATGCTTTCGGAGCTACGCTCACTTACGAATTACTCAAAGTAAGCCCTAATCTTATTAAACGTGTTTTTCTACGCCCAAATCAAAAACATGGCCATGACATAGACTCCATCATTGCTCAATTAATAGCATTCAATATTCCCATCATCGAAAACACTAAAGCGTTTAACGTCCTCGGCGCAAAAGATAACTGTTTAATAATCGCTGAATTCGACAAACCTGCCATGCAACTAGAAGCAACCGCCGAAACACCCCATATCGTACTCGTTAATCCCTCTGACGCTGGCAACCTTGGCACAATCATCCGCTCAGCCGTCGCCTTCGGTTATAATAACTTAGCCATCATTACTCCAGCGACAGATCATTTCGACCCTAAAGTCGTCCGCGCTTCGATGGGCGCAATATTTCACATTAATATTGAACTATTTACCTCGTTTGACGATTATCTGGCAAAATATGAAAACATAAACTCATCACAAAAACGTCTTCTCTATTCTTTCATGATCAATCCAGAGGCCGTCAATCTCGCAGATGTAACATTAAACGATGGCTCATTTTCCCTGATTTTCGGAAATGAAGCTTCTGGTCTACCTCAAGAATTTGCCGACAAAACTCAAGCCGTCTTTATTTCTCAAACTCCATTAGTTGACAGTCTAAACTTATCTATCGCAGCCGGCATAGCTATGTATAACTTCCGCCAGAAATTACAATAACCTAGCACAACATCATTTATTGGTGTTTTCGTTTATGTCTGGGCTTTGCGACGACATCTCTTCGTCGCTTTGCTCGACCATAACTTCAATCTTTTCTTTAATTTTGCCGTCTTCGCGTAACTTTCTAACCTCATTATCAATCTTGGAAAAACGAATCGAAAGCGTCTCGTAACTGACCTTATTATTTTCTTTTGATACTAGCCGCACATAATAATATCCGTCACCATTCTTAGATACAAATCGCCCTGAAACATCACCTTTCTTTTCTAGCTTTATCGCCACTTCTGCGCGACCACTATCTAGATTTGATACCTCAACGGCATTTCCCGCCGATTCATATCCTAAAATCTCATTATCTTTCAATGCATCCGCTACCTTAGCAAAATCATTACCGTTCGCCTGCAACAAAGCCTCAACCTTCTCAGCCGTCTCTTTAGCCTCATTATCAATTTCTATAGACAGTTTACGCTTCGCCAAAGACAACATCACTAGGCGGCGATATTCTGGCATAGTTAAACCGAAGTTATCCCTAACTATGCCTTCAAAAGCCTCATCGCTACGCTTTTCGCCATTAATACTCTTATGTTCGTCAATCACCTCATCAATTTCGCTAGTAGAAACCGTCAATTTTCGCGCTTCTAATTCTGCCAAAACATAGCTATACATTTCTGCGTCATTTAAAGCCTGTCGTTTGTAAAACAACTTCTGATTTACAACTTCTTTGTCGCTGTCATCTAACGTGCCTTTTTGTCGTTCTATCGAGGTTATGCTGCTGCGATATAGCATAAGATAGTCGCTATATAGTACTTTGTGTCCGTCAATTTCTGCAACTGGCAATCCTAATACCTTAGTAAAACGATACATTACCTCACCGGTATTCTGCGCCCTATACAACTGAAACCAACCAATTCCTACAAAAGTCCCAATAGCTACTATCGAAATAATAATCGTCAAAATCACGATTCGATGTTTCGCATACTGGAATGGGTACTTAAAGCTCTTCCCCCTTGCCAAAATCTCCTCGCGGCTCTCCTCGAGGTTCTGTTGTGTGATGCTTATATCTTTTTTCTTTGCACGTTTTAATTTAATCTTTTCGACTATTTTCTTCATAACTATTCTTGCTGAGGCTGCACTTCATGGCGCGCATTCTCTATTTCATTATACACTGTTTCGGGATGGCTCACCATGCTCAGCACCAAGTCGCCCGCACCTGTCTGGATCAGAATTGTACCATAATCAAACATCGCACCAAACATACCAGGCACACCGAACGACGCGCTCTGCACATTTTCTAAGCTCAGATCTACAACTGTCTTTTTAAACAGTCCCTTTTGGCGCGTCTGGCGTAAACGCTGATTCGTCACTATATAAAAACTAAAGTACCATAGCAGATAGCTATACCCCATCCCCAACAAACCAATTATCACCGCCCCCATCCAAACAAATATCATCCTGTCATTATTCGGCCACATTATTTTTGGCAAAAAACCAATCATCGTCATAAAAACCAAAAAGAAGAATCCCTTAATCGATGTCAAAATATGTCGCCGAAATATATAGACAACTTCCTCATTTGCTCGTTGCCCCTCAAAAGTAGTCGCCATATCTATATTTTACCATAAGCGTCCATATCTATCGCCCCTCACGCTTCAACTTAAACCCAAATAAAAAATCACCGCATACGCGTGATCGATCGTTATCATTTGGTAGCCCAGGAGCGAGTCGAACGCACAACCTTCTCCTTAGGACGGAGCTGCTCTATCCATTGAGCTACTGGGCCAACGTCTATATTTTAGCACACTTACGCGCTGTCTTTATCTACCCGACATCGGAGTCCTAAATGAATAGCTTTGGAATCTTTCCACTCTACCATCCGACTTCCTACCAGCTACGCTTCTAAACTTATAGAAATTGGAAACCGCACGATCATAAAACATAAAATCCACGTCACCATTCGCCGCCACCATACAACCCAGCGTTTGCGCTCTATCATCGCCCACAGAAGACCGAGCCCGCCCTATACTGTCATCATATTGAATTATATTTTTAAAATCTTCTTTACTGTATGTGCCATAATAAGCAGAACGATTCGGATGAGTATGGCCAAAGCATATAATTACACGACTTCCATCGTTTCTTTTTTGCAATGCCTTTATTCTTTCCGTAAAGTTCGGCTCCAATTCTTCGTGTTCATCTAATACCGTTTGTATATCGCACGACATCTCTTCCAATCGACTAGCACTGCTCTCTTTTACGGTGTAAAAATCGTCAAAGAGTACTTCATTTGTGTCGTAAACCGTTTCACCAATCATTATGAATGGCACCTCAACTCTTCTCTGCTGTGTAACTTCTATCATCATTTTTAGATACTCTGCGCAATTATTACCCAACAAGATGCGACCATTCGGCATCTCGTTGATTATTTCGTGCGGTATCGGTGTCATCCCGCCATACCCCATTTCCTCATAACGAGCCACAAGATCGCTTATGCCATTTCTCTCAAAAACCCTTTGCAGTTCAACCTCGTATGGATCTCTTTGTCTCGCAAATTCGCCATTCCTCATATTTATAAATATACCATGTTCACTCCAGCAAAAAGACACCCCAGCAAGTGAGGTGTCTAAAGTGCGCAATAACTAGCGTGTAAACTTTTCGCTCAGAGTATGATACATCTGAATTTCTTCTGGCTTAAACCAGTAGGAAACCTCAGCTTCTGCTTCTTCTGGATTACCAGAGGCGTGAATCAAGTTCGGTACAGCCTCATCGTGCGCATCTGCATAACCGAAGGAAATATGCGCATAATCACCACGAATTGTACCCATGTCCGCCGCCATCGGCTCAGTTGAGCCAACCATCTTACGTACAAGCGGCACCGCCTCTACGCCTTCAAGAACCATTGCAATTACGGGACCAGAAGTCATGAACTTCAAAGTAATATCAAAAGTCTTCTGGCCACGGCGCGAAATCATCTTCGAAATACCTTCATAATGCTGGTAATAATGATCTTTGTCAGGATTGACCATCTTGGCGCCTACAATCTTCAAACCAACACGCTCAAATCGGCTTAAAATCTCACCGACAATACCTCGCTGTACTGCATCTGGCTTGAATACAATTAGCGTACGCTGCACTAGGCCGTTCGGATTATTCTCTTTCGTAAAACCAATGTTCGCTGCCGTCACGTTTTTCTCGGCTGCTACCTTTGCGGTTGCTTTTCCAATTTTCTTTTCGGCTTCTTTTTTCTCTGCCATACTTTTCTCCCTTTTCACCATTATATACCAAAAGAAGCCCCCATCAAGGAGCTTCTCTCTTGAGGAACACGAGAAAACAATCCCGAGCTCGCTCGATTACTAATTACACTACCACAAAAACATCATATTGTCAATGCAGACTCTACTTTTCTACTTCGCTGTGGAATTTTTCATGTATTTCGCGCAAATGCGGATCCGTTACGTGCGTATATATCTGCGTCGTTGAAATATTAGAATGCCCCAACAAAGACTGCACCGAACGCAAATCCGCTCCATTCATCAATAAATCCGTCGCAAACGAATGTCTCAAAGTATGCGGCGTTACGTGTTTTGTTATTCCGGCCGCCCGCACATATTTATTAATAATTCTCTCGATACTTCGCGGCGACAATCTTCTATAGTCTCCCGACGTCCCTACCATCGGTTGATTTCGCGAGTTATTCAAGAACAATGCCGGCAACGAGTCCTTTCTTTCGTCCAAGTAGTCACGCACCGCATCCGCCGCCGACTGCGATACAAATACCGGTCGGTCTTTCTGCCCTTTTCCACGTACCATAAATTCCCTACGTTCCAAATTTACATGGTCACGATTAAGGTTCGTCAATTCCGACACGCGTAATCCCGTCGAAAATAGCAATTCAAAAATTGCCCGATCGCGCAAGCCGTCTTCTGTATCCAGCGGTATCTCCGCAAGGATTCGGTCAATCTCGTCCACGTGCAAAAACGTCACTTGTGCTCGATGTGTACGTGGGAGTTCTACTAGCACAGGGTCTAACGACTTGATATTTCTCTTCGCCAAATATTTCAAAAAACCGCGCAATGCAATCAAGTGATAGTTCTGCGTCATTACCGATAAACCTTTGCCACGTTCCGTGACATAACGGTTCAGCCACAATCGATATTTTCTCAACCACTCTGGAGTTATATCGATTGGCTTTAAATCGTCTTCCGGATTCGACTCCTGGCTAAACTCGACTATTCGCGCCAAATATAACTCGTAGTTTCTCGTCGTATAACGCGAACGACCATTTTCTACTTCCAATGATTCCAAGAATTCATTAATCAAATCTGCTACGTACATTTATTCTCATACCGTTATCAGCTGCAATATTTGCGACTGCAAAAAGAACACAACCAAAAAACCTAAAATCAAAAACGGGCCAAACGGAATTGTCATCTTTCTATTTTTCGCCCTAATCAATATCGGCAAAGATATCACGCTTCCTATAATATTCGAAACAAATAATGCAAAAAGAGCTAACCAAAAATTTTCCAATATCAACACTAACGGCACGCACAGTATCCAATCTCCCCCACCCACCCAGCGCTCCTTACTCACTTTATACATCAAATAATAAAATACCGGCAGAATCACGATCGCACCTCCCAAACTGAGCCAATCGAAAGAACCAACCACTCCATACGCCGTAAAAATATCTACCCCCAAAAAGGCCAGCGCCAACACCGATGAAGCTATTAATATTCCCACAGGCAGCTCTTTCCATTTCGCATCATACACAAATGAAATAAGCAGCAGTACCAAGTTAACCAAAAATAACCCAAACTTTAGTACTTCGGCAAAATCGCCCATTACTAAATCGTTTTTTGATGGCCACCACCAAAAAGTAGCCGCAAAAGCCAAACCTAGACCAACCTCTGATAATATTTCGGAGTAGCCAATTGGTTTTCGGCACTTGCGACATTTGCCCCCTAACGTCACCCAGCTAATTATCGGAATATTATCATACCATTGCAACTGGTATTTACATTTCATGCAATGTGACCATTTTGACTTATCGTTCTTATGAATCCGCCAAGCCTGACAGCAACCAAAAGACCCCAGCGTTGCGCCTAAGATAAACAATAATAATATTACGCCTACGCTTTCCATACCTCTTATATTACCACAAAAAGGAGCCCCATACGGAGCTCCTTTGAATATCTAGACAGATATTAGTGGTTATCGTTACAAGCGATAGCACCACCTTCTAGCTTCATGAAGACAGCAACATCGCGGTCACCAGTACCAGCCTTTACGATACCTTCATCGCCACAAGTAGCGTTGTAGTAACCGTAGAAAGTCTTTTCCTGCATTGAACCACTTACGTCAGTACCGTCAGTAGCTTTACCTTTGCTTTCAATCTTGTAGGTATCACCCTGTGGATCACGGAACTCGTTCGAGTTGTCATCACACTTGATTGCAGTACCGTCCAAGACACAAGTACTATCTACATAGCGGCTTACGAACTTAGCTAAATCAGCTGCGGTCGTACCATCCTTGAATGGAACCTTACCTTGGTTGTTAGACTGATAGTTATTAACGGCAGTAATAATACGTGCCAAATCATCTTCACGCTGAGTATTGCGTTGTGAACGCTGCAAAGCAGGAAGCGCAATGAATACCATCAAGAAGATAAGACCTGCGATGGCAAGAACCAAGACTACCTCAATGATCGTGAAGCCTTTTTTATTTTTGTTTGTCATTTTGATACTCCTTTTTTATTTTTGCAATCAGCAATTGCCCTTTGGCTACAGAGATACCCACTCTGTGATTGCCAACTGCAAAACTGCATCTGCACTAACTATACAAAATGTTTATGCTAAAATCAAGCTTATTTTTTAACAAATTTATAAATTTATTTATATTTCTTCTAACCAATCGAGTTGACCAAGGAGTAAATCGGGAACAAAACGCCACCTACCAAGAGACCCGCCACGACTGCGAGCATAATCATCATCACTGGCTCAATCATTGCCGAAATTGTCGCAATCTTCTCGTCAAGCTCATCTTCAAACACCTGCGCGGCCTTACCTAGCATTTCGTCCATTTTACCAGACTGCTCACCAATCGCCGCCATTTGATATACTAATGGATCAATATATTCTTGCTCTTTCAACGCTTCTGAAAGCGGACGACCTGATTGCACTTTCTCTCCCGCCGCATCTATCTTCTCCTGAATAACCACGTTCGCCGTCGCTTCTCCAGCAATATTCATCGTATCTAGTACCGCAACACCAGTGGAAAGCAAAATCTGTGAAATACGTGCAAAACGGGACATGTAAAGAATTCTAAACAACCCATTAAACATCGGCACATTTAATTTAATTGTCGCCATCACGTGTATACCATTGTCCGTCTTACGCCATTGCATAAAGAAGGCAACCATCACGCCTAAAATAACAATTACCAGCCACCAGAAGTTTATCAAGAAATCCTTAATGCCTACCATTATCAAAGTTAATGTTGGCAACTCTTCACCGAGGTCACTGTATAGAGATTCGACATGCGGAACAACCTCAAGCATCATATAAATAAACACTACAATAATTACAAATAAAGTAATTAACGGCATCGTCATGGCACTCTTAATTTTGCCGAGCATCTTCTGGTCCTTCTCTTCCTGCTCTGCAATACGACGCAAACTCTGGTCAAGCGTACCAGAAGTTTCACCTGCCTTAATCAAAGATAGATATACTTTATTAAATGTATCTGGGTGTTTAGCGAAAGCCGTACTAAGCGGACGACCCGCTTCCACATCGGCCAAAATTTCTTCAATAATCGCCTTCATGGATTTATTCTGGGTCTGTTCTGAAACTGAGCGTAAAGACTGCGCAATTGGTAAACCAGCACCTACAAGAGTCGCGAACTGACGAGTAAAGTTAATACGGTCTTTCGACGTAACTTTATTCATCTTATCAGCAAGACCGCCACCTTCCTCTTTGATATATTCCGGAACATATCCGCGATCAACCAAGAGCTTTCCAGCAACACGTTCAGTCTCTGCCTGAATCGTACCCTTAATGACCTTGCCAGAACTCTGCTCTTTGGCCTTGTAGGTAAAACGTTTCATCCTCTAGCTAACCTCTCGAATTCTTGCAAATCTACCGCAAATTCGCGTGCACTATCATAAGTAATCGCACCAGTCTGAATCAGTTTCACCAAAGTACGATCCATCGTCTGCATACCTTGATCGGCACCAGTCTGAATAATCGTATCAAGTTGGTGTGTTTTCCCTTCACGAATCACCGAGCGTACTGCTGGATTCGCAATCAAGATTTCCGCTGCAACTACACGTCCGCCACCAATCGCCGGCACCAAGCGCTGAGCGCAAATTGCCTGCAAAATGTTCGACAACTGGGAACGTACCTGTGGTTGCTGATGTGGCGGGAATACGTCAATCATACGGTCAATACTCTGAGAGGCAGAGTTTGTATGCAGCGTCGCAAAAACTAAGTGCCCAGTTTCCGCAATCGTAATAGCGGCCGAAATTGTCTCGAGATCGCGCATCTCACCAATTAGTACTACATCCGGATCTTCGCGAAGTGCCGAGCGTAAAGCCGCCGAGAATGAATAAGTATCGTAGTGCACCTCGCGCTGTACGACTACCGAACGCAAAGATTTGTGCGTAAACTCGATTGGATCCTCAATTGTGATGATATGAACGGATTTTTCGCGGTTTATCTTGTCAACTAAAGCTGCTAGCGTCGTAGACTTACCTGAACCAGTTGGGCCAGTTACTAATACTAATCCACGCGGAAAATCTGCGAAGCTCGTCACTACCGACGGCATACCTAGCTCATTAATCGACTGAATCTCGTTCGGAATTAAGCGAAATGCACCGGCCAAATTCCCCTTCTCATGGAAGGCGTTTACACGAAAGCGACCCAAATCGCCAAACGAAAACGAATAGTCAAACTCTTTATCTTTAATCAGAATCTGTTTCTGGTCTTCTTCGAGCGTCGAAAAAATTAATCGCTCAACCGTTGGCTCATCCAAGTTTCCGTAACCAGAAACCGGTTGCAGTGCGCCATCAATACGTAGAATCGGCGGCAACCCTACTTGCAAATGCAAATCACTTGCCTTTGTCCTAACGCATTCCTCCAAGAGACTTTCGATACGAACGTCCGCATTTGAAATCGTCGGCGTAGCCATCGACATCGCCGGAGCTCCCGCTGCCGAAACAGAATTATTCACCTGCCCACTTTGTTCCATAACACTATTGTACTTATGTTTAGTGCAAAAATCAAACTTTTTATTATTAAAAGCAATATTTTAAAAAAATATTTCAGGACACTTGCCTGAAATATTTCTTAATTAACAACTGTGTGTCAACTTTTACTTCAAATACTCGTGTAACTTCTTTGTATCTTTATTTTTGCGTAATTTCGTTAAGGCTTTCGCCTCAATTTGACGAATACGCTCACGCGTGACCGAAAACTCTGCGCCCACCTCTTCGAGCGTATGACTCTTACCACCACCTATGCCAAAACGCATTTTAATAATCTTTTGTTCACGATCAGTCAGAGTCTGCAAAATCGAAGCTATTTGCTCTTTCAAAAGTTGCGTAGCCGCAGAATCTTCTGGCGAAACACGATCTTCATCTTCGATAAAATCGCCCAACGACGAATCGTCATCTTCGCCGTCGCGCCCAACCGATGCGTCCAAGGAAGCGATGTCCTGCTTGATTTTCATTACATACTCAATCTTTTCCGGTTCCATCCCCATAGCTTTCGCAATTTCTTCCGTCGAAGGCTCACGATTCAACTCTTGCGTCAAACGACGTTGCGTACGCAAAACTTTATTAATCGTTTCAACCATATGCACTGGAATACGAATCGTACGCGCCTGATCCGCAATCGCGCGCGTAATCGCCTGACGAATCCACCATGTCGCATAAGTTGAAAACTTAAAGCCCTTATCCGGATCAAACTTTTCAACTGCGCGCAAAAGACCAGTGTTGCCCTCCTGAATTAAATCCAAGAAATCTAGCCCGCGCCCAGAATAACGCTTCGCAATCGAAACCACTAAACGCATATTCGACTCGGCCATTTTATCCTTGGCTTTCTTCTTCTCTTTCTCCGTACCGCCGATAATCTTCTGCGCCAACTCAAACTCTTCTTCAGCTGACAATAGTGGAATTTTACCAATTTCACGCAGATATAGTTTTACTGAATCGTCCGCTACTTCATCATAGGTGGCAGACTCAAAATCGATATTATAATCCTCTTCGCTTTCTTCGCCCATCTCATCTAGCGTAGGCTCATCTAGCTCGTCATCGATACGTAAATCTTTTTCGTCTTCGTCCATGTCCTTCCTTATTTTATTAGCACACAAAAGCCCCGTGCTTTTGCAAGTTTTTTGTTTCTGATAGTTTTTGTATATTCTTGATCAATCTATACTTTCTCCTGGAAGGACTACTATCAAAATAAGTCCGCTATTCCAGCTGATTTCAGTATTTTTATACCACAAGTTTATTTTCGACGCAAGATTTTGCTTAATTTTAGCATTAGTTCGTTTTCTAGCTTCTCGTCGCCTTTTTCTTCGGCCTGGCGAATTTGTTCTTCCAGCTCTTTTCTTTCTAAATCTAACCGTTCCGACTCTGCTTTCTTCATTAATTCCATTGCTTCTTTTTGCAAATCCGCTGGCGCCCAATTTTCGTATCGTTCCTCAAAAATCAGCCCAAGTTCATCCACATTATAGTCCCGTATCTCAAAGCCACCTAAATCCACTCCGCCATGAATCTTTAATGCCGCTAAATTCTTCTCTACTTTACTCTCCATCACAACATCGCCAGAGATATTAGCTTTTTTTAGTTTTTTCTTTTCTGGTTGCACAATTTTCTTTGCCCTAAAGGCCTCCAGGGTTATACCTAGCCTATCCGCTACAATTCTTTCATATTTCTCACGCAACACTACATCTTCTGAATCAATTTGATCTATCAGGCGCTTTGCCTCAGTAGCGTATTCTTGGAAGCCCTTTTCCGTCTTTAGGTTATACTTTCCGACATATTTTTCTAGTAGCCACTCCAAAGCGGGCTGATAATTCTCGACTGCTTCTTGCCACAACTTTGGATCCTTCTGTATCAACTCATCCGCATCTTTGCATCCATGATAATCATCAATAACCGACAAATAGATACCGAATTTCGAGGCCATCGAAATTGCCCGCTCGGCCGCCCGCACGCCCGCCTCATCTCCATCGTAAGCCAAACGAATATCTTTAGTTAATCGCGAAAAACTCTTCAGGTGCATCTCCGTCATTGCCGTCCCGGCTGTTGCTACCGCCTGATTCACCCCTGCCTGATGTGAAGATATCACGTCCATATTCCCTTCCACCACCACTACAAAGTCCGTCCGCCTAATTGCGTCTTTTGCCTGCGAAAGCCCAAAAATATGCCGACCTTTATTGTATAGAATCGTTTCTGGCGTATTCAAATACTTCGGTGAATTATCGTCTTTCTCAATAATTCTACCCGTGAAGCCAATTACGTTGCCAGATATATCCATTAACGGAACCGTCATTCGACCTTTAAATAAATCACCCCCAAAACGATTCACTAATCCGGCATCTTCCATTTCTTTAGCCGTAAAACCCCGCTTTTTCAGAAAATCCACCAACGCTCGTCCGGATTTTGGCGCATAGCCAATTCGAAAATTCTCTACCGTTTTCTTATTTAAATTTCTTTTATAAAAAACATATTCCATCACGGCTTTGTTTTTTGTCAGACAAAACTGAAAATACTTCGTCGCTAACTCCAGGCAATCCCGAATCCTCTGCTTATGCGCCGCTTGTTTCCGATCGTCACTATTGTACCGTTTAAGCTCCACGCCCGCCTGCTGCGCCAGTTTTTCAAGCGCCTCTCTGAAGGTGCACCCCTCCATCTCCATCACGAAAGTAAAAATATCGCCACCTTTATTACTAGAAAAATCATGCCAAATTCCCTTATCTGGCGAAACCATAAAGCTAGGCGTACGATCGGTCCCCCAAGGTGAATGCCCTTTGAAATTTCTTCCAGCACGTTTCAGCTCGATGTATTGCCCAACTACATCTTCTACCGCCAACCTCGCCCGGATTTCTTCCTTAGCATCCTCCATATAAAAATTATATCATCTCTACAACAGATATACGACCCCATACGGAAAGAGCTCTCGGCGCACCCCAAAAGTATGCTAATGCCAATTCTGTTTATGCTATAATATCACCATGGACAATAAAGCTTATCTTGATCAAATCGCCGTCAAAGGCAAGAAAACCGTCAACCACGAACCGCTGCTTACTCCTGTCATGATTAAGATATTAATTGCTGGTCTTATCACTCTCATTACTATCGTCATTGTTGCTGTAATGATTAACAATACAAACGCAAAATTGACTCAATCCTACGAAAGGCTCTACCTTCGCGTTACTCAATTTTGTGGCAAAAAAGGTCCTTACGAAACCTATTCTAAGTACATCAGCTCCTCTCAGCTACGATCCTATGCCAGCCAACTAGAAACTTCCATCACTAACACAAACAATAGCCTCAGTGGTATCTGGAGCAGCCTCAATGTCTCTAAGGATAAGCTTACAAAAGATGTGAAAACCGAGGAAAACACTGCTTTCAATAGTTATATGTCTCGACTACAAGAGGCTTCCATCAGCGGCCAAATGGACGCCTACTACTCCAGCCAAACCGCCAATCAAATCATGAAGCTAAAAACACTCGAACGGCAAATCATTAAGAAAACCACCAACAAATCACTCACGCCCGTCCTCGAGCAATCCGTTCGCGACCTCGACGAACTCTACGAACTATTCCAAGGCTTTAACGATTCTTTATAATTCTTTCCAAGACCAAAAACTCTCCCCTTCACAGGGAGAGTTTTTATTCTATAGCTTTAGATATTTCAAAACTATGCCGAACCAAATCCAATACTTCGTCCTTAGTTAATTGGCCGCTGCATATTATTTCTATGCCGTTATTTCCTAGCAAACGGCTCGTCATTACGCTTTCATATCGCTCTTGCAAAGTTTTACTCAATTTGCGATCACAACGCGTCTCAATCCTCAACGGCGAAGTCCCCGTCTCGATTATTAGAAAAATCCTTTCGCCACGAGAAAAAATCCGCATATCATTTTCTCGACGCTCCGACACGTCTTCTAATCTAGCAATATACGCTAAGATATCATCTTCCGATACCACTTCAACTCCTCTATGCTACCGCGAATATCATCAAGCGCACGATGATTCTCTGGTTTCGCAAAACTACGATGTAACGCGTTTTCGAAATATATCTTCCATGCGCTCACATCCAACATCCGATAATGCAATTTAGCATTTAACTTTGGCCATTCGCGCTCAATAAACTTCCGATCTTGGTGGATAGAGTTTCCCGCTAAATATACCGTATCGCCAAAATTCTTTTTGACAAACTTCAACAACTCTTTCTCAACCACCGTCGGCGCCTTGCCGTCAGAATTTTGCGCCATTAACGCGTCAAACGACTCTTTGTTCTTCTCCCAAAACTCCCCCACCATACGCTCGCGCATTAGTTTTTCATCACATTTCACTACAGCAGTATAAGTATCATACTCCTTAAAATCCCAATCCGTTGCGATAGCCGCCACTTCTAGAATTCTATCTTCTTCTGGCGACAATCCAGTCATCTCAAGATCCACCCACAGTAGTGTAGCTCTTTCAGATGTTTTTGCCATACTATTTCTTAATATCTAATTTCAAAGCTTTTACTACACAATAAATCACTAGCGCTAGGACCAAGAAATTAATTAAGTCATTAATAAACTCACCGTAACGCAAAACGGCAACTTCACCAGTAGGAGTAGTACCCATCGTCAAAACTAGTCCGCGAATACCTTCTGCGCTACCAAGCAAAAATCCGAGTGGCGGCATAATCACATTATTAATTAAAGAATTCACTAGTCCACTTGCGGCTGTACCAAGAATTAAGCCTACCGCAAGACCAACAACATTTTGCTCTCTAATAAAGGTCATAAAGCCACTACCAGCACCTTTTACTTTGCCTAGACCAGCCTTCGCGAGCTCTTTTGATTTTTCTTTAACTTCAGCCATACTATTCCTCTTTTAACTTAATTAAAATATACCACATCTGTAATACGTTTACATCTTTGACGGGATTTCAACGCCAAGCAAATCCAACGCCCGCGCCAACACATAGTCCGCACGCTCAATCATCCACAAACGCGCCGAACGCTCAATATCTTCCGCAGACGATATTGGCGTTTTCTCATAATATCTATTCAATTCTTGCGCCAATTCAAATGCAAAGCCAGCTATCTTGTGCATTGCAAAACCATCAACCACTCCCGCAACTATTTCTGGAAATGCTAATAATAGTCGCAAAACATTCTTTTCGGCATCAAAGTCATAGCTGGCAAAATCTACTCGCTCAAAATCAGCATTTTTCTCTAGAATTCTGCGCATCCTCACGCATGCATATTGGCAAAATGGCCCCGATTGTCCAGTCAAAGCAAATATCTTGTCTGGGTCATACAAAATCCCCGTTTTACGATCCGCCACAAAATCTGAAAACTTAATCGCGCCGACAGCTATTTTGCGTATATCCTCATCCGACACTCCTTCCCCAAAATTCTCTCGCACGCGTTTTTCGGCATCATCCAACAATGCCTCCATCAAAACTACGCCTTTACGCGAAGACATCTTCTCGCGTTTCCCGTCGGGACCTATTTGGTCAATCATACCAAAGTTCAAATGGTAGTTATTTACCGCCAAGCCAATCTTTTTCGCCATCGCAAAAAGCTGCTCAAAATAGAACTTCTGTTCCATCCCAGTATTAATAATAATTAGGTCTGGATTAAAATGTTCCACTCGATACAACATACATCCTAAATCCGTCGTCGCATACAGCGCAGTACCGTTACTCTTTAGCATCAGCATCGGCACATCAATCTTGTATTCATCAAGGCGGCATATCACCGAACCGTCTTCATTTTTTTCAAACACCCCTTCTGCAACATATTTCTCTACCGCCTTTTTCCCACTTTCGACAAATTGACTCTCCCCCATCTCATAGTCGGTAGAAATGCCAAGGCGTTTCATCACCTCGTGCATATGATTAATCGAAATCTCGTTAAAATGCTTCGACATCTTTACGGCTTCTGGATCTTTGTTTTCTAGCTTCTTTAACCATTCCTGCGCCTCATCAGCTAAGTCATGCTTACCAGCTTTTTCCTCTGCCTTCATGTCGGCCTTCATTTCAATATAGATATTCCCGAGATCATACACTGTAACCTTATCAAAATCTAAACCAGAACGCTTAAAGCCCGTCGCCCATATCCCAAACGGCGTGCCCACATCACCAAGGTGATTATCCGTAATTACTTTCCAACCGTTTGCTTCTAGCAACTTTTTCGCCGCCCATCCTTGCGTACCGGGACGCAAATGTCCCACTGAATACGGCTTCGCCATGTTTGTACTTGGATATTCCACTAAGGCAACTTTGCCATTTCCAGAATCGTTATCGCCATAATGATCCGACCACTCATCTGCTAATTGCTTTTGCAAAACTTTGCCAGACACCGCCACATTTATAAAACCCGGCCCCGCAATCGAAAGTCCAAAACTGCAAACCCCTATCTTTTCAATAATCTCTTCCGCAATCACACGTGGAGCTTTGCCTGCCTGACGCGCCAAACGCATCGCAATATTAGTCGAGTAATCACCTTCAATTTCAGCCGGCACATCGGCAAAATCGACAGCAATATCGTCGACCCCATATAAGTCTTTGATAGCTCCTTTGATTGTTTCTTTAAGATTATCCATCATATTCATATTTTACCATCTTTCCACCCCTGTTTCAAATTCTTACTATTGACAAAAGCTCAAGAATTTGGTATAATACAGATATTCATGAGTTCATCTCTCAAGGGGTGCTCATTTTATATAGATTAGCCAAAGCACAATCGCACTTTAAAAAGGAGGAAAAAGATGAATATCTTGAATAATGTTCCCGTTATTTACCTCACCGAAGAGCAAATCCAGAGAATTAAACTGGATCAGCGCGCTCGCCGTCTCGAGCCCAATCTGAGCAACGCCGAAGCAGAAGAGATGTGGCACCTCCTGCACGAAGAGCCGGAATACGCCGACGAAATCCTCGACGGCTACGAGAAGCTCATCAGAGATCGGCGCATCCAGTGGGTCATAGATCACCTTCCCGAAAAGGAAGGATATATGATGGAGAACGCGATTTATGCGATGCCGGAGTACGCCGACGAAATCCTCGACTACTGGGAGGATCTCGCGAAGAATTGCAAATTCTTTGTCGACAAGGACGGCAGCACTACTCGCCTTCATCGCCGAGAATGGTATGATGACAACAACCGGGATGATGACGACGACGGCTGGGGCGACGTCGGCTGGGATGACGACAACGATTAATCCTCCTTCAACCCCCTTATGGGGGGGCGACCGGCACAACCGGTCGTTTTTTTTATCGCTAAAAGCTATTTGACTAATCGAAAAAATATATTATTATAATAAAGCAGCCATATACGCGCTAGTACTTTTAAAGGAGGATAACAAATGCAGGTACACATTGGCGCCATCGGACACGGCGGTCGCACGAAACGTCAAGATCTAGAAAGATTCAGGAGGGCATTTCAGCGAAGCCTCGAACGCAAAGATAATGTTCAACAAGCCCATACTGCGCTTTTAGGACATTTTAGTCAGAAAAAAGCCGATAACTTCTATAGGCGAGCCCTGTATGTTTGCCCTTTTTTAACAGAAGACGAACTCAGCTCCTTCATGAAACAAGCCACTTGTAGTATTGAAGATTTTAAGGCAAGTCTCAAACGCTTCGAGAGAAAAATTCACTCAAAAAATAGCCCTCACCTAAAAGATTACCAACATCTCGTCGAAGAAACCAGTAATCTTCCCGTAGTCAAAGTCGAATCGACAGTTTTGAGAATAATTGACGCTCCCTTTCTTATGGAACAAATCTTACGAGAACTGCGAGTTCAGCGGTCGCCTGGCCTAATTCTTATTAATAAAACCAGCAAGAATGCTCCGCAAAGAGGTTGACTAATTGAAAGAATATGATACAATAAAAACATGTTTAGTCAACCCTGACTAAATGAAGCTGGCGGCCGTCACGCCGCATTAATTACTCCGTCAAAAGCGGAGTCGCACCTACTAAAAGGAGGTCTCAAAAAATGGCAAGATCCACGACAATGCCCGGAACAGGCGACTATGTCAAGGGTATGATTTCGGGAGTACCCGAAGACAAACTCCTGCGGATGTTCACCGATCAGATGGCAGGAATGTCTGTAAGAGAGACTTGCAAGTCCAACGACTGGCGCGGCGCCGAAGCGGCTCTTTACGCAAAAAGCCATCCTCCCAACGAGGAGTGAAGAGGCTCATGCCGATACCTTCCTTTCTGCACAGGCGGCCAATCTGGCCGCCTTTTTCCTAGCACAGAACGCTAAAGTGCTATTGACAAATTAACAAAATTTTGATATTATAAAGAATACCTGCATATACTGTGTTTTTGGTTATGCAAATAACCCACAGTGCAGTGTTTTGTCCGTCACTGGCGGCGCCTGCAAGGGCCCGTTGGTGACGTGATTACGCACAAGAAATGGAGCGAAAGCTCCCGCACCTTAAGGAGGAAAAATATGGCGACATGTGCAAGCAGAGCTCAAAGGCTCATCGAACTGGAGCGTGCAAAAAAACAGAGAAGCCTCAATCCGGAAGAACGAGAAGAGGCGACGAGGCTTCGGGGAGCGCTGAAAAGTGCTGGAATTAACCCCGGAAGTCCCAACCTGGTACACACAGCGCTTATCGCTGATCATCTTTCTGCAGTGAGAACTTTTATCAAAGCCTGCGACAAAGCAAACCGCCGTCCTGGCTGGGAGATTCAGGATCACCTGAAAAAGCCACTGCAGGAACTCGGAATCAATCCCAACTACCACGAGCTGAAGAGAAAAATGGCCGAGATCAAGCGCACCAGAAACAGCGCACGCGACACTCGAAACCGTCATCGCCGCACCAACAGCCAGAAAAGATTCGCAGATGTCGGGATCGTAAACACAACATCGCCGAGACCAATCCATGATCCGGACAGTCTTTGCTTCGATGAGAGATATCCCGAAGCAAAAACTCCATACACGGAGAGTGATTATTTAAGATCAGCATATCCCGAATATGCCGGCATGATGCCGACAACCTGACTTATCCTCCTGTCGGCCTACGCCACTTAGGCCGACAAAACCCTTCTCCTAATTAAAAGGAGCAAGGTGGCGCCCTACTATACAGGGCGCCTTTTTCTATATCTTAAAATCCATAAAAAGCACAACCACTATTGACTTTTCGATAAAAGTATGGTAATATATAAACATACCGTGTTACTGCGCAACTATGCGCAAAACAAGCATATTATTAGGAGGAAAAGATATGGCAATGAGTTACTTCGATAAGGCAGCACGTTTTCTCGACCTTTCAGATAAAAAAGAAAGCTCCAACCTCTCTCGTGCAGAAGCGAAAGAGATCTTCCATCTTCGTCGCGAGCTCCGCGCTCGTGGACTGAACCCCGATCAGCTCGAGGATCTGCCGGAACGCGCTCTCGTCCTTGACCACAAAAAAGCGGTCGAGGCATTCCTGAACAGCGACGGCAAGAGCCGCTCTCTCAAAAAGAAGCTGCAGGGGCTCGGAATTGACGCCAGCGTAAGAAAGCTCTCCGAAATCATCAGCGGGCTTAAACTCGCTACGAAAGAAGCGGACAAGCTGAAACGTGGTGGCCACGGCAAGGCCAAGGCAAGCAAAGTGCTCGCAGACAGACACGAAGCCGCAATCGCCGAAGAAGTTGCCGCAGACGACACCGCTATGGCCGTAGCTACAGAGAAGGCTCAGGCCGCAATGTCGACCCTGGAAGAGCAGATGAAGCAGGCCCAGGGGCAGATCGAAGACCTCATCCTCGACATGAGGGACGGCTGCAAAAAGCTCGGCGCATTGCTCAAAGCCTGCGACACGACCAGCTCTTACGCCACGGAAAGCAGTACACAGGAGATGCGCAACTGCATCAACGATAAGCTCTCCGCTTTCGAAACGTGGCTCGAGCACGCATGCGTAGATCCTGGATTCTACGTATAACTTAACCTCCAACAATACGGCGGTCAGCCTAGCTGACCGCCTTTTTTCATGCCTAATAAACTTTCTTTTATTTACTAGCCGCTCTCAACAGCCCCTCAAATAGCGGATGCGCTCGATATGGCCTACTCTTAAATTCCGGATGCGCCTGCGTAGCGATAAAGAAGTCGCAGTTCGGCGCCTCAACGAATTCTACCAACTTTCCGTCCGGCGAAACTCCCGAAACGACCAATCCGCCCTTCTCAATTTCTTTCAAGAACTTCTGATTCACCTCATAGCGATGACGGTGCCGCTCGACTACTTTCTCTGCACCATATAATTTGGCCGTTTTGCTTCCCTTTGTCAATACGGCCGGACAATCGCCAAGACGCATCGTTCCGCCGGTACTCTCCTTTCCTTTTTGACCTTCCATAATATACACGACATTCGCGCCTGCCGGAGCATCAAATTCCTCCGAGTTCGCGTTCTCAACCCCACCACGTCGCGCCGCCGCAATCACTGCCGTTTGCAAACCTAAGCACAAGCCAAGATATGGCTTGTTATGCTCCAGGCAATACTTACCCGCCGCAATCTTCCCTTCTACGCCGCGTACACCAAAACCGCCCGGCACCACAATACCGTCAACACTCGCGAAATCTTCTTCCGTCGCTTTTTCAGCATCAATCCAAATCGTATTCAGTTTTGCGCCAACTTTCCATGCCGCCGCCTTCAGAGCCTCCGTTACCGACAAATACGTGTCAGTATTGTCGATATATTTCGCCACTAGCCCAATTTTGACTTCTTTGCCAGAGTTAGATTCAATATTCCTCATTAACTCTTCCCACTGGCTCATATCTGGATCGCCATGATCAATGAAGCGCTCCAGTGGCGCCAAAACGCCTCCCTTTACAGCATTCAATGGTACTTCATAAACGGACTTTGCATCCGGCATCAAGACTACTGCATCTTCACTAACTGCGCAAAACGTCGCCAACTTCTTTGCAATTTGCGGAGCCTTAATCACTCGATCAACATCCATTCTTGCCACCACCATATCCGGAATGATCCCAAGCTCACGTAAGTCCCTCAAAGAATTTTGTGCCGGCTTCGTTTTAAATTCCTGCGAAGTCGACAACCATGGCACATAACATACATGCACATAAAGGCAGTTTTCGCGTCCAACTCTTGTACCAAATTCGCGAATCGCTTCCACAAAATGCGGCCCTTCTAAATCGCCAATCGTACCACCAATCTCTACAATATGTACATCCGAACCGAAATGTTTCGCATTGTCCAAAAAAGTCTGCTGGACCAACCCTGTCACATGCGGAACCAACTGTACCGACTTGCCGCCAAACTTCCCCGCCCGTTCATCATCGATTAATTTCTTATATAACTTTCCCGACGTCCAAATCGAATCGCCCGTCATCTCTTCATCGAGGAACCTCTCATAATGCCCCAAATCAAGATCCGTCTCCGCGCCATCCCGCGTCACAAAGCATTCACCATGCTCACGCGGGTTTAAAAGCCCCGCATCGACATTAAAATAAGGGTCACATTTCTGCATCGAAACTTTTAGACCCTTTGCTTTTAATATTGCGCCAATACTGGCCGCCATAATTCCTTTACCAACGCCAGAAATTACGCCCCCCGTGACAAAAATGTATTTCGTGTTTGTTTTCATTGGGCACCTCCTTTTTAGCCCACCTTAAATTACACCCTTAGCATAAGCCAAAAACGGCCGCTTGACAAGAACTGACTTTTACATTTTTTATGCCGTAACACTTGCAAAAACCGCTACATATAGCGTACTTAAGCAATTCCGCGGCGCTATAATCTCCATCAATTGACAAATACATTTTTGCTGATATAATATGTAATACATTCCACCAAGATAGGAGGTGATTGTTCTTTATGAAAGTTATAGGGTACTTAGATTCTGAACATCTTTTCGAAGCCTATGTCGATGACTTTTGTCACGTTACCAGATCCGATGGCGGCCACATTCGCCTTCGCGCCACCCGCCCAGGCGTCGCAAGCATCGAAGATCTCAATGAGGCGGAAATCAATGCTCTTGGCGGTGCTATCCAGCGCCTCGCCAAAGCCATGAAGACGACACTTACAGCAAACGGTGTAGATATTCGTCGCATCAACATCCAATACAACAATAACTGGTCCGACCTTTACCGCACCGATCCGTCATTCTGTATCCATTTCTATGGACGTGCCTACGACTCCGCGAAGCAACCTTTCGGCCAGTCACTATACTTTCCTTCACCACGTGAGCATAAAGATTTCTACAAGGATAACGAGCCTATCACAGATGAAGACATTAATCTTATCCGTACCTTACTGAGCGAAATGCTCTAACGCCACCGCCAGCGTGATCGCCGGCGGTTTTTTCTTCATGTTAAAATATAGATGAATATGAAATGTTTTTATTATTCTCGCTACCGTTTCTATAATCACTCCATCAAACACGCCTTAAACTTCTTTTTAATCAGTGACATTCATTTCAGCAACAAAGTCAATTCCGTCACGCTTCGCGCCATTACCGAGCAAGCTAGCCAAAAACAGCCAGACTATATCATTATCGCCGGCGACGTCATTGATTCTCTCGACTGCATCCAAAGCCCATCAAGCCTTAAACGGCTCACCAGTTGGCTCGAACAACTTGGCAAAGTTGCCCCCGTGCTAATCGGTCTCGGCAACCATGATTTTTACCGCAAGAACCCCGAACACAAAAGCATCTTTTCCAGCAAACGCCACTGGTTCCCCGGCACCAACATCGGATATATAAATGCCGTTAACGCCATAGACAACGTTCAGTTGCTCAACAATGAGGCCTACGAAGATGACAAAGTCTACATTTTCGGCTTTACGCAAGCTCCTGAATACTTTCAGTTTAATCGCGACGAAAAACATAGTTCTTCTATCCTTCACCCTGGCAATGAAGACCTCGATATTATGCTCTCCGATCTTGATTCACTCGACCAAAAACTCATTAACAATCTACCAAAACATAAAGCCAAAATTGCTATCATCCACTCGCCAGTTTTCTTAACCGATTCTCAGGTTGCCGCCAAGCTTTATGAATTCGATTATTTCATCTCTGGCCACATGCATAACGGCGTCATACCACCAATCATAAATGACTTCTGGCGCTCCGATCGTGGCCTTATCGCTCCAGGCAAAAAGCTTTTTCCTCGCAACGCCCGTGCCAAAATCACCAACCCAAACGACAAAATCATCACGCTTGGCGCCGTTTCCACAATTCAAGACAGCGCAAAACCCATCACCTTCATGAATGGCCTATTCCCAATTAATATTGCCACACTCGAACTTACTAAAAACGAGCTCCTCGCTCGCAAACCCGACATAAAGCATCAATATATTAATCTTTAATGCACAGTATCGCCCCATAAAAAGAAGCTACGACATTATCATAGCTTCTTTTTGTTCTATTCAGTAATTCCAAATGCCCAACTTCCCCTTAGCTTCAATTGGTTCAATTGACTTAATATTATCTAACAACCAGGCATATCTGCCAACTTTATAATATCCCGCAATGAAGTTATTCGGATCCTTCCGAGCTTCTTGCTCTATAAACTCTTCCGTCATGTAAATACAATCAACTAAATCGCACTTACAGATAATGTATCCATACTGCAAATCGTCTTCGCTATACAACGCCGACAATTCTTTTCTTTCCTTTACTTTCCTAGTCAACTTTGCTAACCCGGAATGAATATACAATTCACCTCGATAATTAGTCTTCCAACTTCTTGTTTCGATATATTTAACATTATTCTTCACCAAAGTCGCATAAGGTTCTCTCAACGTCAATACTTTCATCATACCGTCATTAGGTCATAACTTGGTAGGCCCAGCTGGAATCGAACCAGCATTGTACCCTTAGAGGGGGTATGTCCTATCCGTTGAACGATGGGCCCGCCTAGGCATTATTTTATCATACGCCCATACAATTCCCTACCTTCGACTATTTATTTAAAATCTATTATTATATATATAAAGCTAATGGTATTATCATGAACGAACAAGAAAACAACAACATTTTTTCAACCCCTACCCCACCAGTACAACAGCCAACACCGCAGCCAACCCAGCAAACATCTGTACCAACGCTACAACCAAACCAACAGACACCTACGCCAACGCCACCACCTTCTCCGGCAGTTAGTCAAGAATTGCCGAACCCGCAGCCATCAAAAAAGAAAAATAGCACCCTCATAATAGTTATCGTAATCTTATGCATCGCCACCATTCTCGCTTTCGGAATCGCTCTTTTCTTTATTTTTACTTCTTCGGACGACCCAGTCGACCCAACGACTAGTCGAGATACGCCACTCACCAATCGAGACGAACCAACTAAGAAAAAAGTGATCGCCGATAACCCCGTTTCTGGCACATGGAATTGCGCCTCCGGCACTGGCAGCACTAACGATCGCAATAACTTTAAGACCACCCTTGAGTTAAAGCCTGATATGACTTTCCGATACGGCCAATACGGCGACCTATCTAATAATCACTACGGCGGCACCTACACCTACAAAGACGAAGACAAACAAACCGCCGACGGGAGTTATAAATACTACATGCTCTCGTTTGACGCAGACGAATATATCTTAGACGGGGTCGATGCTGACGCCTCCAAGGTTAACCTAACTGATATGGAAATGGGCATCACTGAAACTTCCTCTGGCAAACAAGCCATTACTATTTTCGTCTCTACATACAATATGTACTATTGCTACAACGACGATTAGCCTTCCCTATTCATGCATACCCCTATAAAAGATGGTATAATATAAAAATCACTAATTAAAAGGAGTATTCATGAAATTATCCGAAGAACTCCAGTGGCGCGGTTTTGTTGCCGAGCACACACTGGACCAGATATCAGACTTAGACAAAGCTCCGCATAATTTCTATTGGGGCACCGACCCAAGCGCCGATTCTCTACATATCGGCCACCTCGCTGCTCTAATGATGTGCGCATGCTTCGTTCGTCACGGCTATACTCCTTACTATCTTGTCGGCGGCGCTACTGGTCAAATTGGCGACCCTAAGGACACCGTCGAGCGCGACCTTAAAGGTCTCGACGAAATCGAGAAGAATAAAGTCGCTCTCGCCAAGCAAATCATCAAAGTCACCCACTCGCCAGAAGGTACCCAACTCGTAGATAACTACGATTGGTTCAAAGACATCAAATTCTTGCCATTCTTGCGCGAAATCGGCAAAGCCTTCAGTATGACCCAGCTCCTCGATCGCCAATTCGTCCAAAAACGCATCGGCGAAGGCGGTTCCGGCATCAGCTATGCCGAATTCAGCTACACCCTTATTCAGGGCTACGACTTCCTCCATCTCTTCCGTACGTACAATATCGACCTCCAGCTTTGCGGTGCCGACCAATTCGGTAACTGCACTAGTGGCATCCATCTAATTAAACGTCTCGAAAACGCCGAAGCTAATTGCTACTCTTGCCCACTTATTATTGACAAGGTCACTGGTCGCAAATTCGGCAAGTCCGAAGGTAACGCCGTCTGGCTAGACGCCGAAAAGACATCCATTTTTGATTTCTATCAATTCTGGCTCAATCAATCCGATGAGGCTCTTGAGGATTATTTCAAATACTTCACTTTCATCATGCCAGAAGAGCTCAAGCAAATCCTCGCCGAACATGCCAAAAATCCCAGCGCACGTTCCGGTCAAAAACGCCTCGCTGAGGAAGTTACCAAAGTCGTTCATGGCGAAGAGGCTGCCAAACAAGCTGCCAAAATCACCGCCCTGCTCTTCGGCGATGGTAAAATTACTGACCTCAACGATTCAGACCTAAACCTCTTGGCTAAAAGTTTTCCTACTACCAAGATTGGCGCTAAACTCGTCGACATTCTTGTTCAAACCAGTCTCGCCTCCAGTAAAGGAGAGGCACGCAAACTCATCGCCAACAATGCCATCTCCATTAATGGAATCAAAGCAACAGAGGACCAAGTTATCGAGAAAACAAGCCTTATCAAAAGAGGCAAGAATAAATTCGCCGTTGTCCGCTAATACTTACTTCTTATCTGTGAAATCTTTTACGCTAATCGCTATATTAGCATTTGCATTTTGTTTATTCTTTTTGCTATCTTTACTTTTACGAATCACGAGGAACGCCACACCCGCAATTGCTGCTACGCCCAATACGCCCACCAACACATATAGGTACTTGAAGTTAGCTTCTTTTACAACCGCCGTAGTCGCTAGATAATCCGAATAGTTTTCGAGATCAAACTCCAATAAATCATCTTTAATAGCCAAAGATTGACTCACCATTTTGACGCTACTATTGTCGTAAGCGTACAAATTGACTGAGTCGCCATTGCTATACGTATCAGATACATTTACTTTAAACTTACTTCCACTCGGCAATCCATTTACATTAAAGTTAATATATAACTTTTGATTATCTCCAACCTCACCATCGAGTCGACCATTATCATTAATTGTAAACAATGAGCCCGCATTTATTTCCTCTAGGTTTTCTATCTTATCGCCTTCTATGCTTAGTGAATATACCATCTTATTATCGTCATCGTATTTAACCAAGTTAATTATCTTGCCCGACTCTTTAATCTTTTTTATTTCTTCTTTCGTAATTACGTCGTCGTCGTTCACTGTGAGTGAGATTTCTTTTGCTCCATCATGCAACGCGGCATTCATATCAGAAATAGAATACACATCGTCGCGTCGAACAACAGTGAGATAATAAGATTCCACTAGTCCATCAGCCGACCTAGCCGTAATTTGGTATTTATTGCTTCCTATGTCTAGCTTAAACACTCCGGTCCCCTCAACGAGCGTCCTGTCATCTTTTGCCTTTGCTTTAATCATGATTTCGTCCGTAGCATTGCTTACCGTCAACGAATAATTAACATAGTCGCTTGTCTCCAATTCATGGCCAACCACTTCCAAAGTCTTCAAAAGACTATTTTCGGCAAGATTCGAGTCACCTTCCGACGTCTGCCCCTGTGAACCTCCATTCGAGGCGCCAGAGTCGCTTATATTAACCACAAAGTTCGTAATTTTCGCCGTATCGCTCTGAATACCAGCACCATCATCTAGTACTGCCAAAACGGTTCTCTTCTGAGGGCCATTTCCGGCTATAGTTCTTCGCTGAATATCTTTACTGTCGTTATTGTCATATTTATACCAGGTCGCTCCATTATCGAGACTGTATTTGATTACATCGCTAGATTCGCTGCCACTTTGCTTACTAATTTCAATCAAAGCGCTCCCTCGAATACTACTATTGCTAGTTATCGATTCTCCATTGCTAACGACTTTTATTATTGGTTCTTTCGGCATGTGCCACTTATCTAGGCTGACAAGCTTCAAAACATCATTATCTATTGCGCTACCATCAACAGGAATATAGAAAACTCCAATCTCCGCATCTATAGCTTCTGAACCGCTCACGCTCTTATAGCGAACTACCAGCCTTTTGTGATTTACGCTGCTACTACTCGCCTTATCAAGGTCGCTATTCAAAACGCCAGTTCCGCCCGTAACATTATCTACGTATACAAATTTTGCGCCCAAACCTTTCGTCTTCAATATTACTTTTACCTGATGTCCAAGCCCGTCCGTCAATATCGCCTCGTTATTGCTGAGAATATTGGCAGAGATATCTTTACCGCCTGTTTCCTTCGTGCCTATATTAATGAATGAATTGTACGTACCAACTGATTTTAAATTAACCTTATCCTGCACAAGCACATATTTTTTATGGTTAAACAGCTTCAGACCCCTCTTTACCGTATTTTTATTACAGCCCATATGAGTACATATACTACTCATATCAGCCTTTCCTAGCTGAATATCGTTATTCAACTTATTATAAGCCTCCGTCAGATTCACTATTGCAAAACCCGAGTTATCGGACGATTTAAACTTCTCGTTCTCAAACGGCGCCTTAGCCTGTATCCACTGATCTGCCGCAACGTAGCCACCTACGGTTTTGGGGGCATTCACGACTATTGTGCTATGGGCTTCAGCTCTGGTCATATAATATTGCCACCTACGACGATTCTTATCGTTATATTTTGTTAATCCATACCCAGTTCCAGCGTCCGCAATCCACCTCGTTCCCATTGCATCGAGAACATAAGAGCCTAAATCTAAGTGGGTATGATTAGCAGACGTATCCCCGCCCTTCATGGCAACAAATATACCATCTCCGCCCGTGTAGCTACTCTTAAAAGCGCTTACGCCAAGCCTGCTAAGATTCTTATTAATCCCATCATTATGATAAATTGAGTTATTGTAGGCGTCTTCGAATGCTATTTCGGCACTCTTTTTATCATACGACTCGTCGTACCACATAATACCATTGAAGCCCCAAGCCCTTGCGGTCCTCTTTTTGTAGTCATAAATGACATTTGCAACTTTCTCGTGGCCTTTTTTTGCATTTAGGTTTGTCAAGTAGAACAGATCATCCTCCAAGCCCGCACTAGCATAACTGCCAAAAGCTCTCCCCTCAACCCTACTTGCCGTTGTTCTTGCCGAGTCAGCATAATCAAAGTTATTACCACTTACACTAGAAATATAAACCGGATTAAAGACAATACTATTCAGCATGTGATCCCGAAGCCCATCGCCCTCAAAACTCAGCAAGTTATAGCTCTTTCCCAAAGTATTCTGTAGCGCTGCAAGATAGTAACCAAAATACTTCATACCGAATAGATAATAGTTTTTACCCTCCGGATAAGAACCATCCGCATACATATTATTCGACTTTATTACACTAGGCAAGTAATCCGTCGTCTTGGCAATTACGGCCGCATATAGGGTACGCAATCTTATGTACCGATTATTGCCGGAGCCCTGAATTTTATCTTTTAGTAAATCGTACAGTGCATCGTCGTCTATTCTCGCAACAGAGTTTCCAATTAATTTATCTGCGCGCCCACAAACGAGCGCTTTATCTTTTTGGCTTTTTACGGGATACTCAATCTGTATGCCCTTACCATCATCTGAAATTACCTTTATTCTTTCACATTCACCATCGCCAGACGAGCTTATCAACGCCAACGCCACTATGCCAGCTCCCGAATGTCCCACCTGGTTAAAATTCCCATATGTTCTATTTAGTGCATTCGAATAGTGATCCGTACCGTACATCAACACGGCTGTCAATAATCTATTCTCTATCAAGTATCTTTGTGACACAGTTAATGCGTTATAAGCATAGTCATACCCCAAACTAACCGCATAGGCAATCTCAACGGTATCAATATACTGCGACGACTGCCAGTTATTGCTCCACTTCGCTGCTTCAACAATCTCTTTCTTCAACGCCGCAAGGTACTTTGCTTCTTTCGTAACCTGATAAACCAGTATCAGCTGCTCGACTCTCCCCTTTACCGACCGCGCCTTATTCGATAACGACGTAGCAGTATCCGAATCTAAAGCAGCCATCGTATACTTGTAATACGAATCGCCACTTTTCTCTTTGACCGTAAGATTACTGTTCGCTTGCGAAGTTTGCCGCAATACGGCATCCAAATCTTTTTTTGCTTGTATATACCCGGTTAAAATATTCGCTTTACCACTAGCGTCGGTTATAATTTGTTTTGATTTTTCGACATTGCTACTAACTATCCTTCTATAAATATCCGCAACCGACCCGTTTATTCCTTGAAGCTCACCATGAAACTTGCTGTAGCTATTAATCAAATCGGCCTTTTTATTCAGCAAACTCTGTCCACCCGACAATCTAAACGCATGAGTAGTACCTTTAACGCTGTTATAGTAATTTTCAACGTCTTTGCGTATATCATTATGCAAATCCTTAGCTACTGCACCCGTATTCTTCCGCGTCAGCAATGGCGTGATACACAAAACCAGCAGTGCCACTGCAGCAAAAACCGCAATTAATCTATAACTAAACCTCTTTCTCATAATTAAATAATAGCATAAGCTTTAACAGGCATATAGACACTCATAGTATTGACTTTTTGCATGAAGTATGCCATAATAACCATGTGTACTAGCGCTTTGTATTACAAAACGCAAGAACAAGATCTTATAGAAAGGAGTTAAGAATATGGCAAGAATTCATGTAACCTGTATCGTTCCGCCGAAGTATAAAGGCAAAGCCTCTACGAGACGGAATCCCAACAAAAAGTAATCTGCTCCACAGGCCCCCAACCGTAACGGCGGGGCCTTTTTTTGCATTGAAAATAAGCATAAAATATATAATTACTATTGACATTTATAAGAAAGTATGCTAAAATGGCCTCATACGCTGCAAAAGGCGGTGTAAGTATTTTAATAGACGTATTATTCAGTATTAAATGCTTCTCCTTTCGCTTCCCTTTTAGTCGAGCATCGAGCGCATCATTTTCACTAAATGACGCGTTTAATACTCGGCTAAAGTGGCAAGCCGATTCCCGTACTCAATTCCGAGACGGGTATCTTACCTATAAGGAGGCTAATTTATGGCTAAAATTCCGTATCTTTCCGTTATCAACAGAGTATTCTACATCGATCCTCAGGGAATGAGGCGGACCCACATCGTGGGCCTGAACCGCCCCACTGCCCAGCAGGAGATTTCGAAGATCCACTCCAAGTGTCCCGAAGCGATCATCCTGCTGCAGCAGGACAGCAACAGAGCAATTCAGATTGTTCCCGGATCCGGCAAGGCCTCTGAGGCCGCAAAACAGAAGCTGATCGAGGAAATCGACAACTGGGCCAACGATCTCCAGAACAAATCATACTACCCGTCGGTAGCAGACTGGGCCATCGCAGCCGGAAACACTGTATGCGTGATCCAGCCCCCTGCCAAAAGCGCTATCACGGCAAAACAGATCGACGACCTCAAGAATTCGATCAGGGCCTGGATTGAGGGCATCGTAAATGCGCCCGCGCAGCAGCCCAATCCCGGAACGGGAACTGGCAGCGGCACTCCGGCTCCCGCCAATCCCGGGACCAGCGGCACTCCGGCTCCCGCCAATCCCGGAACCAGCGGCACTCCGGCTCCCGCCAATCCCGATCCCCTCGAAGGGCTTACGCCCATGCAGAGGGAGGGGTACGAAAAAACCCTTGCCCTGATTCAGAAAATCAACTGCGGCTGATCCGCGCCCTTCGGGGCGGCACCGAAATGCAACTGAACATACGTCTATCACCCCCCTCTTCCATCAGGAAGAGGGGCTTTTTCTTGTTTCGCGAACCAGCAAGCCAACTGTATAATTATGCAAAGATTCCGTAGAAACCTTCCACTGAATAAGTTAAAATACTTACATATAATCAGGAGAAACCATGAAGAAAGTTTTAGCATTCGACGTTGACCAAACCTTAAATATCGCCAAGACCCCCATTCCAAAGGAAATCGCCGATCTCCTCACACAATGTCTTGACCATTTTGAAATCTGCCCAATTTCTGGCCAAAAATTTGACCAATTTCTCGTTCAAATCGTCAACGAACTCAAAGATGCCACTCCGAAACAACTCGAGCATCTTCATCTCTTCGTAGCTCAAGGAACCCAATACTATCGCTACGACTCCAAGAAAAAAGATTGGAAACAAGTCTACAGCTATCCCCTTACCGACGAGCAGGTCGCAAAAATTAGCGAAGCTATCGAAACTGCCGCTAAAGAGCTTGGATACTGGGAAGCCGACAAGCTCGCTAAGGGCGACGAAATTATCGAAAACCGCCTCAGTCAAGTTACTTTCTCTGCACTTGGCCAAACTGCCGGCACTGAAGCTAAATACGCTTGGGATCCAGATTGCAAAAAACGCGAAGCTATCGTCAAGCGCTGCAAAGAACTTGCCCCAGAATTCGACTACGAAATCGGCGGCACCACCTCAATCAATGCTATTACTCCAGGCATGAATAAAGTATTCGGCATGACGCACCTTATGGAAGAACTTAAAGTTAAAAAATCTGACATTCTCTACTTTGGCGATATGACCCAACCTGGCGGCAACGATTACCCAGTCGTTCAAATGGGCGTAGATACTATCACCGTCCGCAATCACGAAGATACAGCCTATTCACTACGTGGCATTCTTGGTCTAATTAAATAGCTCATGCTAAAATAACTTTATGGAGAACACGAATTATTTTGGAAGAGTCTGCCGTTTTTTGGGCAGAATCAGCCTTTTTGCTGGCTTTATTCTAAGTATTGGCATCGGCACATTATTAGTAATTAATCCTTTTATCTCTATCGACGGCTCAAGAAATATCTTCAAAATAATCTCTTCCACCACTTATCCGCAAAATCCGACCTCCACCGCCCCTCGTGGCGTCGTCCTATTCTTTGCGCAAAATGAGATACTCAGCTGGATCGTCTCGGCTACCATTATAGCCGCAATGCTTCTCGCACTTTATTACCTCTGTCGCAAATATAATGACGTCATCCGCAGCGTCATCGCTAATATCTCCAAACATGCCAAAATGCCTATCCATATGACCGAACTTGGGCTAACCCTAATTATTTGGTCTATCGTTATTTTAATGTTGATCTTTAGTTTCCCTCTTGCCGCATCCTTCCTTATCTTTTCTTTCATCTTTAACGAACTCTTCTTCCTCTTTGGGTGGATTTCTTACGGCATGCCAGATTATAAAATCTAATACATGTGTTTATCTAGCTTATGCTAAAATATAAGTATGACTAGTCCCAGAAAAACTTATATTATTGCTAACTGGAAAATGAATTTCACTCCTGGCGAAGCCAGCCTATATCTGCATCGTCTCGAGAAACGTATCACTCCATCGCGTAACGTCCAAGTTATTCTGGCCCCATCCACCGTTGCGCTTCAGCCACTCTCACTACAAATCAACCGTCGCCAATTCAAGCTCGCTGCTCAAAACTTTTACTGGCGCGATTACGGCGCATATACTGGCGAAACATCCGTTTCGCAGCTCCGCGGATTCGTAGATTACGCTATCGTTGGCCACTCCGAACGTCGTTACGTTTTTAATGAGTCTGAAGAAGATATTGCCAAGAAAGTAGCCGCCGCAATCCGCAACAATCTCACCCCTATTCTCTGCATCGGCGAAACAGCAATGGAACGCAAGGATGGCGAGACCGCCGCTGCTATTTATAGCCAACTCATCAATGGCCTCCATGAAGTTAGCAAAGAAGATATTTCAAAAATTATCATCGCATACGAACCAGTTTGGGCAATTTCTAGCAACAAAAACGCTCGCCCAGCCAAGCCTGCCGATATCGACGAAGCGCAAATACTGATTCGCAAACATATTTCTAAACTTTTCGGCAAAACCGCCAGCGAGCAGATCCCAGTGCTCTACGGTGGGTCGGTCAATTCCGACACCGCCGGTGGATACCTTTCAATTAACGGTATCGACGGTCTATTAATCGGGGGCGCCAGTTTGATAGCAGACTCATTCTGTGCTATCGTAGAAACAGCAAAGGGGATGAAGAAATATGAGTAGTGACAACATCGATTACGCAGAATTAGACAGAGCTGTCAATGAAGCTATGCGCGCACAGCCCAAATCTTCAAGCTCTCGCTCTACTGCGGCAAAAGCAAAACCCGTTGCTGCCACTCCTCGCCCCGCCCCACGTCCACAAAATCACGGCCACATTATGGATTTTGCACCACGCAATATTCATAGTCACACCCAGGTGCGTCCAGCTCAAACCACTACCGCTACCGCGCGGCCAATCGTAAAGCGCCCCGCCATTCAACAACGCCCCACTACCTCTACCATTCCACAACGCTCCGTTGTTAGGCCAACCACCCGAGTAGCCACAATCCGTAAGGCTACCCCTGCTCCAACTTCAAATCCAACCCCAAGAACAACCGCCCATCCCGAGAAGCCGGCAATGTCCGCTACCTCAACGCGCCCAAGCGTGGCGGCAAAAATTCAGCAAAAGCAACAGCGCGCCGCTACCCCCGCACCGCAAGTCTCCGCTCACACAAAAGCGCCCAAAGAAGCTCCTGATGCCAATAGTTATTCCCTCGGCGGACGCTCGCCGTTCTTAGCAGACACCAAAGTCGAAAAACGACCACTCGGAAACAATATTCCTGAAAATAGCGCCACATCAATTCGAAGTACTAAAAATATCTACAGTCAAAAGAATCCTGCCAAAGCGCCAATGGCTAAACGTAAAAAACACACCGTCACCGAGGCGCCAAAATCACATTCCGGCTGGCTCTGGTCCTTAATTGTCATTCTAGTTATCGCCGCCGGCGCTGGACTTGGGTACGTCGCTTATCTGATTGTCTTTGCTAATCAGCTTTAAATCTGATATAATCTAGATACGCCAGAAAGTTTTTTGGCGCGTCTACTTCGCATGGTGGGTATAGCTCAGCTGGTTAGAGCGTCGGTTTGTGGCACCGAAGGTCGGAGGTTCGAACCCTCTTACCCACCCCATGTAGTAGAATACGTAGTATAATAAATTACATAACTCATGCGAGTTTCATATAACGGTTATTATGTGAGTTTTCCAAACTCAACATGAGAGTTCGACTCTCTCAACTCGCACCAATAAAACAAAAAAGATACCCGCAAGGGTATGTTTTTTGTTTTATTCCATGACGGGTTCGAGAGAGGCGAACGTAGTTCGTGCTAAAATACTCATGTATAATTAACCTATGAAAAATGACGCAAAAACCAATAGTCGCAAAGACATCCTGGTCCTATTTCTTATCACAATCTCCATCATATTAGCTATCGCAGCCCTTTCGTTAACGATTATTAGTACAATCAATAGACAATCCTACAATACCCCTCCCAGCTCGGACGACGACTCCTTAATTAAAAATAAGCCATCTTCTTCAAATCAGCAAAACCATATATCGGATGATGCTTCAATCGCAAACCATTTCATCCCAGCCAACGAAGACAACGGCAATATTGCCGATCATATTCGCGGCAACGCCGACGCAAAAGTCATCGTCATTGAATATTCAGACTTTCAATGCCCCGGCTGCGCCTTATTCGCGTCATATCTCCCTCAAGTTTACTCAAAATATAAAGATAACGTCCTCTTCATTTCTCGAAATTATCCGCTATCTATGCATCAAAATGCTCGCCCCGCAGCTATCGCTGCCGAAAGTGCCGGCCTACAAGGATATTACTGGCAAATGTCTGAAGCCCTATTTAACAACCAAGATCAATGGTCAAACTTATCTGGGGACGAATTAACCAATACTCTTAGCGAGCTATTTCAAAAAGTTGCTCCAAAAGGCAATCTCGAAGCATTCAAAAACCACCTCAACGACAAAAAACTAACCCAAAAAATCGATTTTGATCACAAACTCGCAAAAACAGCACATCAAATCTCATCTACTCCGTCATTTTTCGTCAACGGAGAGCGTACCGACATTATTCACGGCACCATGAAAGACGCAATTTCAAACCTAGAAAAAGTCATCGATACAAAACTGGCAGAATAGAAAAACTACCTTACGCTAAGTCGCTAGCGACGCGATTCACTTCCTCAATCGTCGTCATGCCAGTCAAAGCCTTCAGCATACCATCTTGACGCATCGTAATAGCGCCTTTCATCTTTGCCACACGCATAATATCACCAGAAGTAGCGCGCGCCACAATCAGCTTCTGAATATCATCATCAACAGAAATCGTCTCATACAAACCAGCACGTCCTTTATACCCATTCGGCGCCTCTTCCGAGGCAATCCCCTTCACTAGCGTAAAACTCTTCGAATTCGCTACCGGGAGACTACCGTATCCGCGCTTTTCACTTACCTCTGGCACTTCACCTTGAGATTGCGGCAATAACCCACCCACGACGCCTTTTATCATGTTCGTCTCCATCTCGCTCGACTGATAGGTTTCCCTGCGCTCCGCTACGCGACGCACCAAACGCTGACCAATCACCGTATTCAAAGTCGAAGCAATCAAGAACGGCTCAATTCCCATATCGAGAAGACGCGGCATAATACCTGCGGCAGAGTTAGTGTGTAGTGTCGAGAATACCAAGTGCCCCGTCAAGGCTGCCTGCACGGCCAAGTTTGCCGTCTCGCCGTCGCGAATCTCACCCACCATTACCACATCCGGGTCTTGGCGCAAGATTGAACGCAAACCCGAAGCAAAGGTTAAGCCCGCATCAACATTAATCTGAATCTGATTAACGCCATCCATCTTATACTCAACCGGGTCTTCCAACGTAACAATATTAATCGATTCATCTTTGATTCTCTTGATCAACGCATAGAGCGTAGTAGACTTACCAGAGCCAGTCGGACCAGACGTCAAAATCATACCGTTCGGCTTGCTAATTCCTTGCGTGACATCCTCCAATGCCCTACCGGTCATACCCATCTTCTCGACGTCCATCGAGGTTCCAGATTTATCCAAAAGACGAATAACCACCTGCTCACCCCAAACCACCGGCGAGGTTGCAATACGAAGATCAATCGTATTGCCATTCACGATTACAGCAAACTGACCGTCTTGCGGGATACGATGCTCGTCAATTTTCAGCTTTGCCATAATTTTAATACGCGAAACTAATGCCGCCTCGATAGATTTTGGCAACTTCATTGTTTGACGAAGAACACCATCAATACGCATCCGAATAACTAAATCGTGCTCTAGCGGCTCAATATGAATATCAGACGCTTTCGACTTTGCTGCATAATCCAAAATAGAACTCAAGGCCTTCGATATCGGCGAATCCTGTGTAATCGTCTGCGCATTCGACGCGTCCGCCGCGCTCTTTTGCGCCTCCTCCTGCTTTGCTACCTTATTAACGTCCTTAAGGTCAGCCATATACTGCGCCAACGCATTCTGTACACCCGCCTCAGACGTCATCATCGCCTTAATTGGCATTTTGACTAAAGTAGACAAATAATCCATTCGCTGAATATTAGACGTATCTAATACGGCAACCACTAATTGACCATTTTGTTCGTCTAGAGGAACTACTTTTGAGCGCTGAGCAACATCCTGCGGTATCTTCAACAGTTTATCCTTATCGAAACGAATATTGCGCAAATCTATATAAGGACTACCCACTACAACTGCCGTAGCATGCTGAATACAATCATCGGTTGCCACATTCTTACTACGCAAAACTGCCAAAATTGGCTGCCCAGTTTTTGCAACCTCGTTATAGGTCTTCTTAACTAAGCCTGCATCAGCAAGCCCGTTCTCGACTAGAAGGCCGACAATTTTGTCTTGTAGCTCTTTATTGAGGAGCATCTATACCCCCGGATTATCATCTGGATTAGGATTATCGCCACCATCTTCGGGCTTGTTATTGTCTTCTTTCTTTGGTACACAGCGCTGAGATGCAACATCCCAATCTTCTTCTTCGGAACACTGACCAATAATAACTTCGACCGTAGGGTTAATTGCTTTCGGATAAAAGGTTTCATCATCGGGCTGCCTTAGCTCAGAACTGATATTCTCAACATAAGTAATCTCATACGTATCATTACTCGGATCGCCAAGAATCAGATTACCAAGCCAATAAGAAATCACTATTGATACTGCCGAAAGTAATACTACCAAAGCTATATCACTTGTTTTCATTGTGTTGTTACCCCACTACCTTTCTTTTTACTACACGCCGTGGTCTTATCATCAGCGCAGATAACTTTTCTTTCCTTCACAATTTGCACAGGATCAGAATAATAACTGTCATAAGTCGCGCTTAATTCAATCACCTGCTTATTATCGGCATCTGTAGACATACCTAAAGTAACGCTAGTAATATCAAAATTCCGAATTGAGCTTTCAATCGAATCCATAGCGTTCCTTACGGTCGTCGCACTATCTTTTAGATTGATACTAGTGGCTAAGCTTTTTAGCTGCAATGGCTGACCACTTTCGTCTACCATCTTACTACTACCACCATAACTCGCCTCAGCAGTACTAATACCTTCAATATTAATCTCAGGATTTCTATACAACAATAAGTAGTTTAAGCTTGAGTTTGAAGCATCCTGGTTACTAGTTGCTGGTAATGTATCCGAAATAACGCGTAATGCTGAACATGTTCTTGCAAGAGAAATATCCTCGATTGAATACTCTCCGGATTCATCAGTTGCTATTTTATTATTGCAAGATGCTGACCTTTTCTGAGCCACTACTTCCAAGTTTTGGTTATTCGCAAGATCTCCTACGGATACCGACAGTGAACTTAAGCTATTCTGGGTCTCTGTAAAGTTCTTGATAACAGTACTATTTTCGGTCTTCTTAACATTATTAAAGGAAATCTTCTTGAACATATATATTGTTCCTACAGCCGTGACACCTAAAAGTACAGAAGTTGCACAAACAGCCACCAACATATTTTTTTGGGCGCTGTCTATTTTTGCCCTTTTGGCAAAAGCAACACCCTTACCATTATTGCTTTTCTTAGGCATATTAAGATTCCTCCCTTTGTACATCCCTAGCTTTTTCGGCAAACATATCGCGTACCTGAATATAGCTATCGGTTACGTTTTGGCGACTTGGTCCAATAATTTGCATATGTTTACTGGACGATAAGAACAGACGTGGGTCAAGCGTTAAATTCACTGAAAAGCTCAATACCATTTTGTCTTCGGGACCCTTACCCCAACCAGAGTTCGCTACAAATAGGCCATCTTCGCTCAATATCGAGCATTCAGAAATCGTTGCCTCCTCATCGAAGTTGCCCGAATCATCGTATTGCAAACATTGACTCTGGAAATAATACTTGCCAGTATTACCTTCTTTGTTATCCTCCGCCATCGAATCGTTACCGTTCTTGTATTCTTCACGATCGCCCGCATTCTTATAAGTACGACGAATAATTACTTCTTCTATTTTCTTCTGCTGCGTTTCCTGCTTCTTCTCTGCGCCATCGCCGTCATTATTTTCGTCTTCTCCATCGTCGTCATTATTCTCGTCTTCGTCATTGTCTTCATCGGAATCGTCTTGCTTCTTATTGTCATCATCACTTTTAACAATCATATCGTTCTCGCATCCTGGAGAATAACGCAAATATCTGCCATAAATATAGCCTTTTTCAACATATTCAGTAATACAGTACGAAGGAATCGGTTCATATTCGCCATCCTCATTCAAACGCATGTAGCTACCGTAGTCGAAATAGGTTAATTTTGTGCTTTTCTTAAAACTCTCAAGCGCATGGTAACCAATATTGTTTCTAGCATAGCCAATCGCATCGAATGTAATTAGATTTTGCGAAATGTCACCATTTAACTCGCTCACTAAGACCGTGTCTTCGCTCTTTACGCCATCAGGCAAAATCACATCTAACAGACCAAATACGCGGGAAAACTTAATTTTATTATTGTTCAGTACGCCAACATTTTTCATCTGGCTCTGAATTGTCAAAAGCTCATTTACGTTAGGGTATTTCAAAACTGGAGTACCATAGCTTCCGCAGCCAACTCCACTCCCGTCTGCCCTACAGTTAATTTCGTTTTCCTGCGCCGCAATCTCGAGACTCTGCGTACCGATAAAACCTAATAGTAATAGAATTAGACCACCACAAGAAGCTGCAACAATCAAACAAATGAAGAAAATCAAGTTGCGTAGCTTCTGCTTCTTAAGTAGCTCGGATTTTACGTCTGGTACCAAACTAATCTCGTACATAATCTACCTCTTATTCGACCTTTCCGCTAAGCCTATCGCCACCGAAAACTCTGCCGCCACCTGAGAAAGCGCTTGCTGCTGCTGAGGAGTAACCCTAACCATTTGCCATGGATTCCCCTGGATGGTCTTGAATCCAGTTTTTGCTTCAATATACTCTGACATAAATGGAATAATGCCCGCAAAGCCGGACAGCACTACTCCACCGACATTAACATTCGGATACTTCGTTTGGAAGAAGCGGATAGACTTCGTTAACTCTGAAGCAAAATTCTCAAGAGTCTGATCCAAGGCCTTAAATACTTGTCCTTCTAGTTTATCTTGCGCTAAACCAAACTTCAAAATAAACTGGCGAGCCTGACTTTCTTTTACGTTCAAGGAGTTTGCAACGGTTCGGACTAATACCGATAAACCACCAGGCAACATACGCACCAAGCGCGGCGCTCCGTACACCATAGAAAGGTCAGTAGAATCTTCTCCATAATCAATAATCAAAATTGCATCGGTTGTACCTGGAGGCGTTAAAGCTCTCGACATCGCAATCGGATCCGGTTCTTGTGCTACCAAATTAAAACCAAACGATTCCACGCTTTCCATGCGCTCCTCTGCGTAGGCGATTGAAGTAGAGGATAATAGCACCTCCGTAATTTGCGGATCATTCGGACTAGGGCCAAGAATCACAAAGTCCACTTTTGCATCGTCTATAGGCATCGGTATGTATTGATCTGCGTGATATTTAATAATTTTTTCCATCGACTTGTTATCTTGAGTCGGAATCTCAATAATAGTCGAAAATGTTTTACTTGAAGGCATGCCAAGCGCGATATTCTTCGTTTTTATGCCAGCTTGTTCGGCCGCATTCTGAATTGTTTCCCCCAAACGGCGCTTTCCAGCATCGCTACTATCTTGTAAAATTGAACGGCTTACTGGCACATAAGCAAAGCGCTGCAAAACCCATCCGTGCGAGTTGCCAGATAGTTGCACCATTCTCAGTGCGTCAGTACCGATATCGAGTGCGAAGAAGTCGCCCACACCGTAACCTAGACTCATACAACTAGTTTAGCATAAGCGACTTCTAAAACGCAAACGTTTTTGTAGTCAAAATTGTAAAACTTATACGTTAAATTTAAATTCAACTACATCGCCATCGCGCATAACGTAGTCTTTACCTTCCGTGCGCATTAAACCTGCCTCACGAACGGCTTTTTCAGACCCCAATCGCACCAGATCATCATACGAACAAATCGTTGCCGCAATAAATCCCCTCTGGAAATCCGAGTGAATGACGCCCGCTGCCTCTGGCGCAGTTGCGCCTTTCTTAATCGTCCAGGCACGCGTCTCTTTTTTGCCCGCAGTCAAAAAGCTCTGCAGGCCTAGAGTATCGTACGCCACTCCCACTAACTGGCTCAAACCATCTTCAGTAATCCCGTAGCTATCCAGAAACTCTTTCTTTTCTTCAGGCTCCATATCCGCCATTTCAGACTCAAGCTTCGCATTTACAAATACACATTTCTGAGGAGCCACCAATTCCGCAAGCTCCTTTCGTTTTTCCCCGTTCACCAGCTCACCCTCATCCATATTGAACATATAAAATACCGGTTTAGCAGATAATAATTCAAGTCCGTCTACCGGCTCTATATGCACCTCCCCCGCCTTTAGCTTATCCAGAGCCTCGGCCGCCTGCTCCGCACGCTTTGCTGCATCCTTATCGCCGCCGCGCGCCTCTTTTTGTATTTTTGGCAAAGTCTTTTCTAGCGTTTCAATATCCGCCAAAGCTAACTCCATCTCAACTATATCAATATCCCTCTTCGGATCTGGGCTGCCAGCCACATGCGTCACATTCGCATCCGCAAAAGCTCGCACCACATGACAAATTACTTTACACTCTCTAATATTCGCCAAAAACTTATTCCCAAGCCCCTCGCCCTTCGAAGCTCCAGCGATCAAGCCAGCAATATCCACAAATTCAACCGAAGCCGGCACAATCTTATCCGAATCGTACATCTTTGCCAAAACGCCCAACCTCTCATCCGGCACACCCACAATTCCAGTATTTGGTTCAATCGTCGCAAAAGGATAATTTGCCGCCAATGCACCAGCATTAGTCAAAGCATTAAAAAGCGTGCTCTTCCCCACATTCGCCAAACCGACAATTCCTATTTTCAAACTCATAACCAACCCACAATATCCATTATTATAAGTAAATATTATAACACATTAGGGTATACTATATCAGATATGAGTAAACCAATAATCTTTCTGGTCCATGGATATAACGGAACACCAAAAATCTTTAATTATTTCAAAGAAACTTTTGAGAAAAATGGCCATAAAGTCGTGATGCCGTTATTTCCAACGCAAACAAATATCACAATAGATGGGTATTTTAATATTTTTGACCAATATAAAAATGATTTAAACGACAATACGATTATAATTGCCCATTCGATTGGTAACATTATGTCTCTCAAGTATTTGTATGAGAATAACATCACTATCCGTGGATATATAAGTTTAGCCGGATTTGGGGAACCATTTATCAGCGAAGGCCGCGATGACTTAAATAAAGTTATTGCTCCACTACGTTTATCGAATAAGGAATTAGCAAAAATACCTAAGTTAATCGGCAAATCATTTTCGATATATAGCAATAATGATCATATCGTACCGTTCGATATTCTAAAAAAATACCCAATTCTAATTACCGCAAAAGACTGTTTTATTCCCGGAATTGGTCACATGGGTAAGAAAAGCGGTTTAGAAGAATTGCCAGAAGTAGTGAATATAGTAAACAATTTTTAAATAGTCTTTAAATATGCCCCCAAGAACACTCGATACCTTCTAAAGATTAGGCAAAACAAATTTATTGATTATCATCCAAATCGCAAGAAGGATGCAACAGCTACCAAACACAATTCCTATATATTGTAAGGCTTTTTTATTACCGTTCTTCAGCTTCTTGATGCAATCGCGCAGAAGGATCGCACCAATCGCTATAAATAGAATAATAATTAGTATTGAGACGAACGTTGCTATCATCTTTTCTCCTTTTTATTAATGATTTAACCGTTACTATAAAATATATCATTAACACTATAAAAACGGCTGTCTTTTTATGATTAAACCTTGATAGAAGAGTAAAACGAGACGAAAATCATATTGGCAGAAAAAACAATTTCCCTATCTGCAAACTCATAATTAACCTGCGTATCTGTTATTATTGAATATAAATATAACATTTCTTATAGCGTAATCAAATTACAAGGTTCAAATGGTCCAAAGGCCAATACTCGCAATACTTCCATGCTTACATCGAAAAGAAAGCCACGCCAAAAACAGACCTATTTATTATTTAAATATTCAACTTTAAAGTCCATAATATACATAAGAAATAATAAACGGTTTTAATCACATGAATACGCAAAATCAAATCACAAATGAACATACTACACAACTAGAATCATCAAAATCAAATAAATGCAATCACCTGCCTGTAATATATATATTATTAATCTTATTAATCGGTAGTTACATACTATTTGGCTTTGGGCTATATCAGTTGATTGGCGACAATAATCAACCGAGTCGAACTAAATGCACTACAGAAGAAGTCGCAAAAACGAACACTATCGTCACGGGGAACGCCTCGTTCAATGTTCCTAATCCCACACGTAACGAGGGGAATCTTGACGGGACGGTCAAATTTGAATATGGCGTATTTAATAATGTATTATCTGCGTATTCTATTAGTTATTACAAAGTACCAACCGGCGGCACCACAAGCAAAGTTATATCTAACAACATCGATTTAGCTACCGGAGAAAAGCTCGACAATAAGGCCACCCTGGACAAATTCGGCCTTTCTGCGGAAGAGATATATCGCAAAATACTTGAAAACATATCCGAAACCGTAACCGTAGATTCATTCCTGTTAAACAGAAGTGGCAATATTCTCGACGAGTCAATATCTGTCGACGCTTTTAAAAGAAATATTGACAAATACATAGAAACACTAAAAACCAACTATGATCTTTTCTATGTTTTCTTAAAAGACTCTAATATCACCATTTCATATCAACAACATGATATTTTAGAAAAACTTGGCATGTCGTCGCATATGGACACTGGACTCGTTAGCGGTTATGCTGAAATTAAAATATAATATGGAGCTACAATATGACATCAACAAACCATTCAGCCTTGCGGCAATCCGCCGAAGCACAACAGAAAAATAACGCCACTTCTGCAAAATGTAAACATATGCCAATCATAATCACCTTGGCAGCTCTCGCCGTTAGCGGTCTTTGCTTTGGAGGAATTGAACTTTGGCAAAACACTCAAAAAAATAATGAAATAAAGAGCCTTCAAACACGTATAAAAAGCTCTAATTCATTAAAAGAAAACGACCCCACCGCCGAAGCTACCCCCAAAAACGAGGATATCCAATATCCAACGGATGGAAGCGAAACGAACAAACCGGAGTATCTATATATTGGCGATTGGAATGTGAAAATAAAAATTCCAAATGGATTATATATTTACAGTTATGAAGTCAAAACTGCCGAAACTACCGACTTTACTTGGTACGCCAATGCATCAAACATTGCAGTGTCGGGCTTCACGAAACAACTTACAACTTCGCCTCAAAAAATACCGACAGAATGTTATCAACTCTTAATTGCTAGAGTAAAAGGAAAACAAGACCACAGCCTAGCATATTATGATGGATACTCCTATGTAATCGGCACCGATGTTCCCTGCGTTGCTGAAGCTGGATACTCAAAAGAAGCAATCGATTTAGGCGGTAAACGGCTAATTAGAGAAATGTTCTCAGACATTAACAACTACTCCAAGATTTAAAACAACGCCAACTACACTTCTAAACCAATCTGGTATATTCTTAAAAAGATGAAACAAATTATTTTTGTACGCCATGGCGAAACCGACCAAAACATAACCGAACTTTCCCTTAGAAAAGCCAATATCCGCCATATGCCAGGCTTCAAAGAAGAAAATGCTCCACTAAATTCAACTGGGATCGAGCAAGCCAAAAGAACCGCCCAAGAGCTCAAGGATACTCGCATAGACGTTATATTCTGTTCCTCACTCCAACGCGCAAGACAAACTGCCGATATTATAAACGAGTTTCATAATGTATCCATTTTCGAAAAGGATAATCTCCAGGAACGAAATAGTGGCGATTATGTTGGTGCAGCTTTTCATGAATTATTCGACTTCGACAAAAACATTAAAAGCGAGAATATTGAATCCATCAAAGAATTTGTCGATAGGATATACTCCGCCATGGAAGAAATACTTAATACCGATTACGACAACATCGCAATCGTCGCACACGGCGGAGTCCACCACGCCATCAGAACCTATTGTCTAAAGTTGCCACTGAAAGGCAACATTCGTGTCGACAAAGTCCCTAACGGCGGTATCCGTTTTTACACTACTTAATTCGACCAGTCTACTCTTCGGTCAATGAAAGAGTGAAAATATCGCCCTCATCCATCGTAGGAGTCGTAAGCCTTAGTGACTCCCCAGCCTCAATTACAAAATCCCGCTTGGTATTTCTTAAACCGCTTCCGTTATAAGAAAAATCCTGAAAGGTATGTATACTAATCTTATCGTCATCGACACTTCTAACTTCAAACGAAAGAATTTCTTCATCCCACTCCCTACCAGACGTATCCGAATAATGACGAGTTGTCACTACGCATTTTTCGTACAATTTAATTTCACAAAATGATTCCTTTTCTACCGGCTTATAATCCTTACTCCAACCGCTCCAACTCGAACTAACAACTCTAATCCTCGACTTGCCATTAGTTGCCACGGATACCTCCTTTTCAAGTTCCTTTATCTTGTTTTGTAAACTCTGTATCTGCTCGTCTTTCTTAGAATTATCAATAAACTCATAAGCGCTCAATCCGGCCCCAGCAAAAGCCACCAAAGAAATAATAATAATAGTAATAACTAACCCAATCTCCCTGCTTTTCCTTTCCATATTGCCCGCATTTGCCTCTGTATTTGTATTGTCTTTCATAAAACCCTTTTGCTTATAACTACATTATACAACGCCTAACATGAAAAAGCCCCCCAAAGGGGGGGCTTGTAAGGTTAGTATGATGGCTTTTATCTCAGGCGCTCCGATTCTCGAACGTCTGTCGAAGCAACAGTGCCATCGGCCAGATAAGAAGTGACTGTTATGGTACAGTCGATTTTTTCATCGCTATAGCGATATGTATAAATCGCTTCTTTTCTGGCGACCGATGTGTCGGGATTCTTCACCTGCTCGCGACTACTATTTACGGAAAGAACTTCACCTCCGCTGTCGTAGGCACGAATTGTCGTCTCGGCAATCGCATCACCATTATCGCTATAATAACGATATTTGGTGATTTTGCGAATCTCCGTCACGACACCCTCATCATCGACGGCTTCCACGAAGATATATTCATCTTTCGTTCCGTCAAAGTTAGGATTCACGACGAGACGCTTTTCGGGTAAAACCGGCGGCTGTTCCTCCTGCGCTTCATCGGCCGGGTGAGAAAGCTGCTTTACCCATTTAGTGACAATTCCCGGACCATAAAAGTCGGAAATCAGGTAAATTGCTAAGCCAACGACAAGAAATACCAGCACTGCAGCAACCGTCACCCAGTCGATTTTCTTCTTCATCGCTTCTCCTTGTTATTTCAATTCTGCTGTGACGCAGCTCCGGCATCATCGACACCAGACATCTTGAGCATCGCATCGAACAGCGGGTCGTTCGCATGTCCATCCCAGCCTTTCGTGAACTGGTCAACCATCAGCATCCGGGCGATCTGCTCGGAAGTAAAGTACTTAGACATTACTTCCCACTTAGCAGCCTCTTTCTCCGCCTCCAGCTTAGCGATTTCTGCCGCTGTTTCAGCCTTAACGCGATCAACCTCCGCTGTCGCTTTGACTTTCGCCAGTTCAACTTCGGCGTCAGTCGATGCTTTTTCCCGCTCGAGTTCTGCCTGTCTTTTGTCGTTCTCGGCCTTTTTTGCAAGAATCTGAGATCTCGACAGTTCCTTATCGTATTCTTCCTGAGGTGACAGATTTCCAATCGCCACAGAGTTGACCGTGACTAAGGAAGTATCACCCTTCCCATCGTTGTATCCAAAGTGTTCGTCCAGACGCTCCTGGAGAATCTTCTTGAACAACGGCTCGACGTAGATCCGTTTTGTGACATTTTTTGCTTCTACTTCAAGAAGTGCATCCTTCAGTGCGCTCTCTACAATCGGGTCCGGAATAATGTCTTTCCAATTCCCGCTATCAGGAATAGCTACGTTGCGGACCAGCCATACTGATTTCGGACCAGCCCCGATCCTGAAGCTTACAGCGTACGATGACGCATTGACGATGATATCGTCTTTACTTTGCGCCTCGCAGCCGGGGAAATCATCCTTTGTAAGGATTTTGTTATCGACAATTTTAAGCGTTGTGTGCTCTTTGTCGTTATTCTCGAATCTTCCCCCTTCCACGTACTTATCCTGCGCGACACCATCGATCATAATAACTCCAGTCGAGCCGCTCGGTACGGTGTCATATCCACACCCGACGCAGACCAGCATCATGACCACAAATGTTGCAGCCATTAACAACAGTTTCTTGACTTTACTCATGTTTGCTACCAACCTTTCTATAAAAGTGCACGCCATACAAGCAAAAAAAATTTACCGACCGGCGTAAGTCAGTAATCGAATTTTACAATACTTAATAATATTTGTCAATACTTTTTCTCCATTTAGGCAAGCACGCCTAGCTAAAACGCTATGCTTTACAAATAAAGCATTTTGTGCTATAATCAATATTGTTACTCACAAAGAACCTTTCCAAGCTTTAGAAGGAGGTGAAAGCTTATGTCGCGATATATTTTACCAATATGTTTATCGCTCCTATTGCTGTTAGTCTTTAACTGGTCATTATTCCGACTCCTCACCTATCGGCTTCGGCTGGGGCTGAAGTCGAGAACAGAGGTTGACGTCATGCGCGATGAGCTCATAGTTCACATGGGCCAAGATTTTCACAATAGAATCGATGCCGCATTCGGCCAAGATCCACAAAAAACGCTGACCGACATTGGAGCCATCACATCCACCGCCCGCGAAAATATCGATATTATTAATGGCATGTCCGACGATCAAGTCAAACAGTTATACTACGAAACTTTCAACCGTTGGCACCCTCTCATCTAAACATCCACCCCTCGGCCAGCCGGCCGAGGCTTTTTTGTTTTAAGCAAAGTACAATAAATACATGCTTACTGTTAAAATTAACGTATACTATGTTAATCCCTCTTATTTTAGCCACCATCGCCGCAATATTTAGCGCCTCCACCAATCATATCGACAAATACCTCATATCAAAAGTAATCAAGAATGCAGATTATCGAGCGCTTGCCTTATCGTCTACGATTATTGCCGGCGGCGTAATGGCATTGATATACCTACCCATTTGCAACTTCAATCCATCCTTCGATCTACCTAGCATTTTATTATTACTGTTCAATTCTGCGCTTTACACTACCGCAACCATCGTCTACTTTTTAGCACTTAATCGCGACGATACGACCATTATTGCCATACTACTCCAACTAATCCCCGTATTCATGCTTTTTATCTCGCCGCTCGTCTTAAACAATCAACATATTAGCCCCCTACAACTAATCGGCAGCGCCATCATTACATTTGCAGCCATAACTGTCACTTACGAACCTAGCAAAAAGAAATTCAGCAAAGAAAAATTCATCACTTTTGCCATGATGGCCTTCTCCTCATCTGCATACGCAATATGGTTTATTATCGAAAGATACACAAATCAAAGCCACGATTATAATCAAACCATACTATGGACAAATCTTACACTTCTAATAGTTGGCATCGTTATTTTTGTCCTATCTAAAAAATACCGAAAATCATTCATTGAAATGCTCAAAAGTAATGGCCGCAAGGTAATTGGTCTAAATATTATAAATGAGCTCTTTAACTCATTCAGCGGAGTTTTCTCAACGCTTGGTGGAACTATGACATCTATTGCGCTAGTTTCATTTGTGGCTCAAGGCGTGCAGCCTTTTGCGGTCATGCTTCTAGGCATACTTATCACTAAACTATTTCCAAAAATCGAGAAAGAAAAAATCACAAAAATAGATCTTACCAAGCGGACTATAACAATAGTATTCTGCATTATTGGCCTAGCCCTTATCCAATTCGGCTAGACCAACAGTTCAAGCCTAGCTCGCATAAGCTATATTGTGCGCCATAGCCTGCTCTTCAAGACGCACCGCTCGCTCGTGATCATCAATCGCGGAGTTTACTGAATGCTTGACGCGCGCCGCTTCCTCTGCCTTCTTGCCATCATTCCAACGATCAAGCGAACCTACCAAATACCCAGTAATCCTACGCAAACGTTCAAACTTATTACCAAAATATTGCCCATATTTTTCGAAATATTTTTTCGCAGATGCCGCATCGCTATTCTTCTCAATCAAAGCCGCCCCTAACTCTACCAAACGACTTACATGCAAATTCTCAAATCTATCAAACATTTTCAAGGAATCTTTAATATCTTTGTCTGACACATTTGCATACTCATTTAAAGATTTTTTAAAACGTTCAAAATCGAATTTCGTTACATCACTTGGTTCAAAGTAAAGAATATTTTTCATACATGCCCTTTTTTATCTTACAAAAATAATTATAAGCACTACATATAGCGTAGTCAATACGCAAATGTACGCTATATCTAGTGTTTATGTTAATTTTACAACAACACATCCATTTACTAATATTTAGAATAAATTGACAATATATATAAATAGTGTTTTAATATACATGACGTTGTCGTTGCACTTTTTGAAAGGAGGAGCTTATGCCCAGCATAACAGTGCCAATCTTAGCTGGACCGGATGAGGACCAATTGCGACTAGCTATGGAGACCATTGCTAATGTTAATGGATTCAAAAGAGGCAGAAAACACCCCATGAACGACCTTGACATTCAGCAATGTAGCATAAATCTCGTAAAAACGCAGTTGTCCTGGACGATCAAAGGCGTACCGCTGAACTTCAATATTACAGCACAGACTACATCGATTAAACGGTACGGCGACCAATACGAGATAACGTTCGAAGCTCGTACATATTTCATCCACCTGCTCAGAGATAAAAGCCAAAAAACCTATCTTCTGTGGCCGGGATTATATAAATACACCATTATTTATTATCCCGACAGCAAAAGTTCTAACAATTTCGTAGAACTTGAACGGCTATATTGATCGCCGCCTCCAAACACAAAAGCCGTCAACTCGACACGTTGACGGCTCTTTTTATTAATTCAGCTTGCCCTTTTTAAGGCGAAGTATTTCATCCGCATGCTCTGCTACTTGCCTACTATGCGTCACAATAATCACAATCTTTTTGTCATCATGTGCCAAATCTTTAAATAGTCCAATTATTTTTTCTTCAGTATCTTCATCTAAGTTCCCCGTCGGTTCGTCCGCCACAATAATTGGCGAATTTGAAGCAATCGCCCGCGCTATTGCAACTCGTTGCTGCTGCCCACCAGACAACTTTCCGATTAGGCGGCCACCTTCTTCTTCCGAAAGCCCCACCTGTTTTAAATATTTATTTGCATCCACTTTCCTACCATCAAAATCGATCGCCACCTCCACGTTTTCTTTCGCAGTCATATATTTAATCAAGTTATATGACTGAAATACGATATTTACATATTTTAGCCTAAATTCGCTTCCGCCAATTTTACGTAAACTTTTATTGTTGTACTTAATGTCGCCCTCTTGCAATTTATCCAACGCAGAGAGCAGTGACAATAAAGTTGTTTTGCCAGAACCGCTCTCCCCTACAATAGCGTACATTTTTCCAGCCTTAAATTCCGCATTCACATTTTTCAATATCACTTGCTCACCGGCCGCATTTTTATAACTATACGAAACGCCTTCAACTTTTAATGTATTCATTTTCTACTCCTTTCCCGCTAGTATTTCTTTTGGCTGATAGCGCAAGATATTCACCGAAGGCATAATTAATGCAAACACGATAACCGCATACCCCGTTACAAACAACAATAGAAAGTCCATCGGCGCGGCATTAATATCTAGCTTAATGTCCGTTTTCTGGTTTGCCATTATTCTCTGCTTCATATTGCCACCAGAAGACTTCGCCGAATTGTTACTTGGCATTTCTGGAGCATTCATATTTCCGCCCATCTGCGCTCCAGGGCGACCAAAATTACGCTCAGACTGTTGCGAACTTGCCGCAATTTGTGACTCTAAAATGCTTTGCCCCATACTCTTCGCCAAGAAAGTTCCAGAAATCGATGCCAACACAAAACCAATCGTTCCAACTATTACCAACTCCGTTGCAATTTGCCCCACAATATTTCTTTTATGTGCACCCAAAGACAACAAAACCCCCATCTCATATCGACGATCTTTTACATTTATTGTCACTATCAAAGTTACTATAATAATCGCCGCCACAATCACTATTATTAAAATAGTTGTCGCAAAACTACCAACACTTTCAATTGAGCTCGACATCGCGTCATATTCGCTCGTGTCCACCGCTATCTTTAAGTTGTTCTCAGATAATTCAGGAAAATCTGCATTAACTCTTTCAACAAATTCTTCGGCTTTTTCAGAATTAATCATAAAATAATTCACATTGCTGACATTAAATTTCCCGTCATTATAGTCATCGTTACTCAAAAACTTTGCCGCCGTGTCGATATTCATATAAATAGCATTTGCACTTGCACGCTCCTCGGAACTGTCGTAAATGCCCACTACTTCTAATTCAATTTCTTTTTCCGTGTAAATATTTTTAATTTTAAATTTTTCACCAACTTTTAAATCATTTAACTCTGCAAACTCATACGAAATCATCGCCTTGTCATTAGAATCTTCATCAAAATACGTTCCGTCCTTTATCGTCATTGACTCATTTTGCACACCAGAAATATATGCATACGCATTTATGCCATAGATTGTTATATCGCCATCTAGAGTAATATCTTCCGACGACTCCATGTCCCTACGCCCAAAACCGCCAGGACCATCGCCCATATCGCCACCTTCAGACTCAACGACTTCTAATTCCGCCGAATTTGCCGAACTCGATATCTCATAAGAATAATCTTTTACATACTCAGAATATTCCGCAATTTTGTTCGCTGTTTCTACATCAACGGCCGGACGCACCATGTTTTTAAACATTTCTTTGCGATCGCCACCATTTTCCATCTCTTCTTTCTGTGCTTCACGAATCGCATCCATATCGGCCTGAACCGTCACCGTTCCACCAAGCGTAGACTTTGCATAGCTCATCTGCGCCGCAACGGCCGTCTTTATCGTAATTGCCGCCAACACTAAATTTGCCATCATAAAGAAAAGTAGTGTTAATATTATTGTTCGCCCCAACTTCCGTCTGATCGACAAAAAGCTCCTTTTTAGCATGCTCCTAAACATCCTAAATCCTTTCTATTATTTTGTTTAAATTATCTCTTTTATACTTAAAAACAAGCTTAAAAAACTAAAATAAAACTCGTACTTTTCTTGTCAGACTCCGCTAAAATCTTCCATCCATTTTGATCGGCCACAGATTTTGCAATCGCAAGCCCCAGTCCCGATCCTTCTGCTGTTTTGTCGGTTTGATAAAAACGATCAAATATTTTTGGCAATTTCTCTGACGGGATCGTCTTTCCATCATTGGAAATTTTTAGGCGTTTATCATTCAAAGAAATGCATATTTTCGTCTTCGAATATTTAATTGCGTTGTCTAGCAGAATATCCAAAATTTGCTCAAAATCGGCGCGTACAATTTTAACTATTACACTATCCGGCAAATCTAGTTCTATCTTTTTTTCACCTAAACGTGCTTCGATCAATTGTTCGCGTTTTTTAACAATTTTCACCAAATCCGCATTCTTCTTTTCCAGCACCGTCGTCCGACCGTCCGTTCGCGCTAACACTAATAAATCGCTCACCAGTTTAGCCGCCCTATCCAGTTCAGCATCAACGTTATTCGTCCAAGGTTGCTCCGTTGTCGCCAAAGCTTCAAAATTTGCTCGCGCCGCTGCAATCGGCGTTTTTAGTTCATGCGACGCATTCGCAATAAACTCACGTTGTTTGTCATAGGCATCTTTTACTGGCTTAATCGATTTTTCGGCATAATAATAACTCGCCATAAAAACTAACAATTCTGTCATAATTGCCACTAGAATCAGAGTTAATCCTAATCTCTCCAGACGTTGCGCACGATCTCGTTTAATTTCATCCTCAAAAACCTCGCGCATTTCAGTCGACACTTCAAATTCCGGCCGATCTTGCATTCCGTGCGGACGATTCATACTCGTAATTGCAGTCGAACCAAAAATAGCACCAAACGACACTATTAAAATTGCCGTCGTGATTGCCATATTTGTCAGAATGAATTTATTTCGTAATTTCCTAAACATATTTATGCTTCTACAATTTTATAACCAAATCCGCGTACTGAATTTATTTCTGCCCTACTGCCAATTTTTCTTAGCACTTTTCGCAAGCGCGAAATATAAACTTCTATATAATTATCTTCGCCTAAAGCCTCCCCGCCCCAAACCTTATTCAATAAGAAATCTTTTTTCACGATTTTGCCTGGAGTTTTTAAAAGCTCATGAATAATTCCCGCTTCTTTCGCCGTCAATGTAATGCCGTTCAGGCTTTTCTCGTTTACGTCATAAACTAAATTCAAATACTTAACTTTTTCATCTTGAATTTCCGCCGGACGTCGCATTAGTGCCTTAATTCGCGCAACCAATTCTGCCGTTTTAAATGGCTTTGCAAGATAATCATCGGCGCCAGATTCTAGTCCATGAACCTTATCCTCCACTTCCGACAATGCCGATAGCATAATTACCGGTGTGGCAATTTTTCGTTCACGCATTCTTCGCAAAATATCAATTCCAGAGAGCTTCGGCAGCATCACGTCCAAAATAACTACGTCATATATTTTGTCCAAAGCCATATTTAAACCATCTTCACCATTAAACGCTAAATCGCATTCGATATCTTCTTTGTTAAGGTTGTGCTTTACAGCTTCCGCTAAAAACTGTTCATCTTCTACATACAAAACTCTCATTGTTTTTCTCCTATTTCCATATTACCAATTTTAGAAAGCGAAGCTTAAAAAAGCTTAAAAAACTAAAAATATCACTCACTGGCTTGACACAATAACTGCAACTGCGTTATAAAGTTTATCGATAAACATTGTTCTTTTCTATCTATGGAGGTATTATGCAGATAATCAAAAATCCAATTTTTGGCGCATACTTATATGGCGCATCATACGACTCCGAAACCAAAAAAGTAATGATACGCGTCCCCAAACCATTTTTCTTTTCAGTCATACCTTTTACAATCAAAGGAGAGTCCATCAGCAAAGACGACGACAACAACATTATATTTCACTACTCCCCCAAACGAGACGTTGCCATCATATGCTCAAACGGCGAGAAGAAAAAACTCCGTTCCGGCAGAGAATATTCAATCATGGTTAACCCGCAATCCTTAAGCGAGGCAACGATTACGGACCTTGATCATCTCAAGCAAATCCTCCCCCGATAAAACACACGCCGGCCTTTCATGGCCGGCTTTTTAAGTCATTCAATACATCGACAATTTCAATAATTTCGCAGAGGAAACTTTGCAAAGATACTCAAAAAATTATATAATATAAAGACATGTTAGTCTCTGATTATAATTACAATTTACCCGAAGAAAACATTGCTATCCGCCCACCAAAAGTACGCGGCACTACTCGCCTGCTCGTCCTAAATCGTCAAACCGGCGATATTATTGATTCCAAATATGCCAATCTTGCCAACTTTCTTCAACCCGGCGATCTTGTCGTCCTAAATGACACGCGCGTGATGCGTTCGCGTGTTTTTACTGAGCTACCAGACGGACGTCCACGCGAACTCGTCGTACTTGAGAAACACGATGGCGAAATTAATCACGTCATGTATCGCGGCAAACTTCATGTCGGCGATCAGCTTTCCGTAAAAAACATCGCTGACGATAGCAAAACTGACGATATTGTCACAGTTAAAGAAATTTTAGGCAACGGCACTGCTACCGTTACCGCCAATCGCGACCTCACTAAAATTGTCGCCGATTACGGCAATGTTCCTCTTCCGCCCTATCTTCACCGCGACGCCGACAAAGATGACGTCAAACGCTACCAAACCGTCTGGGCCAAAGAACTCGGTTCTGCCGCCGCCCCAACCGCCAGCCTCAATATGACTAAAGAACTTATTGAAAAGCTCCAAGACAAAGGTGTCCAAATCAAATACCTCACCCTCCATGTCGGCCTCGGCACTTTTCTTCCTATTCGTAGTGATAATGTCGAAGAACATCATATGCATTCCGAATGGTTCCATATTCCAGCCGATACACTCGAAGCCATCAAAAAAACCAAGGCTTCTGGCCACCGCGTTATTGCTGTCGGCACTACCGTCACTCGCACGCTAGAATACTGGGCTAAAACCGGCAAAACCGAAGGCGAAGACGACATTTTCATCTACCCAGGCTTCAAATTTCAAGCCATCGACGCCCTTGTCACTAACTTTCATGCCCCAAAATCCACCGTTCTTATGCTCACCGCCGCCTTTGCCGGCTGGGATCATCTCAAACCAGCTTATGAACACGCTATCGAAAGCCAATACAAACTATTAAGTTACGGAGATTCGATGTTCATATGCTAAAGTTCGATATCGTCAAACAAAAAGGCTTAATGCGCACCGGCGTTATTCACACCCCACACGGCGACATTAAAACCCCAGCTTTTATTGGCGCTGCCACTCGCGCGTCCGTTAAGGCAATTACACACGCTGAGATGCGTGAGCTAGGCTCGCAAGGCATCCTCGCCAATACCTACCATCTTATTCTTGCTCCTGGCCCAGACCTTATCGAAAAGGCTGGCGGACTTGCCGAATTTACTAGCTGGCACGGTCCAACTTTTACTGACTCTGGCGGCTTCCAAATGCTTTCCCTCACAGACGCTAAAATCGACCACGATGGCGTTACTTTCAAATCCCATATTAACGGCGACAAAATCCGCATGAATCCCGAGATTTCCATGCAAGCCCAGTGGAAAATTGGCGCCGATATCCACATGGCTTTCGATCAAGCCATCGATTCCACCGACAAAGACCTCGTCAGAAAAGCCATGATTCGCACCCACAACTGGCTCCCACGTAACATTGCCGAACATCAACGCCTCGCTAAAGAAGCTAAAAAGGCCGGCAAACCTGAACAATATTTGTATGCCGTTGTTCAAGGTGGATTATTCGAAGATCTCCGTCGCGAATCCGCCGAACTTATGGCTCAGCAACCAGTTGACGGCTACGGCATCGGTTCCCTCTACACTACCGAAACTCCCGAAACCGCCGAAATCATCAAGCTCACCAACGAAATTATCCCTAACGACAAACCGCGCCATCTTCTCGGCATGGGTTCCGAACCGCGCGATCTATTTATTGGTGCCATGTATGGCTGCGATACTTTCGATTGCGTCGCTCCAACTCGCCAAGCTCGCAACGGCGCACTCTATACTCCATATGGTCGCGTCAATATCCGTAATGCCAAATATCGCGAACAATTCTCTCCTATCGATCCAGAATGCGACTGCTATTGTTGTAAAAATTACACAGCCGCCTATTTGCATCACCTCTATAAAGTCGACGAAATTACTGGCAAAACTCTCGCTAGTATCCATAACGAACATTTCGTAGTCGCAATCTGCGATAAAATCCGCGAAAGTATTCTCAATGACACTTTCAAAGATTACATGGCAGATTTTATGGCAAAGTATTATCAAAAATAAAAAGCAGGAAAAGAGCCGACTCGCGCCGGCTCTGTGGTTGATCGAAACTGTTCTTCGTTACATGTGAGTGAGCTCGTAGTAGCAATAATATGCATAACCGCCGACTTCCGCCAACGCGGCTAACAAAAAAGTTACAAACATTCTTACGTTGAACACCGCTTCACATTCCATTGTCTCGTAATTAATACGAACATCTGGACAATATTTGGCAAATATCCAACCAAACACAACCAAAGCGACCGCAGAAGCTAAAACAATATACAAATCAATCGGCCTGCACGGCTTATAGACGAAATGCTCCCTGATACCAGATTCGCATGTATTAGCGCGTACTACACTATCGTCATCATCATGCAACTTAACCGTTACAACTTCCGCTACTGCACCACAATTACTAAGATCATCGAAATATCTCATTTTTCACCCTAACTCCATCTGGAGCTTCCTTTCTCGCACATCTCCGCGTTTTTATCCACTATACTTAATAGACAAAAACGCGAAGACGCACTTTGGGACGATGAAAAAATGTTCTATTTAACAGTCCAATCTCTCCAAGTACTTAGTCTTCCTTAAAGGCTATATCCTATATTATACCACACATACCACAAAAAATCAAGTACGCTTATGCTTATTGCCCCTTTAGACAATAAAAACCGGCGTCACGCGGACGCCGGCACCTTTTTGCCACCGCTCAGGATGCTATAAATCTTATCGCAAACTTCGCGATCAATAGTATCAATGCAGAAGAGCGCGAATACCTTTTCGCTACATCCACCCTTAGCCCTTCTTTCGAAGGAGTCTTCGTAAAGGATGCTACCATCTTCGAAAAGAGTAATGCTTGCGCAGCCAGAAGAAAATGCCTTTTTTATCACAAATACTGCATTCATCACATATCTCCTTTTCTTGTGGTAATGAACGGCTTCGACAAATGGATTTTTACCAATCCATGGTTTAATTATAGCACACATTACAATATTTGTCAATAATGCTTACGTTCTACCAGGGTGTTATAATTGCCTTATGAGTAACACTACCAAAGTCCAGATTGACACCAAAACCTTTATCCGCTTCTGGCTAGTAATTATCGGTTTTGCCACTGTTGGCTACCTCTTATTCAAAGCTAGCGCCGGATTACTTATCATCGGTTGTGCGCTATTTTTCGCACTCGCTATCAAACCGCTAGTAAACCGTATCGCAAGCTTCTTTCCAAGCAAATCCCGCACCTTGCCGATTGCCCTATCTTATATTCTCGTAGTTGGCTTTATCTGCACATTTGTCGCCATTGTTGTACCAACTATCATTAGCGAAACCGCTAAATTTGCCAAAATCCTCCCCAACATCGTCGATGGCGCCACTAATAATCTCACTTTTATCGACGATATTGGCGAAACTCTCCACATTGACAACTTCCGCGAGCAGGCCATCAAAACATTGGGAGATTTTTCACAAAGCTTCGTCAAACTAGACAATGTCGGTTCAACTCTAACCAACTCAATTACTGCAGTTGGTAACGGTCTTGCAACTATCATTCTCGCCCTCGTACTCGCCTTCTTCATGCTTACCGAAGGCCCCTCAATCACGCGTAAATTCTGGAGCAACTTCAAGGGTAATAGCACTGCCCAAAAAGCCGAGCATGTCATATACCGACTTTCGCAGACTATTTCCACCTACGTTTCCAGCGCCATCACTGTCGGCCTAATCAATGCTTGTGCAACCATGGCAGCCGTCTTTATTATTAGTATCGTCTTTAACCTGAACCCAGGTCTCGCTCTACCGTTTGGGCTTATCACGGGCGTCTTCAGTTTGATCCCGATGTTCGGATCATTTATTGGCGGCGCCATCGTCGCACTGCTCCTTGGCTTTAGTCAAGTTGGAGCTGGCGTAGCATTTATCATCTATACCGTTATCTACTTACAGATAGAATCCAATGTCATCTCGCCAAAAGTTCAAGGCAAAGGCATGAATCTGCCAGCACTTGCCATCTTATCCGCCGTCACGGTCGGTGTCTACACTTTCGGTCTCATTGGTGCCATTGTATCAATTCCTATCGCGGGATGTATTCGCGTCCTTATCGAAGAATATAGCAGTGACATTATGGATGACGGCAAGATCAACGGCAGCGACCTTATCAAGAAAAACAAGCCTACCCCGAAAGTCGAAAAAACCAAAGTTAAACTCATTGCCAAAGATTAAAAAATCCCCCCCGTAAGCTCATGCACTTTTGGTATATATAGTATTATTACTATCGTTATTATTGTTATTTCAATAAAAAAGTGGTTCGGTAACATTTAGTGCATATAGTATTTATAGTACTATTGTAACCATTGTTATTTATATTCTGCAAACATTGTTTGCAAAATTATTTTTCTCCATCGTAATAATCTACTTGACTATTTTCTTTATAAAATGAACTAGATACATTATGTTCTATTATGCCAATTTTTCCAGAGTCAACATATTTAATAATATCTGGAGAGTTAGTTGTGTCAAAATCTATATATGTTAGTTTTTCATTCTTCGAAGTATTTGTTATCTTATGAGTTCCCCTTTCTCCACATGGAAAAACAATTATATCACCACTAGTAACCTTTAATTTTTCATCATTAGTCTCAACTTCACCAGAACCACTAATAATGTAAAAACATTCGGTATTATATTTATGATAGTGTTTTGGATAGGCACTTTTTAAAGGTGCTAACTCATAAAAGCATACATAACACTGACTAAAATCTTTTCTTTTAGTAACTTCATATTTTGTATAATCATATTTGTCTAATCCTGTCTTCCTTTTTCCTTCTAATTTGGAAATGTTTGTAAGAACAATCTTATTATTCATATACACCTCTTATACTACAATTTAGTTCATTCAATAATCAAAATTTGTTTGCAAGAATAATTACCTTTATTTATAAGGGTTTATAGCCTTTTGCAAACATTTTCATTTTTTGCAAACAAATTGCAAACATTTTGGCTTTTTATGATTTTTTGAAATTTTCAAATCCTCGCAAACCCTTATTTTATAAGCTATTTACCGTGGCATTGTTTATATTTTTTACCACTTCCACATGGAGGGGTATTTTTAATCTTTTGTCTTATTTTCTAAATCATAGCCACGTTTAAAAACGACCGCCAACACTAATGCACCAAAACCAACACCGATTAAATCAAGCGATACAGAAATCGTCACATTACTTACGCCAAGAATTAATGGAGTGATAATCTCCACCAAAATCGAATAGCCAACTACTACAAAAATCCATATGCCAATCTTCTGTAAACGATCTATATTATCCATAGAAAAAGGTGAACGACTATGAGCAAGATTCTTGAAGAATTTACTCACATGGTGCGCAAGCATCGAGATAATTGCCAGCATTATCGCCACAAGTGCAATCCCACCTAAAATAACCGCCAATTGTTCGCCTTGACCCTTCGCCAAAAAACCATCTATCCACTGCTTCCCATCGTCTATTGAAATCGGCAACTGCGCACGCAAATCTGCATCTGATGTAATTATCTCCACCGCGTCATTAAGGTTAATTGACTGATATCCAAGCCCCAAAATAACTCCACATACACCGCAAGTAATCGCGCCTATAATCGCCACTACTTCTACTATTTTTGACAAAATTCCCAATACAGTACAGGTCGTTTTGTAGCCCTTCTTCGTCAAAACCATTTTCACTTCGTCCTCTTTCTTTGCCATATATCCCTTTCTTCTTATTTAGCAAATTGCCAAATTGTTCCATTGGCGCCATCAAGCAAGACGATTCCTTCCCTACTAATCTCATTTCGTAGTTGATCAGCTTTCGCAAAATCACGTACTTTTTTCGCCTCGAAACGCTCTTTTATTTTTTGTTTTATTTCGTCCGAAATATCTGGCGTCGTCTCTGCAATCCTTAAACCAAAAGCGTCGTCCAAGAAATCTACAAAATCTTCGTCTGGTACATTTGCATTAATCACTTTATCTAATTCCGCAAAGGCCCCCGCCGAATTTAGATTATTATTCAGCTGCTCCATAATGGCCTCCTTTGCAGAACTCAAATCCGTTGCATCTTTCTGCCACCGCAAAGCAGCAAAATTACGGTAATTCAGTAATCGTTGTTTTGCCGCGCTCAAATCACTAAATGCAAAGTTTCGTTCACTCTGAAAATGCCCCTGAAGCACCCACATTTTATAATCCATGTGCGTATAGCCTTTTTTATTTAGATCGCTAAAATAATAGACATTCCCAATCGACTTTGATATTTTTTCGCCTTCTATCGTAATAAAATTATTGTGCAGCCAATAATTCGCCATTTTATGGTCATAGGCCGCTTCTATCTCTGCTATCTCATTTGTATGATGCACCGGAATGTGATCCACGCCGCCGCAGTGAATATCTATCGGCTCCCCCAGTTTCTCATGTATTATGGTTGCGCATTCCAGATGCCACCCAGGGTATCCCATTCTACCACGATACTCCCACTGCATCGCATGATCTTCGCCGTCGCGAATCCATTTCCATACTGCAAAATCAGACACATTACGCTTTTCCGAATTAAAATCAACTCGCGCCCCCGCTTTCAAGTGATCTAAATCAAGCCGCGCAAAATCTGCATAGGTTGGGAATTTCGAAGTATCAAAATAGAGTCCGTCCGACGTATCGTATAGAAAGCCTTTTTTCTCCAAAGCGTCGACAAGTTTAATATCCTCTTCGATAAAATCCGTTGCTCTGCAAATATTTGACGGTTCTATTAAGTTCAAAGTGCGAAAATTATCCAAGTAATCACCCATATACATCTCGGCGATTTCCCAAACAGTTTTCCCCTCCCTTTTTGCGCCTTTTTCCATCTTATCCTCGCCATCATCGGCGTCCGAAGCTAGATGTCCTACGTCAGTAATGTTCAATACTCGCTCAACACTATACCCATCAAGCATCAATGTTCGTATTAATAAGTCCCAATAAATATATGAAGTGAAGTTACCAATATGCGCAAAACTATATACGGTAGGTCCACACGTATAAATTTTTACCCTTTTCTTGTTTATGGGTTTAAAATCCTCAATTTTTCGATTTAGGGTATTGTATAGCTTCATATTTAACAGTATAACACCGCCATATCTATCATTAGTGCACAAAATCTACCACTGAAGCGACTAGCAAACCCAACATCGCAAGTATGCCAAATAACAATACGCCTAAAACCAAATAGCCTGCCGCCATAATCGCACTACTAGTTTTTATTCCAGTCGCCTCTTCAAGCGCATCGTCATGCATCATTGAATCATGCGCCCCCAGCCTTCTTTCCTCATTATATCCGCTTATCATCGTTCTATCTCTTCGCGTGCTCGTATATTCAAAAGCGTCTTCTCGCTCCAAGTTCTTGAGTACCATACAGGTGTCGACCTCATACATATGACGCGCATGAGTATTACGATATTCTCGTGTCTTCCTTCTAACAAGCTTCATCGTCAATACAGTGATAGCAATCAAGATAATTATCGCCAAAATTCGCACCGGAAAATTAATTTTTATAAAAGCCGTTTTTGAAAAACCACCATCAAAACCCACTCTAAACGTATCGACTATGAACCCCAATGTTGTCAGTAAAGGAACACCCGAGATTATCGTCCTTACCCACGCTTTTAACGGCACGCTCCCCATCGTCTCGCCAGTTCTTGCGTTTACTGCAATATAATGAATAGCGTTCTTTTTTCTAATTCCGCCTTCTGCGTAACTATATAGCCACACTGGGAAATATGCCGTTTTCCATTTTATCCCCCGCTCTTCAATATTTATTTTATCCCAACATGCACCCCTATCGTATCCAATCGTGGTACTCATCATCTTATATTTGGCAATATCCATAATCTGCGACTTTAATCTATAATTAAGTTGCTTTATATTTAAGTCGCGTTTCTCACTTGAGAAACCCTCCAAATATCGCGCGTCCCATTCTACTGCCTCCTCGGTATCGAATGGCATAATAGAATTAATAATATGAGTAGTATTAATTAGCGAACCGTACTCTAATTTCTCGCTCGATGCCTCAATTGTCAAATCATCTAACTCTAAGTCAAAATCTCTTTTAAGACCAAAAGACGAAACGTCATAAACTTGCACTATATTTGGTTCATCTTTATATCTACTCCCCTCCATTATTAAACGCATCCCCACCGTCTTTTCTGCCCGCCCCGCCATCTCGACATGTGCCCGAACATCAATTACTACATACGGCAAATAAACCCCAACTATGGATTTTTCGGTTAATGATTTCGCAAAATTATTAAACGCAAAAAGGCTACGTTCGCGAGTAAACCTTTTCATTCTAGATAATGCCTCTTTTCGCGTTAGCTTAAAAGGCAATATCATATCCGGCATCGCCCCATTTGGGATTCGTTGCGACATTTTTAAGCTATGCCTACACCAGTGGCATTCCGCATTTTTCGCATCTTTTTTTAACATCACATTAGCGCCGCATGATGGACATCTAAAAGTCACAACGAAGTCATTTTCTTCAATATCGTCCGCACCCTCACTCTTTATTTCGCCCACCAACTCATCTACGCCTCCAAGTGCATTAATCTTGGGGCTTACAAAAATAGTTCTACATTTTGCGCAACGTAACCCACCAGCCGAAATATCATACTCGGCATCCGATGCGCCACAATTTGGACAACGCAGAACTTTTGCTCGCGTTTCAATTTTCTTCTTCTCTTCGGCCACCATTCAAAGAGTATTACCCTATAATTGCAAATAATATAAATAGTATTATTATAATCACAATAATCGTAGTAACGGTATTAACTTTTTTCCCTTTTTCTTTTGCGTCAGCAATGGTCTTCTGGCCAATTGGAGTTTGATCCGGCGTCGAGCCAGCCATGCGACCAATACCTATGAAGTTCGCCATCTTCTCGCCCATCATTTTTTCGCCATTTTTCGCTAGTACGCCCTGAACCGAGTTGCCATTCTCGCCCTGAATGCGCGAATTACGCAAACGCTTGCGATGCTCTTTCAAAGTATCTGTTGATTTTATGTTCTCCGCCTGAGAACGGGTTTCTTTTTCGTGCAAATGACGCGCCCCCATATTACGATAACGGCTCGTCTGTATCCAATAGAAAATAAAACCAGGAGTAAAGCCCAAGAAGCCCCAAATTGCCGGGTTGTCATCGTCTACATCCACGCCAATCCAAAACTTAAACCACCATAAACCAAACACTACCCCAATTACCTCAACAATCGCCGAAACAATCATTAAGCGTGTTTTATTTATCGGCACCGAGCCCATCGTCTCACCCGTACGCGCATTCACGGCTACATAATGCATCAACTTTTTATCCGTCTGATAATAACTATAAAGCCACACCGGTAGGTAGGCCGCCTTCCAGCTCGTCCCCTTCACCAATAATGACTCATTAGTCCATTTAACGCCACGATCATAGAACTTCATTGTTTGCTTCGCTTGGTAGCGCGCGATATCTTTTGATTGTATTTCCACTGCAGGTTTTAATACACTTATGTTTGTATCGCGTTTCTCGCTAGCATAACCACGCAAATAACTCGGATTCCATTCTACGCAATTTTCCGTATCGAATGGCAAGATAGAATTAATCACATTATTCGTATTTGTCTTTAAATCTTGCTTCAATTTGTCTTCAGAAGATTCTATCGTTAGATCGTCAATTAACAAATCAAAATCACGCGACACATCATACGCATCTGCATCATAATAGGTTCGCCTATTATTACCACTACCAACCGAATACGAACGTACCAAATGCTCCGCCTCGCCAGACAATGTCGCATGCGCATTTACATCAACAATCATATAAGGCAAATAAACACCCAAAACGTTATTAGAGTTAAATTCCTTCGTGAATGTCGGGTGAGCAAAAAACTTTCTCTTATTAACAAACTCGTCAATTTTGCCTTCGGCAAACTTCTTTTCCGTCTTAAATGGCAAAACTAAATCCGGCACCGCACCATTTGGCATTTTTTCGTTTACCGATAAGTTATGCCGACACCAGTGACAGCGCGCGCTGGTTACCTCATCCGTATTAATTACAACCTCAGCGCCACAAGCTGGACATTTCAAAGTCAAAATTACACTTTCATCTGGTACAATATCCCCCGCTCCAGAACCAACCACATCCCCCTTAAGTTCACTAATTCCACCCGGCGCATTTACCTTGTTTCCCTTAAACTCCGCGCGGCAAAATTCGCATTTTAAATTTCCAGTTTTAACATTCAGCGTAGTCTCGGTTGAGCCGCATTTAGGGCAGCGATTCATGCCATTCTTTTTATTATCTATTGCCATCGATACGACTCCTTCCTAATAATCATAACTATAATCAAAACCGCCAGAGCTTGACCCCGAGTCCCAACTTGAGCCCGAATCCCAACTTGATCCCGAGTCCCAACTCGATCCCGAGTCCCAACTTGAGCTAGACGAATGTCCACCACCGCCACCACCGCCGTCAGCCATCGCCACAATCAAACACAATATAATAAAAGCGATTATGATCAGCCAATCAAAACTCGAAGAAGTTGATTTTCGTTTACGATACTCCATCGCCGACCTAGACATACCATAGTTCGTATAGTTGCGCCCCATTTGAAAACGACCGCGTTCACTGTCCAACATCTCCATTCGGCCTGTCGATAATGACCCAATTACGCGTTCGTCATTCTTCCCACTAATGGTCGGCAAGTATGGCACATATGACCTAATATAATCATCCTGCTTCTTAAGGTTAACTATCTCGGCCTTCGTGTCGGTCTCGTGATGATGTCTACTGTTATCATTTACCAATACCGCCGTTATTTTATTCAGGTTTGGCGCCTCAATCTCTTTATTCTTTTTCTGAGAATAGATAATTGCCCAAAATGGCATAATATACATAAACCATATAAGCGTGAGTGCGGTTAGAAAAGTGAGATTCGCTAGCGAGAATACAATCAACAATATTATCGTCGAAACTATTACCGTAATTATGGTCGCATTCTTATTTTTCTTTTTAAGTTTCGCCTCACTTCGCCCTATGCTCTTAAATTTTCTATCCGGCAAGCAAGCGGCCACTTCGCCAGTTCGCCCATTTACCGCTACATAATAAATCCTGCTATCGCCCGACTCTTCTGGTCGTTTATAGCTAAACAACCAAACTGGTAGATATGCTGCCCGCCATTTTGTCCCCTTGATACCAAGGTGCTCTTTATCCCACCGAATACCTCTATCATATTCATTGGCCGTCTCGTACTTTGCTCGATTGCGCGCAATATCACCCGTCTGTAACGCAACTATCTCCTTTAGAGAATCCACATTTACGCTACGTTTTTCACTTGCAAAACCACGGAGATAATTCGCATCCCAAGCAACCGCATTTTCGGTATCAAACGGCAAAATCGCATTAATTATATTATTAGAATTAACATAAGTATCTTGATTTAATCTTTTAGCCGATGATTCAACCGTCAAATCGTCAACTAAAATATCAAACTCGCGCGTAATATCATACAATTTCACCTTCGAAAGCTTCGAATCGCTTTCCGAACTTCTAGTCTCCGCCTGCCCTCTCATCGATAGATGACCATTGACATCTACCAACAAATACGGGAAATAAACGCCACGCGCCTCCTCTATGTTCATATTTGTCAAAAAAGTCTCATCAACATCAGTACGCACACCGTCGATGCACTTTTTAATAGCCGCTTCGGCTTCTTTTTTTGTAATCTTGAACGGTAAAACTAAATCAGGTACAGCACCATTCGATATTTTTTCATTTATCGAAAATATATGCTTACACCAATGACAAGACGCACTCGTAGACTCTTCCGTATTAATCACTACCTCTGCGCCACACGACGGGCAACGAAAAGTCTTCACAATATCTTCGCCAGGCACAATATCCTCAGCCCCCTCACCTCGAGTCTCCCCCTTCATGCCCTTCACTCCACCAAAAGCATTATCGCTCTTGGCTTCAAAAAGCGTCTTGCAATAATTGCATTTTAATTTCCCCTCTTTTGTGTCCAGAGACACATCGCTGGAGCCACAATGTGGACAGCGATGCACCCCATTTTTGGACTTTACCACCATTTTTTACTGGTTATTCCGCTTTCGAAGCATTATCTTCTTCAGCAGCTGGCGTTTCCGGAGTTTGAGCTGGTGTTTCCGGAGCTGGTTGCGCAACAGCCGCGCCCGCAGCGGCCGCAGCCGCATTTTGTTGAGCTGTTACAGGATTAACGCCCATCGGCTGGGTCATACCAGCCACGCCGCCCATCATGCCGACACCCATGCCCATGCCCATCATATTACCGGTGCCACCATTATTACCGGCAGCATTGAAGCCTTCGGCAATCTGAGTTTGCGCATAAGCAGCGCCAACGCCACCTTGCATAAGGTTGCCAGTGTTGAACTTGTTGATAAGCTCGACGGATTGTTCGTCCCAGTCAAGACCCATCGGTTGTACGTTTACAATCTGAAGACCATACTTAGTGCCCCACTGATAATTAGCTTCAACGGCTTCGTTCATACTCTTTGCGAACTCAACTGTGCCACCTTGAATATCATCGATGGATTTGCCACCCTTCGTAAATGCCGAAAGAGCCGCTGCCAAAGATCCAATGAAACCTGCAAAGAGGCCATCCTCTACGCCGCCATCACCTTCACCGAGATCAAACACAGCGCGACCTTGACCAGAGATTACGTCTACTGGGATCAAGTTCTTTACCATCAAGATTGGATCAATAACCTTCAATGTATAAGTACCATTGCTCGTAACCGCAAGCATTGTATTAGCGTAGTTCGCATCTTTATAGCGAATTGGATTTTGAGTACCATAGCGTAAACCGAGAATATCCTTCAAGTTTACGTAGAAGGCAAACTGTTGATTGCCTGGTTGACCGCCAAATTTAAACTGATTCCAGCTTTGACCAAAAGTTGACGCAAAGAAACCATCGCCAGAAAACAAGCTCTTAGCCTCTGGGAGGTTCTCCGTTGTGTAAGTATATCCACCTGGATCAGAAATAACACCAGTAATACCGCCATTCTCAACAGTAATCAAACAAGTGCCTTCTGGAACCAAGAACTTGCTACCATTAGTAATGACATTGGCATTCTCTTCACCGTCATTATTCTCACTACCAGCCTTAGTTACTGGGACGGCACGCGCAATCAAAGTATGATCGGTCATATTTGCCGGCGGTGCCATATATTCAAGCCATTGATTAGCAAAAGAGCCGCTCAAGGCCCCACCAAAAGCTTTTAGAAAACCCATAGGTAAAAAACCTCCTTATCTTTTCTTTTATCATAACATAACAACCAAAAAAAATATTCCACAAATAAAGATGTGGAATATTTTCAAATCAATTCCCAATTAATTAGAATCTCTTAGTGGCGTCCTCAATTACCTTAATTGCCTCATCGAGACCAAAGAATCCTTTAACCTTAGTCGTACCCGGCTTCTTCAAATCTTTATAGTGGTTAAAATGGAATTCAATCTGCTCAATCGTACGCTTTGGCAAATCTTCCAACGTCTTAATCGCATCACCATTATTGCGATCATCGTCAACTACAGCGATAATCTTATCGTCAACCTCGCCGTCATCTACAAACTTCATCACGCCAAGGATACGTGCCTTAACATAAATACCAGTTGTAAGTGGCTGATCGGTGATTACGAGTACGTCTAACTCGTCACCGTCCTCGTCAAGAGTTTGCGGAATAAAACCATAGTTGCAAGGTTTTGCAAATGCCATTGGCTCAATACGATCTAGCATAAAGCAAGCACGCTTGCGATCCCATTCAATCTTATGATTGCTCCCCGTAGGAATCTCAATCACTACATTAATCTCACCTTTTTTATAATCACCAGGCTCTAAAACTTGATTAAAATCAGCCATTTCACTCCTTTCATTTTGGCTACCACAAAGGGCTTTCCTTTCAATTATCATAACACAGCTCATATGATATAATAAGCATAAGTACCATCTAATAAAATTAGGAGAATAAAATGGTAAGAATAGCCATCAACGGCTTTGGGCGTATTGGTCGTAATGCGTTCAAAATCGCTTTCGACCGCAACGATACTGAAATCGTTGCAATTAACGACCTCACCGATGCTCCAACCCTAGCGCATCTTCTTAAATACGATTCCAACTACGGCATCTATTCAAAAGATGTTAGCGCCGACGGCGAAGATCTTATCGTAGACGGAAAGCGCATTCGTGTTCTCTCCGAAAAAGAACCAGCCAATCTTCCATGGGGCGAAATGAACATCGATGTAGTTATCGAATCGACCGGCTTCTTTACTGACCCAGCTAAGGCTCGCGCCCATATTGATGCTGGCGCTAGAAAAGTCGTCATCTCCGCCCCTGCAAAAGGCGAAGGCGCAAAAACTATTGTCCTTGGCGTTAATGAAGACGATGTTACAGTTGATGATCAAATCATTTCCAATGCGTCTTGTACAACCAACTGTATCGCGCCAGTCATGAAAGTTCTCGAAGACAACATCGGTATCGAAAAAGCCATGATGACCACCGTTCACAGCTATACTGCTAGCCAAAAACTTCAAGATGCTCCAGCTAAGGATATTCGCGAAGCTCGTTCTGCCGCCGAAAATATCGTTCCAACCACTACTGGCGCTAGCAAGGCTGCTGCACTTACTATTCCTTCCCTCAAAGGCAAATTCAATGGCCTCTCCGTTCGCGTCCCTACCCCAGTAGTCTCTCTTTCAGACATTACCGCCGTTACCAAGCGCGACACTTCTGTCGAAGAAATCAACGAAATGTTCAAGAAGGCCGCTGCCGACCCATATTATCAAGGCATTCTTGATGCAACCGAAGAAGAACTCGTTTCAATCGACTACCGCGGCAATTCGCACTCTTCTATCGTCGACCTCAAACTAACCGACGTTATCGGTGGCAACCTAATCAAGGTCGTCGCCTGGTATGACAACGAGTGGGGCTATAGCAATCGTCTCGTCGAATTAACTGTCGACCTCGGCAAACTGGGCCAATAATAAAATGCAAGTATTCCTCGGCGCCGACCATCGCGGCTATGAACTAAAGAGCCAAGTTATTAATTGGCTAGAAACCGAATCGATTCCTTATACCGATTTTGGTGCTTTCGATTACGACGCCGAGGACGACTATAATGACTACGCAAAACAAGTAGCAAATGCTATCTTGGAGTCAAACAACCCTTCGACCTTTGGCATACTCATTTGCGGATCCGCCCAAGGAGTCGCAATGCAAGCCAACCGTTTTAAGGGCATTCGCGCCGCCATCTGCCATTCTGCAATGGACGCACTCGAGACACGCGGCCACAATGACGCAAATGTACTATGCATATCAGCCGACCAAGATAGCGATAAATATCCCGAAATTATCAAAAGCTTTTTGGATAGCACCCCAATCGCTAACCCAAAATATCAACGCCGAAATCAAAAACTAGACGAGGATTAATATGGCAATAACCACTATCGCCCCCAGCATTCTCGCGGAAACTCCCGCCAACTATAAACAATTAGTCGAACGGTACTATCCCTTCGCCAAACGCGTACATATCGACATATCCGACGGCACTCTGACTCACAGCAAAACGATTGCCGAAACAGCAGTATGGTGGCCGAAAGGCTGGACGGTCGATATACATATGATGACCATCGAGCCATCCAAGCATATCGAAAACATCTTGAAACTTCACCCTAACCTGGTCATTTTTCACGCCGAAGCGCGCGACGATCTCTTACCGCTCTTCGACACCCTCAAGAACAACGGCATCAGAGTAGGTGTTGCTATCGTACGCAGTGTTTATCCAGGCAGCATTAAAGCTATCCTAAGTGCAGCCGACCATGCATTAATCTTTTCCGGCGAACTCGGCAAATACGGCGGCAAAGCAGATCTATTACTAGGAGAAAAAGCGGCTCTTATTCAGGATATTCATCCCGGTATCGAAATCGGCTGGGATGGTGGAGCTAATTTAGAAAACACTCGCGAACTTACCCATATCGGCATATCTGTCATAAATGTCGGCAGCGCTCTTAGTAAAGCCGAAGACCCAGCAAAAGTATTCGAAGAACTCAACAAGGAGACTGAAAAGGAGGATCCAATTTAATGGCACGTATCGTTAGCGTAGGAGCAGCCCTACAAGACGTATATCTTATCGACCATGACGACTTCGGTACAAACAAACGTGGCTTTTTTAATCAAATCGAACTCGGCACAAAAGTAGATATCGATAAAATTAAATTTAGCACCGGCGGTGGCGCTACGAACGCCGCCACAACTTTTGCCCGTTACGGACACGAATCAATTTTCATGGGCTGCATTTCAAACGATCCAGCCGGAGCAGCCATCATCTCCGCTTTCGACGATGAAGGTATCGATAATAGCTACGTCACTTATATACCCAACATTCACACAGGTTACTCCGTCATTCTGCTAGCTCCAAATGGCGAACGCACAATCCTGACCTGCCGTGGCGCATCGGCAAAATTCGATGCCATCAATCCAGATGACTTAGACTCTATCCACCCAGATTGGGTATACGTCACTACATTTCGCGGCAACATGAATATGCTCGACCAGCTATTTACTAAGGCGCACTCGATTGGCGCCAAAATCATGTTCAACCCTGGCAATCTAGAGCTAGACCACCAGCGTAAGTTCCTCGGGCTTTTGTCAGACGTCGATGTATTAATTGTTAACAAAAATGAAGCGAAGAAAATTGTTCAAGGTGCCATGCTTTCTGAAATTATCGCACGTATCAAAAACTACGTCCCTGCCGCCATCGTCACAGATGGCAACCAAGGTGCAATCGCCTCGGACGGCCAAGAAACTTATCGCATCGGCCTCTACGAAGATGTAACTATCAAAGATTCGACTGGCGCCGGCGACGCTTTCGGTTCCGGCTTCCTTGCCGCATATTCCGACGGTCGCAGCTTTAAGGAATCATTAGTCTTTGCGTCCGCAAACTCCACCTCTGTGGTGCAAAAAATCGGCAGCAAAGCGGGTATTATTAATAAAAATATTAAATTACACAATATGCCAATACAGGAGATACGTTAATGGATGAAGCTATTACAAAATGGCTAAAAGCAATCGCGAATGAAGAATTAAACCCCGAAGACGTCGAACGTTCTCTTCGTTATGCAAAAGACCTAGAGCAGGGCCTCGCAAAAATACGCACCTTCGCCCAGGGCGTAGCTATCTTTGGATCGGCGCGTCTCCCAAAAGAGAGCAAATGGTGCAAGCTCGCCCATAAGCTCGGATACAATCTAGCGCACAACGGACACCCAGTTGTTACTGGCGGCGGCCCATCCATCATGGAATGCGCCAATCAAGGTTGTTATGAGGCCGGTGGACGCAGTATTGGCTTAAATATTCAGCTCGCTCATGAACAGCACATTAATCCCTACGTTACCGACCAAATGGAGTTTCATTACTTCTTCGCTCGCAAAGTTATGCTCACGATGAGCTCCAAAGTCTACGTTTTCTTCCCTGGCGGATTTGGAACGCTCGACGAATTCTCGGAAATACTTATTCTCATGCAAGAAGGCAAGATGCCAAAGATGCCAATGTTCCTCATCGGTAAATCATTTTGGAAGCCACTCGATCGTTGGTTCGAAACAAAGATGCAAAAAGGTCTCAAAACGATCAATCCGAACGACCGCAAAATCTACAAAATCACTGACGATATTGACGAAGTCGTAAAGGCCGCCAACCGAATTGGACACCGCAGCATTTACGACAACCTCTACAACAATCATCGACCATACAAGCAAATCTAATTACCAAAAATACCCCCAACAATAAGGGGGTATTTTTTATAACTACCGCTCACTTAACAACTACGCCCTCTTCCCCAAAGACACTTACAAGCTCGTCGACGAGTGCTTTTTGCGGCTCGCAACGAAACGGCATTCGCATCGCTTTCTTATCTTCACCAATTACTAGTATCACCTCAGAAAGTCCCGGATAAACCGCGCAGCTCTGCTTCAAACTAATTAACGCTTCCTTGTTAGAGGGATCCAATACGCGCACAAACACCTTCTTCGGCTTAATCGGTTGAGCATTTATGCCACTCTCGCTAGTCTTAAAATGGACCGTCGGCTTGTCGCCACCACTACGACGAAAACCGCCACCGCCACCATTACCGTGTCCGCTATTCACATTCGTTGCCGCCACTTTACTTCGCGACTTTTGCGCCACGCCCTTAGTTGGAGCTTTTAGCTTTGCTCCAGTTGACTCGTAATTCTCTAACTCCTCATCGGTAATAATGTCTATTTCTTCAGCATTTATCTTCGCTTCATCTGTCTTATTCCCGTCACGATCGGAAGCATTAACTTTACCCGTTACCTTTACGACGGCATCCTGAACCAACTTCGCGCCCACTGATTCATAAGTCTTCGGGAAGACTATCACCTCTATTTCTGAAACCTTGTCCTCAATCTTCACGAAAGCCATTTTTGAGCCGCTCTTCGTCACTAAGGAACGTACATTTGTAATAATACCGCCAACTATTACCGTCGCTCCGTCAATTTCCGGCTTAATCTCACTAATTGGCATTGTTTGCTCTTCAAAATAAGTATCATACTTATCTAGAGGATGCGCCGAGATATAGAGCCCCATCAGGTCGCGCTCCCACATTAACTGTTCTTTATCCGAATATTTCGTCGGCGCTGGTTGAATTTCTACTTCCGGAATCTCTGCCGCCGCACCCATAGCACCGAACAAATCCGTCTGGCCATTTGCGGCATCTTTTTGCATTTTATTACCGTAAGCCTGAATCTTATCCAAGTTAAACAATAAGTCCGAGCGATCGCCAAAGCAATCGAAACCACCAGTCTTAATTACAGATTCCCAACTCTTCTTATTAAACTTCGCCCCCGACACGCGCTTCGCAAAATCGCATACTGACTTAAATTTGCCATTTTTGTCACGCTCGTCTATTACATCTTCGGCCAAAGCCTTGCCCATACCCTTAATGGCCGCTAAGCCAAAACGAATTGTCTTAGTTTTACCTACCGTAGCAAAGTCAGCATAAGATTCATTAATGTCCGGCCCAAGCACCTGAATTCCCATGTGCTTGCACTCAGTCATCTCAATCGCCAAACGATCCGTCCAACGCATATCTGCCGTCATTAATGCCGCCATGAATGCTTCCGGATAATAAGTCTTCAGATATGCCGTCCAGTATGCCACCAAAGCGTAGCATGCCGCGTGGCTCTTATTAAAACAGTAGTTAGCGAAATCGAGCAACTGATCCCAGAAAGTTTCTGCTATCTCTTTAGTCGCGCCACCCACCTTCACGGCGCCCTCTACGAATAGCGGCTTCATTTTATTCATCAAGTCTACTTTCTTCTTACCCACCGCCTTACGCAAGGTATCTGCCTGGCCACCCGTAAAACCGCACCATTCCTTCGAAGCCTGCATGAACTGCTCCTGGTAAATCAAAATGCCATAAGTATTCTTTAATGAATTCTCAAGTCCGGGGTGCAAATACGTAACTGGCTCTTCGCCATGCTTACGTTTGATAAAGCTCTCAATAAACTGCATCGGGCCAGGACGATATAAAGCGTTCATAGCGATTAAATCGTCAAAAGCCGTCGGTTGTAGCTCACGCAGATATCGCTTCATACCCGCAGATTCAAACTGGAATACGCCCGTTGTATCTCCCCTACGGAACAAGTCGTATACATTATCATCGTCGAGCGGTATCTTGTTCATATCTATCATCTTGCCATGAACTTTTTTGATAATACGAAGTGCCTGCTGAATCACTGAAAGGTTAGATAATCCCAAAAAGTCCATTTTCAGAAGCCCAAGCTCCTCAACCTGTGGACCAGGATATTGTGTTGCGAGTGGACCTTTCGCCGAAACCTCAAGTGGCATAAACTTCACTAAATCGTCCGGCGCAATCACCACGCCACAAGCATGCACGCCGTGCGAACGAATCGTCCCCTCAAGGCGCATCGCTAAATCAATCACTTCTTTTGCGGTCGGATTAGTCTCATATTCGTGCTTCAAATCCGGCTCATTCACAATCGCATCTTTCAACTTCACATGATGCCCCATCACCGGATCAGGCACTAGCTTCGCAATTCTATCCGCCTCCGCAAATGGCACATCAAGCACCCGCGCCACGTCGCGTACTGCGTTCTTTGCCATCATTTTACCGAATGTACAGATATTGCTCACCCGGCCTTTACCGTATTTTTGCGTACAATATTCAATCACCTCATCACGGCGGTTATCCTGGATATCTGTATCGATATCTGGCATCGAAATACGGTCCGGATTCAAGAAGCGCTCAAAGAGCAAATCGTATTCCAGCGGGTTCAAATCCGTAATATGAATCGCATATGCTAATAGTGAACCAGCCGCCGAACCACGACCAGGACCGTAAATAATCCCCTGCCCCTTCCCCCAGTTGATAAAGTCTTGCACAATCAAGAAATAACCGTTATAGCCCATCTTATCGACAGTCGCTAGCTCATAATCAATACGTTCCAGAATCTCTTTTGATAATATTGGACGTATTTCCTCTACCGTTTTCGTTTGCGCTTCTTCCTTAGACATATAGCCAAAACGTTCCGCCAATCCCCTAAAAACCATGTTATCCAAGTATTGTTTTTCCGTCTCTCCGGTCTCAATTGGGAACTTCGGAATCAAAATTCGCCCCAACTCAATTTTCACATTACAACGATCGGCAATCACTTTCGTATTGCGAATAGCTTCCGGACAAGTCTTCTGCCAACGCGGAATCAGTTCTTCTGGCGGAATCACATTCAACTGAAAATCCTTCAAAGTCATACGATTCGTATCAGTAATGCGGCTTCCCGTACCCACACAAAGCAACACCTCATGCGCATCTTGATCTTCATGCTTTAGATAATGACCATCACAAGTTACCACTAGTGGCAAACCAGTCTCTTTGCTAATTTCCATTAGCTTGTTATTTATCTTCGTCTGTTCCGACCAATGTGTTGGCGAATCTGGGTGCCCATGGTCCTGCATCTCTAGATAAAAGCGGTCCTTATAAACTTCTGAATACCATTTAACTAGCTCCATCGTACGCTTATCGTCATCCGCACGAATCGCCATCGAAATCTCCGAACCCGCACAGCCTGAGCAACAAATAATGCCTTCGTTGTATTCTTCCATCACACGATGATCAATACGCGGTTTGTAATACTTTCCATCCGTCTCCGCAATTGTCATCAGGCGGCAAAGGTTTTCAAAACCCTTTTCATTCATCGCTAGTAAAGTAATATGAAAACGCTCCTTGTCATAAGCCGGATCACGATCTTCTAGTCGTCTAGCAGCTACATAAGCTTCTAGACCTAATATCGGCTTTACTCCCGCATCTGTTGCTGTTTTATAGAGGTCAATCAAACCAGACATTGTGCCATGATCCGTAACGGCCACCGCTTCCATGCCCTTTTCTTTCACAAAATCCACCAGCTCATCCACTTTGGTCAAACCATCGAGAAGCGAATAATGCGTATGGTTGTGCAAATGCACAAAATCACTTGGTTTAAGTTGTTCCTCCGTTGCCATATTTATATTCTACCACGAACCAAACTGAGCTTATGACTCCCTTTTTGTCTTCCCTATTATGATTACTCTCGATATAGCGCAGGCACCACCAAGTATTATTATTACCCAAGAGATAGTCGCCCATACCGGCTGTTCATATACCCACAAAAACGGATATGGTCCTGTTATCACGCGCGCTATATTTAATATGATTGCTATAATGCCATATATAAACGTAAAGCTCGCAGCCTTAATTGCATCAATGCCCTTAAATACTTTTGGCGCAAGACCAACAAAGGCCCCGAGGGATATCAACGGACATAATGTGTGCGTAAATAGCATCGATCCAGCAGTCAACACATACCACAGGTTGCCATACATCCACGATAAAACCAGTAACACTACTAAGAACGTTACCGTCGTCGCGCTCACTGCCGCATGAAAAACTCGCCAAGCGTATGCTGGCAAACCACTCTTTTTACCCGACATTAAACACTTGATTGACTCAACAATATTAATACAAACCGCAATTAGTAGAAATATATTGCTCAATTGCGTATAAAAAATCAAACTCTTATTGCCAATTTCGCCATAAACCTTGCATAGTCCTATAAATTCAAAAATCAGGACCAATATATTTATGCCTAAAAAACCCATCACCCTGTTGCGCGCAACGCTATTTTTTTGCATTTTGCCTCCGTTACCATACCATCGTTTTCTCTCTCATTATGCAATAATTTTATGGTAAATTCCACTCCTCACCCTTACATCTTGACAAAACATAAGAACTTTGCTATAATTAAAGCATAAGTTCATCACAAAAATAAACATTGGAGAAAAAGCCTATGAGCGAAACAATAAAATCAAATTCCGAACAAGACCCAAACGCCGGTAGCGAGTGGGACATCCTCACCCAAGACGAAACGGTCGACGCTCCAGAAGCCCACGAAACCGGCCCAGTCCAAGTAGATTTAAAGACTCCAGAGTATGACGCAAAATTCCGTCAAGCTGAGTACTATATCAAAAAAGCAAAAATAAAAGCTGAACAAATCACCCAAGAAGGACTTGAGAGCGGCGCTTACGCGGATAGAGATATTCGTTTCGATGAAGAAAGTGGCAAATATGTCGTAGACACCTACGTGATGCGCAAAGAGACCGCCGCAGACGGCACCGTAAGCCGCGTAGCTAGGCTAGAAGACACTCGTCCAGTCACGCCCGGTGAATGGATTGCGACTAACCCCGCCCAGCAAGAAGGCGACCATCCTAACAACTACGCCATTCCAGACGAAACATTCAAAAAGAAGTACGAAGCCACCGACCAAGAAGGCGTCTACCGCGGTAAAGGTAAAGCTCGCATTATCAAGAATGAGACCGGTCGCCCCGTAACCATTGAAGCCCCTTGGGGTGGCCCACAAGGGGGAGATGAACATTGCTACTTCTGCGCAGTTTGCGAAGACGAAACCGAAGACAGCATCTCTCCCGACAACCGCTATATCCTTAGCGAAAACGATTTTGCTACATATGTTCTAGCCAGCGAAGCTGAAGACTAGCAAAATATATCAAAAAAATACCCCCAAACTAGGGGGTATTTTTATTTCGCCGCTCTCCTCAAATAATAGAAGCGCTCCACATTTCCAAATCGCCCCGCCAATTCATTGTCGCGTTTCCTTACGACAATAAACTCATTCTTTTTTAACCAGAACTCAAATTCCGCAATAATCTCTCGTCGCATCTTACTGTTCTTCACGATACCATCTTTCAGCTGATGTTTCTTTGCTTCAAATTGCGGCTTGAGCATAACGAGGTATTCCGTATGGCCATCTGCTAATTCTTTCGCCGCATATTGCAGCACCTTTCGCAAACTCACAAAACTCACGTCGGCCATTATTAAATCTGGCGGCATGCAATGAAAATCAAAGATATCCATCTTTTCGTATAATTCCACTCTTTGATCAAATCGCAATGGCGCCTTCATTTGATTGGTGCCTTTCTCGACAGCAATCACATGCTCCGCCCCATTCTCTAAGGCACATTGCGTAAAACCACCCGTAGAAGACCCGATATCCAGAACCGTCTTTCCGCGCAAATCAATTCCAAACGCCTTAATTGCGTTACTTAACTTATAGCCTGCCCTGCCTACAACTTCCATTTATTTTATTATAGCAAGAAGCGGTTTTTTCGACTTCTGAATCTCTACCTTAGAAACGTCGTTAATCATTTTGTATTCACCCTCGGCTTGAAACATCATTTTACTTGGCCGTCGAAATACCAAACAATCATATGTGCTCTCTTTACCGGGGATACGTTTAAAAACACTCCTCAGCATCATACTAGCTAAATGCCAAAATCTATTCATCCTGCCAGTACAACTCAAAAAATCATCCTTAGATAAGTAATATTTACCGCCCCTCATCATTTTCGCCACAGACTTACCATTTATCGCCATATAATCCGATGCTTTATTACTCGGCAAAAAATCCCCATTCTTATCTCCCAAGCTAAATTCCGGCATAAAACGATGTTTACGATGTTGTTTCAACCACCAGTGCACCAACACCGATAGGCTGAAAAATATTCTCTTCTTCCCTTTTTGCAAAGCCTTTCGAGTTTTTGGATGATCAAAGACCGCACAAGCTTCCGCGAACATGCCAATCGTGAAATAACACATACCGTAACGCCAATGCTTCTCGTTTATTTTACATTCGAGCGGCCAAACTTCTTGCGCTTTTTCAGTCAATATTTCTTCAAGGCTTATTTTTCCAAACGTCCTCGCCGTGTCATTAAAATTCCCATAACCAAGTACGCCAATTCGCACGTTTTCTCGATTCGACAGCATAATTCCATTAATGGCGATATTAGCCGTACCATCACCACCAGCCGCTATTACCAGATCGTCATCCATCAAAATCTTAGCCAAACGATGCGCGTTATCGTCTACATCAGTATCCGCTACCTCAAACTTCCCTAACATCCACCCCTTCAAACCGCGCAACTTATCTATTACCCCTTCCTTTACGTGTAGGTAATGCGAACTCCTCGGATTATATACCAATATCAATCTTTTCATTTTTGTTCATACTCAAGCAAAATTGTGTTCAATTCTTCAACTTTATCATAATACTCCATTATTTCTTCTCCCGTTTTTCCCATTATGTCCTTCAACTTTACTTCGGCATATTTCTTTTGCAATTTTTCACCCTCTTCTTCCAATAATTTGTAATTTTGCTCAAAGTTGTCGTCTTTCGCACTCAGCCCCTTTACCTTCACGCGATAATCGCCCACCTCTTTCGCAAGCTTCGCTAAATAATCGTTTTCCGATTTCTCCAATATCGCCAAATCTTCATCGCTCAGCTCGCCGTCAAACATTATCGCTAAATCTTGTTCCAACAAATAAACCGAATGTAGCCCAATGTACGTAAGGGCTACGGCATCAACTGCTTTCTTAATTCCCTCATCCTCTTCCTCATTAATATCCAGAACCTTTTGCAGTAATGTTTGTATATCGCCATCTTCCGGCACTGCTTCTTCAAAATCGTCCACTATTTTTTTATCCGCATCGTTCAATTTTGCAGTCTTTATCTCGAGATTTAAAAATTTCTCTACCGCCTCTCGGCCATCCGCCAACTTCAAAACTTCGGCCCGAATTTCCGTATAATCTTTCCTCTTATTTTCCGTCAATTTTCGACTCAAAAAAGCACCCAAAAATACCGCCATCGCCGCAACGAGCATCACAATTACACAAAATACAATCTTAACTCTATTACTTTTTCTTTTTACCATCGCGTCACCCAGAGTTCGCTATCTAATGGCCAAGAATTTGCCTTACACCCTCTTAGCCCAGTCGATTGCTGCAACATCACCGGGGCTACACCGCCCACGCCACAAGCAGAGCTATGATCATGCCCCAAAAAATGCCCAACCTCGTGATTAATTACCATCTGCCTATAGCTGGTTAAACTCAAACCAGCCGAATTATAACTGTCCGTAGCGCCCAGCCATCGCGCATCATTTATTAGTACATAAGGATACACTGTACAGCTTAACTCCGCCGAGCAACCTGCGTATTTATCTATCTCCGCCCCTGACGCTAACACCACATGCAATCTTCCGCCGCTCGACACTTTCGAAAATTTAACTCCAGCTCGTATCCACCCTTGACGGCTTGTTAGTGTCTCTTCAACAAAATCAGCAAACTCATTCACGTCCCCTTTCAGAGAACCGCGCGAACTGATATCAAAGCTAACATTATACTTAACGGCGACTTTAGCACTCGACTCTTGTAGTGCCTTATATTCTGCCGATACTTTTTCCAGCTCAATTTTCCGAGTCGCAACCTCGTGCGCAATCACTAAAGAAATCAAGCTTCCTATCATACTCCCCCTATTTTACTACTATTCTGCTTCTTTTTCTTCAACGCAAGGAATTATGCCATCAATTGCAGCTTTCTCTTCTTCTGTGGAATCCGTACAAGCATCAGCCTTTGTCGCATCAAAACCGCCAAGCTTCCATTTACCATCAGCTATCTTTTCGTATAAAACAACTCTCTGTGTACCGCTTTCGCGATATATACCTAAACTCACAATCTTATAAACGCCGTTTCTAATAACAAAATTAATATTAGCGTCCGCTAAGTCTAGTTTGTAGCTCGCACCAAATTTTCCCGTCAACAAATCGTTTACTTCACTAAGATCTCCACCGTCCATAGTCTCGGTCTTGTCAATCTGAGTTACCGCATCGGCAAGATTTCCTACGCCCAATTTACCATAAATACTTTGCAACTCAGAGTTCAAGCCAGTCTTTTCACGATTCAAAGATGCAACTTCTGAGTTCTTAGTTACTACAATCATCAAGGAAACAACCAAACCTATCAACAAACCACAAGCTATTACAATCATGCAGATAGCCACACGCTGCCAAAGATAATCGACAACTTTTCTTCCGCTCACAACTCCGTTAGCATTCACAACATCGACTACATTCATCGGCACTGCGCCTGGATCTTGTTGAGCAGCCTGAGCTTGTTGCTGGACCATATTATCGTCATAATTCGCATAGGCTATATTTGGTCCACCGAAACCATCAAAATTCTGAGTCTGAGGGTTTGTATTTGTCTGTTGATTCCCTTGTTGTTGGTCGTTTTGTTGTGGATTCATCTTTCTCCTCACCAGAAGTACTTATGCTTACATAATAACATGTTTATTACAAATTAGTAACCATCTTACAAAAAGAAGCCATCAAAAAAGCTCAACCAATTACGGTAAGCTATTCTGTTTGGCGGAGAGGACAGGATATAAACAATGCGCCGTCGTCTCGCAAGCTCGACCGGGCATTGGGCGAACCTTGGGCTCTCATCCTGTTCTCGCAAGCTCAAAAAACAACCCTTCGGGTTGTATTCTTGAACTTGGCGGAGAGGACAGGATTCGAACCTGCGAAAGCCTTGCGACCTTACACGCTTTCCAAGCGTGCTCCTTCAACCACTCGGACACCTCTCCAGCTCATATAATCTTAACACAAAAAGCCCTCTCACGCAAAATTGAACCATCTACCAACATTAATATCTCAAAAAGTATATTTCTTTTCCTTTAGCATTTTCTTTATCTTTTAAAAACCTTTATAATTAGTACACGATGTCAAAAGAAAACAACGAAACTATCATCGAGCTCAAAGCCGTCACGAAGCGCTACGGTTTTGGCGATGCAGAATCTTACGCGCTTCACAACTTCGACCTCACTGTTAAACGTGGCGAATTCATTATGATTATGGGACCATCGGGGTGCGGTAAGACCACCCTACTCAATATTATTGGCCTCCTCGATAAGCCAACTTCAGGCGAATATCTACTAAACGGCAAAAATGTTGAAAAAATTCCTTCTCGTCGCAAGGCGCACTTCCGCGCTAAAGAAATCGGTTTCATTTTCCAAAACTTCAACCTTATCCCAAATTTGTCCGTAATCGAAAACGTCTCCCTTCCCCTAATTTATTCTGGGCATCACAAAACTCGCCGCCTCCGCAAAGCTGACGATATTCTTGAACATTTTCACCTCCGCGAGCGCGAATATTATATGCCATATCAGCTGTCCGGCGGCCAACAACAACGTGTTGCGATTGCGCGCAGTCTTATTTCCGACCCATCCATCATCCTAGCCGACGAACCAACTGGTAACCTCGATAGTCGTAGCAGCCATATTATTATGGAAGAACTCCGCGACATCCATGCTCAAGGCAACACTATTATTATGGTCACCCATAACCCTGCCCTAACTACCTATGCCACTCGCGTAATCAATATGCTCGACGGTGAAATCGACACAGATATCAAGACTGTAGCTGACAGTGACTTACCGCGTCCAGGTGATCCAGAAAAAATATCCGTCCGTATTCTAAGCAAAAAACGTCCTGTAGAACTCGAGGTAGATTCGCAAACAAAAGTTGTCGTCTCTGGTGAGCATGTCACTATCGGTAAGGGAGTTAGCAAAAAACAAATTACCGACATTAAAAAGAACTCAAACGACGACAAAAAAGCCGATAAAAGCAAGAAGAAAGAACAAAAAACTCGAAAAATCGTCAAAAAAACCGACAAAAAATCTAAAGACGAAAAGAAGGAATCCTAAAATATGGCACTATTACTAAATACTCATTTCCATCTCGCCGTCGATAACCTTCGTCGTAATCGCGGTCGTACTTTCCTATCCGCTTTAGGTATCGCCATCGGTGTAGCTTCTATTGTCCTCATCCTCTCTTTAACTGGCGGCATTAATCAACTCATTAGTACCAATTCCGACAAAAACAATGCCGACCTCATTTTAGTCCGACCAAGCACCGGCAAAGATGTTACCGAAAATATCATTAGCGAATTAACTTCAAATAACCAATTCATCAAATCTAGCCTCGTCCTTCAAGATATTGATACTATCAGTAAAATCGACGGAGTTGCTTCAGTCGCTCCAATTGCCGCCTCTACTGGCGCCATCAAAATTGGCGACCGCACCGTGCAGGGTGCCAATATTGTCGCAACCAATACCTCTTTTATTGATGTCATGTCACTCCATCTAAAAAATGGCCAATTTCTTGACACTACCTTGCGCAAGAATGTTGCCGTATTAGGCTACGATATCGCCATGCAACAATTTGGCGGCACAGAAGCCATCACTAAAACATTTTCTTATCACGACCAGCATTTCATGGTTATTGGCGTACTAGATAAAATTGACGATCCTATTAATTTTAACGGCATCGACATTGACCAATCTATTCTTATCGATATTAACCATGCAAGTTCTTTCGAATCATCAATTCAAATTCAACAAATCGACATCCGCACCGCTACAACCGATGCTGTCGAAAAAACTACCTCAGAAATCAAGAAAAAACTTTCCGAATCAAAAAACAGCGATCAAACGTTCTCTGTTATCACTAGCGCGGAAGACATCCACCCAGCCGGCTCACTTCTTTCCATCGTATCAAGCATGCTAACATTAGTTGCCTCTATTTCCTTAGTTGTCGGCGGCGTTGGCATCATGAATATTATGTTGGTCTCCGTATCTGAACGTACGCGCGAGATTGGCATTCGCAAATCAGTAGGTGCATCTTCTGGCAATATTCTACTTCAATTCTTGTTCGAATCCACCATCCTTAGTGTTATGGGCGGAATCCTTGGTTTTGCTCTTGGATATATTGGCGCATTCATTATTTCATTGCTCACTCCTTTCGCCCCACATATCTCATGGGAAATCCTCGGTATTACTGGCGGCGTCTCACTCTTTGTAGGCATATTATTCGGCATTTATCCTGCCATTAAGGCTGCATCCAAAGATCCGATTACTTCCCTAAAGTTTTATCGCTAGAGCGAATATCTTATTCACACAAAAATACCCTCTATACAGAGGGTATTTTTATAATTTATTAGCCTTCCTTTACCATCTTATGTTTCTTTAAGATTTCCATCATAGCTTTATTCTCTGGGCTACGCGGATCATTCGGACGCGACAAGAAGACTCTCCATTGATTCGGTCGCATATCGTTCCATCTCTTTACGGCCTCAATCAACTCATTACGATCTTCTGGACTACTGAGCGTTGGAAGAATCTTATTCATCATGTCATTCATGCGGTTAATGACATCTATTCGTCTCATGCCTGCTCTAGACAACTCTTCAGCGGTTAGTGGAACAATGTCTAGATTCTCGCCGTCTTCATTGCCTTCATTGCCACCATCGGGGTTGCCTTCAGGATTGCCTTCAGGGCCGTTACCGCCATCAGGGTTACCTTCCGGATTACCATCAGGGTTGTTACCACCATCAGGGTTGCCTTCCGGATTACCATCAGGGTTGTTACCACCATCAGGGTTGCCTTCCGGATTACCATCAGGGTTGTTACCACCATCAGGGTTACCTTCCGGATTGTCATCAGGGTTGTTACCACCATCAGGGTTACCTTCCGGATTGCCATCAGGGTTGTTGCCACCATCAGGGTTACCTTCTGGATTGCCATCAGGGTTGTTGCCACCATCAGGGTTACCTTCCGGATTACCACCAGGATTATTGCCACCGCCAGGATTACCCTCAGGACCATTGCCGCCAGACGGACCACCGCCACCGTTGCGTCTAATATTGAGACCACGACCGGCATGTAGCGCTGTCGCTAAGAAGCTCCATTGGTTGAATGTTACGCCAGGATCACGCAAGGTCTTTATTTCCTCAACAACAAAGTCAAAACCTTGTTTCAGTGTCTGTACCTCAATTGAACCACCACCCTTATAGTACGGCATACTTGCAAAAATATTTGTTACCGTATCACCAGGTTGTGCAACCTGTGCAACTTCTGCCATATAAATATCACCAGCACGAAGTCGCGCCATTATCTCAGCGGGCACATTCGAGTAATCGGCAACACCATTCGCATCGAACGGAATATGTATCGGGTACTGTTGTGAGTCTTTCGACAACGAAATCAACAACTCCAAATTACCTCCATTTTGAAGTGCTTCCGTATTTATAGAATTACCTAGACCATCCGTTGATATACCATTCATGTCTATACGCATACTGTCCGGTTTTCCATATAGCCTCAACTCATTACGTATAGACTCTTTCTTTCCATATCCCCACCATTTACGTTTGTTGATTTCTCCGAAGTTATTTCTCGAATACTCAGCATCGCTCTGAGAGCCGCCACTCACCATCTGGTCTTTTGATGGATTATGTACTTTCTTGAATGATTGCTTTCCACCATTCTGCTTTATGTAATTCTCGGCCTCTTGCTGAGTATTGAAGACTCCACCTTTTATGAGATCTTCCGTCTTAAAGCCTGGCACGCCAATTTTATCTAGGAATCCAGATAAGATAGAATTCGTAGCCGTATTGCTATTTTGCGTCTTTACGATACCAAGATGCTCCAACGTACTAATCTTCTCAGATGAAAAGTTAGCAAACGCATCATCAGCAAGCGCACCTATAATAATACCTCGTATAGCACCGCCTACGATGTTTTTCGCCGTGCTCCACCTAATATCGCTATTAATTTTGCTTTCCCCCTCTTTTACAATGCCTTGCAAGTTGGCTCTTGATTTTTCGAATATTGCTTTGTCGTCTGGAACTTCACTGTCAGTAAGTCTGTCGCTAGCTCTCATCTTATTATAAGCAGTCTGCGCCACCGCTATACTCTTCCAAAGATTTAGACGCTCTTTCTCAATTTGGCCCAAATCATTGCTCGAAAATGCCATTAAATCAACTTGCTGTTCCGCACCATACAAAAGCCTATTTCTCGCATCTAATATACAACCACTCATAGTAGTTGCGATACCAAGCATTTTTGCGCGCGCTTCATCATTATTCGGGTCTCTATTAAACTCCTCAAATGCGGCATTTAATTCGGCCGTTAACTTATTTAAGTCATTACTCAGTAAATCGGCAGTAATCTTTTCTCTGCCGCCCCCCTCTTTCTCGCGAGTCATAAAGCGCATGACATTTTCTGTCATTTTGCCTTCAAATTTCCTGTCACCAAGCTCCGCGTTCGTAGCCAATGCATGCGCGGCGGTTGCATATTGCTCTCTGTAGTCATCGGCAAACTTCAAGCCATTAAAGACTGCTCCAACTACCGAGCCGCCAAGGAGACCACCGGCTGCACGGCCAAGTGTATTACCAGCAGTTTTCGTAGCAGTCATAATAATCCAAGCCGACATTACAGCAGCGCCTTCTGGAACAAATGGGATCGTGCCTATCATATGGCCAAGTTTTTCTATGGCGTTATGATGTGGCTGAGAATTAACTTCGCGATTTATTTTACCGTTAATATACCTAAAGCCATCCATTACGGCGTCTACACCAATTTCGTGCTTTGCGCGTTCAGCAGCTCTCTGCGCGACGGCTTCATAGTTATTAATCATTGTGCCGTCGCCGCCGTTCTGAATATCTTTCCGCCTTAACTCGTCCATTTTCCTGCGGAAATCTTCTAGTTCAGCGTTTTGCTTATCCCTCTTCTGGTCCGCAGTCAAATTAGCATCTCGTTCAATATTCCCAACAGCCGATGCATAAGCTCTAATGGCACCTTCTATCGCAATCGCAAACTCTGCCGCCTCACCAGTTACTTCCTGCTTATTGACATTACCCTGCTGATCCTTATCCATACGATAAGCCTTAGGTATACGTTTCTTAATAGGATTACCGTTTGCATCTAGTTTTACGGTGCCATCTTCATTCAGCTCGTCTTCATTTGTTTCTACGTATTCTACGCCATAAACAAACATCGACTCGCCTTTCGTTTCCATAACTGCTTCACGCATATTGTTAACATGCGCCAACACGAAGCGTTCTGTATCCCCTTCGCTCGCAGTCCAACTATCCGCACCAAGCTCATCTTGAAGTTCTTTTAGTTTCCTCTCTTCATCGGCGCTAATTGTGCCTGACTCTTTCTTCATTAGAAGATTGTTCTTCTCTATAATTTTCTGCCTAATCTCGCCTTGCATTCTATCTTGACGAAGTATCTTTGTTTGCGTGAGCCAAAACCTCTTAAAGAAACCAACGAGGCCCTTTTGCGAATTAATATCTGCTTCAATCTTCTCTTTTGCAATTTCGCGCGCACGACGAGTTATTTCATCGTCGCTGTTAAGCCCAACCGCAATTAAATCACCTTCGTTCTTTTCTTGCGGTTCCTCACTAGGTTCTTTCGACTTCTCGAACTGTTGCTTTAGCTCATAGAGCGCCTTGAAGCCCATATCGGCCAAATCGGAAGCATTCCCGCCCTGGCTTTCATACCAATCGCCGAACTCGTTATTATCCATCAGTTCATCCGCTAATTTTTCGCGATCGCTCTCATATTCCTCTTCAAGGTCATTAATCACATCGATCGTATAGTCATCTGGCTTATCCAATAAATCAATTGGATCAATATTCTTTACTACCTCTAGCCAGAAACTTTTATCCTTATCATCAACAAATTCACTGGCTTTTTTGTCACGCTCGCCATTCTCTCCATTCTCGCCATCTTCTTCATTATCATCATCCTTGCCATTCTCGCCATCTTCGTCTTTACCGTCTTCACTGTTCTCGCCATTAGGTTCATCACTACCGCCAATCTCTATTAATCCGGCTGCTAGCAACGAATCTACCATACCCTCGAGGTCTTTTATCGCACCGTTCTTCAATATTCTTAGTCTATCTTCGTGGCTTATACGATTCCACGCAGACACGAACGAAATCGCAATACTAATATCTTGGTCAGATAGCTCTGGATGTTTCTTTTTAATCGACTCTTTCGACACTGGACTGATAGATGAATCCCCACTCTTTTTGGCTTCTCCATATGTCAAAGGACTATAATCTGGCGCATTCTCGCCATTCTCTCCATTTCCGTCGTTACCTTTATTATCGCCGCCATTTTGGCCATCCTTGGTATCGCCGCCATTTTGGCCATCCTTGGTATCGCCGCCATTTTGGCCATCCTTGGTATCGCCACCATTTTGGCCATCCTTGGTATCGCCACCATTTTGACCATCTTTGTTGTCGCCGCCATTTTGGCCATCTTTGTTGTCCCCACCATTTTGACCATCTTTATTATCGCCGCCATTTTGGCCGTCTTTGGTATCACCACCATTTTGACCATCTTTATTATCGCCGCCATTTTGGCCATCTTTGTTGTCCCCACCATTTTGGCCGTCTTTGTTGTCGCCGCCATTTTGGCCATCTTTGTTGTCGCCACCATTTTGGCCGTCTTTGGTATCACCACCATTTTGACCATCTTTATTATCGCCACCGTTTTGACCATCTTTATTATCGCCACCGTTTTGGCCGTCTTTGTTGTCACCATTGCCTTGATCGCCCTGGCCTTCGCCATTATTCTGACTACCACTATCCTGGCTTTGGTCGCCACTGTTTTCGCCATAAGTCGAATCTAATAAGTCAAAAAGACTTTTCTCATCTTTTTCCGTAAGGCCATACTTTATGCTAATTTCTAGAATTCTCCTAGCAAATCTTTTTCGCATCTCATCACTAAGCTCGCGCTGTTCTCTTTTCTCTCCAGACGCGCCACCAGAAGGAGCTTCACCCGCTGCACGTACCATTACTTATTCCTCCCTAAATAGTTATTCCCCATTCTTACTCTCCTCCCGTCGCAACGTCATGCGATTTTTTAATTAGCCCTGCCTTCATTAGCGTATCAATCATTCCTTTTTCTGCAGAATCTTGCGGCAAAGTGTTTTCACCGTTTACATAGTCAACAATACTCTTATACAGCACCTCATCACCATCGCATCTCGAGTGGATCAAGTCAACGAAAGTTACAAAATGTGGATATAGCATTCCATCGTATGCCTCAAATATAGGAACCTCTTTCCCATCTCTATCTTTAACGATTTGCGTCTCGTCGCACCACCCCATCTCTTCTACTTCTTCTATAGTCATAGCTTCCAATGGAGGCAAATCACCAATTTGCGAACGCATAAAATCCACTTTTCCTTTTACGGTAGCTATACTATTTTCGATAAATTTCGAGAATTCATCCGAAACTTTAACTAAACCAGTTTTAATCAGAGCATTAGCATACCCTAGACCAGAATTATCAATAGCATAGATTAGACTCGACTCTGGAATTACTTTCCTTGCTTGTTCAGACTTAAAGTAATTAACAATCGGCGCAAACTTCTCCAACTTTCCATATTTAATTACAGAACGATATTCGCTAAGCTGCTCTTCCGTTAAGCCTTCTTTTTCCAGTTTCTTTATGGCTTTTTCGGTATCGATATCCTTTTTCATGTCTACAATATCGTCTATTGATACTGCTTCATAATCCGCTAAATCTTCGCTGTTTTCACTTCCAGTCTCACCAGAGCCATCCTTATTGCCATCAGCTCCTTCAGTTTCACTAGACTGGTCGCCGGCGTCATCCTTCCCGTCGCCAGCTTCGCCAGAGGAACCATCATTACCGCTCTCTGCTTCGCCAGGCTGTTCATTATTATCCCCTACCCCTTCTAGACCAGCCGCCCCCTCAGAACTTACAATGTGGGCCTTATTCAACATGAGCATCATGCCATCGCTTTCGAAGCCATCAATATTCTCGCCTTTTAGCAAAGCTTCCCTCTCGCTAGGCTTCAAATACATATTCCATATGTACGCAAATGACATCACAATATCAACATCTTTAGAAGGCATTTCCGGATTCAATCTCTCTACTGCAGGTCTCCATATCTCATCCGTGGCGTAATCTCTATCTTTGCCACTCTCTAAGCTAACTGGTTTGTAGTCTGGAATTCCTTCATAACCCCCTATCAACGCCGCTTCACTAGCGTCTTTCCCAGCCGACCCTTCATCGTCGACGCTAATGTCCGATTCGCTACCAGACTCAACCGTGACATCTTCTGGAACAGCCGTATTTTCACCTGCCCCCTCACTAGAATCGTTAGAGGTTACATCGTTGCCGCCTTCACTTGGTGTAGCCGAGAGGTCTTCTTTGCTACTATTTTCAGATGAAGCGATTTCGGCCGCCCCCATAGATGCTCGAGCGAGTGCCCGCTTTTGCTCACTAGACAGCTCATTCGGCTCACTACTTTCGACTTTCCCTATTTTTTCACCAGCATTAATCATAAGTAAGCTCCTACCGACTAATTCGCTGCGACCGCCGGTTCATTGGCTTCTACATCCGGCACAGCGTTCCCAAGATAAAAATCTCTAAACTGCAACATCGTAATCATTGAAATCTCTTCTACGTTCAAGCCAGCGTCAATCAAAAAGGTACCAACATCCTCAGGTTTTATTGAGCCATTCTCTAATCCATCAGCAAGCTCAATCGCCTTTTCTTCCGGTAAAGCCCTAATGGCGGCATTATCAATTTCCTGCATTAACAGTTCCGTCAATTCGCTAATAAGTTGTTCGCGAGCTTCCGGTTCAATATCGGTAATCCCCTTCTGATCAAGCAGACTACCAATAAAATCATGAACTTTTTCCATTTTTAGACCTCTCTACATATTAATCCTTATGTTAATAATAACATAAACGCTTACACATAAACAAAAAAGCAAAAAGCTGAAATTATGGTATAATAATGGAAATGAAAATTCTGGGAATTGAAAGCTCGTGCGACGAGACTGCAGCTTCCGTTGTCGAAAACGGAAGTAAGATATTATCTAATGTTGTTGTTTCGCAAATCGATATTCACGCCGCATATGGTGGCGTAATTCCAGAAGTAGCCGCCCGCAGCCACATTGAAGTCATCAATCCCGTCATAGAAAAAGCACTCACGGACGCAAAGCTTTCCATCCACGATATTGATGCCATTGCCGTCACGCACACTCCGGGGCTTGTCGGCTCACTTCTTGTTGGCACATTAGCCGCCCGCACAATAGCAGTCGTCAACAATATCCCATTCTATCCTACACATCATCTAAAATCCCACATCTACGCCAACTGGCTTAGCGGCTATCAGCCAGAATTTCCATTACTTGCCGCAGTTATTTCAGGTGGACATACTCAAATCATCCACATGCAACGTCACGACCATTTCGATATCATCGGTACTACGCGGGACGATGCCATTGGCGAATGTTTTGATAAAATCGCAAAAATTCTTGGCCTCCCCTATCCCGGCGGTCCTTCAATTGCCAAAGCCGCCCAAAGAGGCAATCCAACCAAGTATAAACTCCCAATTCCAAAAGTCGACGATTTAGACTTCTCTTTCAGCGGCCTGAAAACAGCCGTCTTACGCGCAGTTCAAAAAGAGCTTAACCTGCCAATCACTACCCCGTCTTACGAACTTCAAAAGCATCTATCCGAACAACAAATCGCCGATTTTGCCGCCAGCTTTCAGGCGACGGCGGTCAACATTCTTATTCAGAAACTAAAAAAAGCAAGTCAAGAATATCCCACAAAATCCATCCTTCTTGCAGGTGGCGTGTCGGCAAACCAAGAATTACGTACTCAGTTAAAGAAATCCTTCTCAAAAACTCATCAGGTGTTCTTCCCCGATCCAAAGCTTAGCACCGATAATGGCGCCATGGTCGCATCAGCCGCCTATTATTCTATTCAATCCGGCGAAAGCGCATCTAATCCTTACGATTTAGATATTTCGCCGCGCTCAATTATCCATTAATTGTTCTCTACCTCTAAAAAAGTTATTCAAAATACGATATAATATCAGTGATGGATTTAATACAGTCAAATCTTGCCGTTCGCAAATCACTCGCCAAATACTCCAACACCGACCCAGACGATTGGTTTTTGACTTTTAAAGCACGCTTCGGCATGGCGACTGTTTTTCAAGCCATATATAATATATATGGTTATGGCGAAGTTATCACTCAACCATATACTTGTATCACTGCCATAAACCCAATTCTTGTTAGCAACCTAAAGCCTGCCTATGCCGACATCGACCCTAGCACCCTCAGCCTTACGCAACCAGAAAAATGCTACAATTCAAAAACTGTTGCGGTAGTCATGCAGCACACTTTAGGCATAATTGGCGACAAGGCCCAAGCAATCGCCGATTTCGCTAAAAAACGCCGCCTGATTCTAATCGAAGATTCCGCCCACTGCCTTACCCGAATGGCTGCCAGCGAATCTGGCGAAATACTCGCAGATATCTCCGTCCACTCATTCGGCGTCGAAAAAGTAATCAAAAACACCAAATTTGGCGGTGCTATCTATGTAAAACCTGAGCTAAAAAAGAAAAACCCAAAACTTTACGAAGAAATAACCACTTCCCTACTAAATTTGCCACAACCGCCACTTGGTCTAGATCTAAGGTCGCGCACATATCGCTTCCAAAATGGCCTCCTTCACCGTTTGCCAAATTCGATATTTAACGATGTACGCAACCTCGCTTACAAAGCTCACATATTCGAACTCGCTGTAGCGCCATTTGAACAATCCGCAGAGCAATCTCGTCCATATGCATCTACAAAATTTGTCAATAATACTATCCTAAAGCATCTCCCTGCCCTACCAGCCATCTATAAACTCCGACAAAAAAACGTCCGCGTTTATAACAAAAAACTAGCAAACAACCCAGATTTTGAACTTATCAACAATTACGACGAACCACTATTAGCATACCCGATACTATTTAAGGACGCCTCAACCGCCACAAAAGTCTACGATATACTAACTAGCTCCGGCTTTTTCATACGAAGATGGTATTCTCCTCTTCTCTACCCCGGCCCAAACTCAAACCGTCGCTATCATTATAGTAGCAAAATGGCACCAATCGCCGAATCAATACATCCAAAAGTATTGTGTCTGCCAACAGATCTTACGCAAGAAAAAATGCAACGCATACTCGCCATACTGCATCCTGTTGAAAAACCTGTGCAAAAAATTGTGCAAAAGTCTAGCACATAAAATATATCACGAAATGCATAAGCAAGATTACGCAGTCTGCGTAGTCTATGCAATATATTCCGCCGCAGGCGGAAAAATTTTTTTATTTTTAGCAAAAAGCAAAAATAAAACCACAAAAATATAATGCGCGAAGCGCAAAAAAATTTTTTTTGAAAAAATAACACCTTATGTCAAGACTTTTTATCAAATTTCCGTAAATCAAAAAGTGGTCTTTTCCCATCATCGATCACTTTTTGCGCTTTTTTTAGCAATTTTTCCAAAGCCAAATCGCTATTTGCCGAACCAATATGAACAGTCTTCACGACTTCCCCACCCTGTTTCCAACAAACTTGAACACCAGTCGCACCGCTCCCAGTCTTAAATTTACGAATAAACGCCATAACAACATTATCCACATTTCCCCCAAAAGTGCAAAAAGATTATGTTAATATTTATCTATTTATTAGCCACCATTTGACTTAGCATCCCGTTTGCGCTAAAATTAAATTACCAACGAGTAATCGTTTGGGACGAACGAACGTAAGGTGTACGCATAGCAGAAAACATTTTTAGCTATTTGTAAATGTTTCACGTGAAATATTCGTGATTTTTATGGATTTTTTCATGTGAAAATCGTAATTTTTGATGAAAAATTATTAAAAATAGGCGCAAAAAGCGCTCTTTTTTATACCAAATTGCCAAAAATACACCCAAACACAACCGAATAAACGAATAAAGTAAAAGATATTTGTACAATAACGCATATAAGAGGTAAAATGGTTAAAAATATGTTATAATATTCACATGAAATTTAGTAAAGCCTACGAGCCGAACGAATACGAGCCAGACGTATACGCACTCTGGGAAAAATCCGGCGCATTTAAACCTACCTCAAACAAAAAAGCAGAAAATTACACCATCGTCATGCCGCCGCCAAACGCAAATGGCAACTTGCATATTGGCCACGGGCTTACAATTGCACTAGAAGATATCCTCACAAGATACCACCGCCTCAAGGGAGATAATACTTGGTATATTCCAGGAGCTGATCATGCCGGTTTCGAAACGTGGGTTGTATACGAGCGCTATCTAGAGTCAAAAGGGAAGACTCGCTTCGATTACACCCGGGACCAGCTATACTCCCAGGTCTGGGATTTCGTTCACGAACAACGCGGAAATATGGAACTCCAACTACGCGCTCTCGGCGCATCCTGTGATTGGGATAGTTTAACTTTTACTTTAGACCCAAAGGTTACCGACACCGTCTATAAAACCTTCAAAAAACTATGGGATGACGGATTAATCTACAGAGGCAAGAAGCTCGTAAACTTTTGCACCAAACATCAAACCGCTTTCGCAGATATCGAAGTAACACATAAAGACGAAAAGGGCATGCTCTGGCAAATCGCATACCCGCTAGTAGAACCATCGCAAGGTGTCACAGAATTAATCGTCTCAACTACGCGGCCTGAAACCCTACTTGGCGATACCGCCGTGGCCGTCAACCCAGAAGACAAGCGCTACAAACATCTCGTAGGGAAAATGCTCAAACTTCCACTTACCGATCGCGAGATACCTATCATCGCCGACGAGCATGCCGACATAGAATATGGCACGGGTGTTGTAAAAATTACACCAGCACACGATCAAAACGACTACGAGGTTGGTCAACGCCACAATCTCCCAATGATTACAGTCATTGGTTTCGATGGCAAAATGAATGAAAATGCGGGCGCCAACTACGAAAACCTCACGGTCCAAGATGCCCGTAAAAAAGTTCTTAAAAACCTAGAAGAGCAGGGCTTACTTCGGGGAGAAGAAAAAATCACGCACTCTGTTGGCCACTGTTACAAGTGCGATACTGTCATTGAGCCGTTACTCAAAGAACAATGGTTCGTAGATGTAAAACCTCTAGCAAAAGAGGCCATCAAAGCGCTCAGGGCAGGGAAGATCAAATTCCACCCCGCTAGCAAAAAGCAAGTTCTTATCAACTATCTTGAACAATTAAAAGATTGGAACATCTCGCGCCAAATTCCGTGGGGCATCCCAATTCCTGCCTTCCAAAACATCAACGACCCATCAGATTGGATTTTCGATGAGCATGTCGATAAGACAGAGCTAAAGAAAAACGGCAACACTTACATACGCGACGAAGACACCTTCGATACCTGGTTTAGCTCCGGCCAATGGCCATACATTACTACCAGCGAACGCAGAGCGCATTTTCCAACCTCCGTTATGGAAACTGGTGCCGACTTACTGTTCCAATGGGTCGGTCGCATGATTATGCTTAGCCTCTATGTCACTGGCGACATCCCATTCAAAGACGTCTATATGCACGGTATGGTGTTAGACGAAAAAGGGCAGAAGATGTCCAAGTCAAAAGGCAACGTCATCAACCCAATCGAAATCGTTAGTCAGTATGGCTCCGACGCACTACGCCTCGGTCTCATCGCAAGCCGTTCCGCCGGCGTTAACCAAGCATTCAGCACAAGCAAAGTTATCGCAAGCCGCAATCTCTGCAATAAGCTCTGGAACGTTGCGCGCCTCATTCAGCAACTCGTCGATGACAATCCGAAAGGCGACAAAGAGCTAACAATCGACAACTACAGCGAAGACTGGATTTGTCACCAAATTAACCAAGCAAACAAGGAGATTCAAAAGCTTCTCGCAAATTACCGCTTCGCCGAAGCAGGCGACCTTCTTTATGACCTAATCTGGAACAAATACGCCGACTGGTTTATTGAAAGCGAAAAACTTTGGAAAGATACTACACTTCTCAAATCAACTCTCGAGCAGATTCTTATCATGCTCCACCCATTCGCACCATTCGTCACCGAAACAATCTGGCAAACCCTCAGCTGGACTAGCGGCATGCTCATTACTCAAAACTGGCCAGAACCATATCAAATCGACCATAAAAAAGTTAAGAGATTCGAAGAGCTTAAAGAAATCATCGTCAACATTCGCAGTCATTTCCAGAGCTTGCCAGGTGCAGCATCTTATCCAATCGCCTTTGACGACGATCCGCTCATGTACGACAACCAACTTCTCATCCAGCACCTAACCAAAGCTCCGTGTGTACCAAAAATCAGTACCGACGAACTTAGCGGTCTTCGTTTGGCAATTCCTAATCACAATATCTACTTGCAAATCCCAGAAGATGTCCTCAATAAATACAAGCACAACCTCGAGGACCGTATCCTAAAACTTGGTAGCGAAATCAATACTCTTGACGCGCGCCTCAGCAATCCTAATTACACCAAAAAGGCACCAAAAGAACTCGTCGACGAAACCCGCGAACAACTCAAGATTAAGCAAGACCTTCTCGAAAAAATGAAAGCTGAGCTGCGCCTTATCTAGGCGGGCCAAACCAAGCGCCAATCGACGCTTATGCTTGACAATTTTTAAGTTCTATGCTACAATAAGGTTACGATTTGTCCATAGCACATCAAGAAAAGGGGGAAATGCCATGACAAACGCGAACCTTGCAAAGACCAATATCGCCATCGTATACACTGGCGCCTCCACGAGCGAACAGCTCAAAAAAGCTTGGTATACTATTCAGTCCGCTCAGCTGATCGGAAGAATCGGCGAATGCACTGAAGAGGAAGGGTACATCTCCCTTATGCCTACCAAAAAGCATGCCGACCAGTTCGAGCAGGCGGTGGCAGCGGTCAGAGCGGCACTCGCCGCCTAAGCGGGACAACACTGTCCCGCTTTTTCCTATCTTGACTTTTTAAAGTGTTTATGCTATATATAAATAAGCCACCAACAAAAAAAACAACGAAAAATATGCCATTTACAGCCGAATCTACCACAGCTCGCAGCTCCGAAACACATGAAGAAGCTCGAAAAGCCGAAAATAAACGCAAGACCGAAGCGCTCGAAAAAATCGTCAAAGAAAACTTCAGACCCACCATTGATGATTTCTCGAGTTCTCCGATCCATAGGCGCTTTATTCGAAAAGATAAGGAATACGTAGCAAGAAACCAAAGAAACTTCGAATATTCCAAAAGTGCTGACGACCAATACCACCCCAAAGCTATCGAATACCTCGTCCAGTTTTCCATTAACAACGGCAATCTTTTCTACGACGAAGAAAATGAAAGCTACACCGCCGACTCAATCTGGCCCACCGAATTCGACGACTACAGTAATCGCGTCGATGCCGCATTCTTTTTGCGGAGCTCCGACTTTAAATGCCCAGTCGCATTCGACATTACGACCAAACCCGACGAGTCGGGCGTGCGCGAAAAAATATTAATTAGCTCAAACGATAAAAATCTCGGCTATCCCGTCGGACTAACCGATATTCGCTACTGTCGCGACGAAGACGGAGATTTATCATGGCAAACCCGCGTTCCCAAATACTGCGTCGGCGTAGATAAGCACACAATTGACGATACGCTCGAACGCTCCTCCGTGCCAGAACTCGGCGGCCTCAATATCGACAAAGAGCAAACCGCCTTAATTTCATTCAAAATCCTCTATGAAATGTCCGCACAAAATCAACTTTTCATCACGCCACTCATGGATGAGTATAGTAACGGTGGCGGAGAGTTGACTAAGGAAGAAAACCAAGATTTCGACAACCTTGGCGCAATCGGGCTAATCACTCAACAAGAGTTGCGCCGACTAACTAAAGAGCTCCCATCCGATATCCAACTAGCTCTAGGCCCAGCTGATAAAAACGGCGAATACGACCCCGACAAGGTAGCCAACCTCTTCATAGATCGCAACAGCGCTTTTCGTGATAAAACCTTCGCCACTATTGTCAAAGTCACCCAAAGTATTCAGAAAGACCTCGATCAATCTCCGTACAAAATTTCTCACCTCGCCGAATTATCATTTCGCGAAGATTATAAAAAAACTTCAATCTACAGAGGATTCGACGAAGCAGCAGTGGCAGCCACTCGACGGTCTGAGCATTTTTACGATAACCGTGACACCAAAACGCCAGTTATTCGAAGACAGCCCCAGGTCACCCCACAATCGCAAGCGTCTCGCAAAACCGCCTAGAACGCCAATTCTGCACAAGCTTCTCTTAATTCCTCGTCACTCATCTTGATGATTCTATCTTCCTCCCATGAATCATCTAGTGGCATCACATGCACATGTGCATGCGGCACATCCTTACCAATCACCTTCATAATTGTTCGTCGTCCAGTCACTTCTTCCATATGCTTTGCAACTTTTTTAACTGCTAGCCATAGGGCAGAATAATCTTCGTCCGCCAAATCATATATCTTATCAACTTCAACCTTTGGCACAACCAGCGTATCGCCACGCGCTTCTGGATTAATATTCAAAAAAGCAAATGTCTTTTCATCCTCGTAAATCTTATAGCAGGGCAATTCGCCATTAATAATTTTCGTAAAAATACTCGCCATCACATTCTCCTTTTACTCTCATTATACCTCAACAGAGACATTCGACCTCATATGATAAACTAATAGCATGAAAACGCTCGTGCTAGCAGATCGTCGACCCCAAATAGACATCCGTCAAACAGCCATCAGTGAAAACGTTGAACTGATAATTAGTCTTGGCGACTTTGCAAGAGAGGACCTTTTACCACTTGCCGATATTCCCAATATTCCCAAAATCGGCATTTACGGCAATCATGATAGTGGTCAATATATGGAAGAATTGGGTATTATGAATCTTCACCAAATGATTTGGCACTATCAAGGCAAAAGTTTTGCCGGCCTCCAGGGTTGCGTCCGCTACAAAGCAAGTCCTTACGCTATTATGTATACCCAAGAGGAAGTTTATGACATTCTCGCCGATTACCCTCAAGTCGACATTTTCCTCACGCATTGCCCACCTCGCGGCATAAATGACGAAGACGAAATCGCACACCAAGGTTTCGACGCACTCTTGCAATATATCGATCAAAAGCCACCTCAAGTATTATTACATGGACACACTTATCCTAGCGAGCATAACCTCATCCGCCAACATGGCCCAACTAGAATCGAATATGTCTATGGTTATCGAATTATCGAACTTTAATTAGATCACACAATGAATAAAATCATCCAAAATCATCCCTTAACCCAAGCCAAACCGTCGGATAAAACCGCGCTCAAAACTACTAGCTCACCAATCGACAGTAACGCACCCCATAAAACTACCCCCATTATCGAGGTTGCGCCATCGGCAAAATTTGTCCCAGCCTCGTCTGCACCAGTAGCTACGCCGGCCGACCCAGGAGCACCATCCGCCACGTCAACCACGATTGGCGAAGGTTATTTTGCGAGAAAAGCCCACAAACAACGGCTTCGATTAGTTCTTGTTGTCATAGGCATTTTGCTCATAATTGCCGTCGTTATCACAACCTTAGCCGTCATAGGGAAGAGCTAATCAAAAAAAGAACCCAATAACGGGTTCTTTTTAATATCAACCTGGCGGAAGCGAAGGGATTCGAACCCCCGAGACATTGCTGCCCACACGATTTCGAGTCGTGCGCCTTCAACCACTCGGCCACGCTTCCACCTCTTATTCTATCATATTTATAGAGGCAGCCAAAGCCCGCATATTGCTTCTTTATTCGCAGTAAATTTGTTATAGTATATCTGTCGCTTTGCGATGCAACCTTAAAATAGTCTTCGAAAAGGAGGTATTATGTCAGCAACAAATAACCCCAGTACCGCCGCCAAAGAGATTGAATATAAGTATCTCATCGAGCGGCCCGATATCGACACGCTCACCTCGATGGATGGCTGTCGACAGATCACAATCATACAATTTTATCTCACCTCTTCGCCCGGCGAAGAAAGACGTGTCCGTCAGCTCGAGGAGTCCAGCAATCGTACGTTCGTCAAAACCACAAAGCGCAAAACTGGAGAGCGCGCAACGCGACTGGAAGAAGAAGAGGTCATCTCGTTCGCAGAATACACCAAACTGATCCGACAGGAAGCTGACCCCGATTGCCAGCCGGTAATCAAAACACGCTACCGCATACCTCAGCCGAACGGCCTCACCCTCGAGATTGATATTTACCCTTCAAATGAAAAATATGCAATTCTCGAGATCGAAGTGCCGAACAACGAAACGAAG
>JAEEGI010000379.1_pt1 | contig 154553 bp, 136 predicted proteins | sample 8958751 | NCBI WGS metagenome assembly JAEEGI01 (sample SAMN16246545, study PRJNA631951) | gut metagenome | biome: gut microbiome; feature: rumen; material: KS-attached | host: Bos | place: Iran: Karaj | collected 2018-10 | reverse complement strand
CACAAGGGCCGACCCCGTCTCGCTCTCGCCCAGGATCGCCAGCATCGGCAGGCCGATGATCAGCGTCACGTACAGGAAATGCCGTCGGTTGGACATACGGAAATTGGGCTTGCTCATCACCATCGCCAGCAACAGCGAAGTCGTGATCTTGGAGATTTCGGCGGGCTGGAACTTGACCGGGCCCAATTCGAACCACGAGTGCGAGCCCTTGACATCCTTGCTGACGAAAATCACCAGCACCAGCAGGAAGAACACCAGCACATAAGCATAGGGCGAGACCACCTCCCAGAGCCGCGGATTGATCACGAACAAGATCAGGACATCCAGCACGAAGGCCGTCAGCATCCAGATGAACTGCTTGCCGCTGCGCGCCTCCCAGTCGAAGATGGAGGCGGGTTCGGTGGAATGGATGGAAGCGTAGATGTTGAGCCAGCCGATAAGTACCAGCAGCAGGTAGCAGATCACCAGCCGCCAGTCGACCGTCTTCCGCAGGCCCCTGTCGAAGGAACCGGGCGTCTCCACTTGCAGCATACTCAGAAGAATCGGGTGGTCAACAGACGGTCTTCCAGGTACTTCCGCGATGCAGAGATCTCACCGGTGAGGTATTTCTCCAGCATCAGCGACGCCACCGGCAGGGCCCAGGTGGCCCCGAAACCGGCATTCTCGACATACGCGGCCACGGCGATCTTGGGATTGTCCTTGGGCGCGAAACAGATGAACACGGAATTGTCCTTGCCGTGCGGGTTCTGGGCGGTGCCGGTCTTGCCGCAGACGTCCAGTCCCGGGACGCGGGCGGCGAAGGCGGTGCCGCCCGCCGAGCCGCCGCCGTTGACGGCCATGTACATTCCCTCCACGGCGGTGTGGAAGTGGGTCGTATCGACCATCGTGTACTGGCGCTCCTTGTATTTGGGGTCGATCTCGATCCCCTCGGAATCCTTGACGATGTGGGGGATGTAGTAGTAGCCCCGGTTGGCCATCGTGGCGGCGAGATTGGCGATCTGCAAGGGCGTTGCGCCGATCTCGCCCTGGCCGATGGACAGGGAGATGACGGTCTGGAAGCGCCAGCGGCCCTTACCGTAAACCTTGTCATAGAAGGCCGAGGTCGGGATGTTGCCGCCCAGTTCGGAAGGGAAATCGCTGCCGAGTTTCCGGCCGAAGCCGAAACTGAGCACATACTCCCGCCAGACGTCGAAGGCATCCGAGACCGTCTTGTACTTCTTGTTGTCCAGGATGTTGCGGAAGACGTAGCAGAAATACCCGTTGCAGGAGGTGGCAATGGCGCTCAGCAGGTTGAGGGGCGACGCGTGTCCGTGGCAGCCCAGGCGTCGGTTGCCGCCGTAAGGGAAGCCGTGGTTGCAGGGATAGGAGTCGGACGGCACCAGGGTGCCCTCCTGCAGGCCGATCAGGCCGTTGATCAATTTGAACACCGAACCGGGCGGATAGGAGGCCATCACGGTGCGGTTGAACATCGGCTTGCGCGGGTTGCGGGCGATCTCGCTGTAGTGGCGCCCGATGTCGCCGAGCACGTCCACGTCGATGCCCGGGCTGGAAACCATCGCCAGGATCTCGCCGGTGGACGGCTCGATGGCCACGACCGAACCAATCTTACCCTCCATCAGGCGCTGGCCGTACTGCTGCAGGTGCGCGTCGATCGTGGAGACCACGTCCTTGCCGGGCTCGGCCTCCTTGTCCTCCGCTCCGTCCATATAGGGCGACTGGAGGCGGTTGCGCGAATCGCGCAGGAAGATGTGGTAGCCCTTGACGCCGCGCAGTTTCTCCTCCATCGCGGCCTCCAGGCCGGTCTTGCCCACATAGTCCCCCGAACGGTAGTCGGGATGGGTCTTGATGAAGTCCGCATCCACTTCGGAAATGTAGCCCAGCAGGTTGCCGCCGGCATTGAAGGGGTACTGGCGGACGCTGCGCACCTCGGCCTTGAAGCCCGGGAAACGGTAGGCCTCCTCGGCGAACTTGATGTAGTTCTCGGGGGTGATGTGCTTGATGAAGGTCAGGGTTTGCCAGCCGATGCGGGAGCGGTACATCCTGTAGTAGGCCATCCGCTCCTGGATGAACGTGACGGTGGTATCCAGCGCGTTGGCAAGGGCCAGGGTGTCGAAGGGCTGCACGTCGCGGGGGGTCACGGAGATGTCGTAGCAGACCTCGTTGCCCACCAGGATCTCGCCGTTGCGGTCGTAGATGACCCCGCGGGGCGGGTAGATGTAGTTATAGACCATCGAGTTGTTCGATGCGTCCGTCTTGTACGAATCGTTGACGATCTGGATATAGAACAGCTTCCCCAGCAGGACAGCCGCGACGACCGCCAAGCCGGCCAGAAGCTTATTTTTGCGGTTCATTTCCATCGCTCACCGGTCTCTTCAAGCATCAGGTTGGCGACGAGCAGGGACACTGCGAGGCTGGCCGCCAGGGAGGCGGCGAACTTCACGGCGAGGAACCAGAAAGGATGCATCCCGGCATCTTCCACCCACAGGTAGAGCAGCAGGAAGACGGCGGTGAGCATCAGCAGGGAGAGCAGGAACTTCTGCCAGCCCTGGCGCCGGACCGACAGGTCCTCGCCGCGGGCGAAGAGTTCCGAGCCGAACACCAGGCTGATGACCGGGCGGCGCAGCAGGGCCACGGGCACCAGCGCGAAAGAGGTGAGGCCGAGCTGCCCGGACACGAGGAAATCCACCGCCAGGCCCAGCACGAAGGCGATGATCATCGCGCGGATGGTGCCGCAGCCGACCGGCAGGCAGAGGATGAGGGCCGGCAGGAAGGCGATCAGCAGGTACTGTGAAAAATTGAAATAGTTCCACAGGACCACCTGCGCCACGGCGAGCAGGATGAATTTGAGCGTCGTGCTTCTCATTGCCCCTCCTCCTCCCTGGCTTCCAGGGCCATGATTTCACTACGTTCGAGGTTCTCCACCACGGTCACATAGCGCAGCGTGGCGAAATCCTGGAAAAGGGTCACGTCCACCTGCCGCGTGGAGCCGTCCACCAGGCGGGTGGCCCCGGTCAAGCCGATCGGCACTCCCGGCGGGAAGATGGTCGAATAGCCGCTCGTGCGGACCGTGTCGCCCGGCGCGATTTCGTAATGCGGCGGGAGGTTGCGCACCACGGCCCCGGAGGTGCTGCGGCCGTCCCAGGACAGGGGCGCCACCACGTCGGTGCGGCCCACCCGGGCCCCCACGCTCATCTGCGGGTTCATCAGGGTCAGTCCATAGGAATAGTGCCGGTCCACGGCCTCCACGATCCCCACCACGCCCCGGTCGGAGATGATGCCGCTCTGGGGGCGGATCCCATCTTCGGAGCCCTTGTTGAGGATGATGTAGTTGCGGGTTCGGTTGCGGCTCATCTTGACCACGGTGGCCGGGGTGTAGCGATAGGCGTCCGACTCGCGGGCGGCGAGGCGGGCGAGTTCCTCCTGCTCCACCTCCCCCCGCTCATAGGCGCGCAGCCGCTCCTGCAGGGCGGCGTTCTCCGCCTGCAGTTCGAGATTGAGCTCTTCGAGCTGGAAATGGCTTCGGATTTTCTCGCCGCTGCCCCACAGCAGGGCCATCGTGCGGTGCGAGGCGCGGTTGATCCAAATACCCTGCAGGGTCGAACTGGCGTGCAACATTGTGAGCGCAGCAACCTCCATCAAGATGAAGATTGCCGCGCACACGAGGGAAGACGTCGTTTTCTGACCCCGGGGCATCCTAGCGCATCAGGAAGGAATAGCGGTCGGTATGCTTGAGGGCGTCGCACGTGCCGCGCGCCACAGCGTGGAGCGGGTCTTCAGACACGTGGAATGCAATGTTGACCTTGTCCTGGAAACGTCTGGCCAGGCCGCGGAGCAGGGCGCCGCCGCCGGACAGGTAGATGCCGTTCTCCACGATGTCGGCGTAGAGCTCCGGCGGGGTGTTCTCCAGGACGTGGAGAATGGAGGCTTCGATTTTGGCGATGGACTTGTCGAGGCAGTGGGCGATCTCCTGGTGGGTGATCGTGGCCTCGACCGGGTGCGCCGTCATCAGGTTCGGACCGCGGACCACGAAGGGGGCGGGCTCCTCTTCCTCCAGCAGGTCGGGAATCACGGCGCCCACCGCCATCTTGATCTTCTCGGCGGTAATCTCGCCGACGCGGATGTTGTGCTGCTGGCGGAGGTAGTACTGGATGTCGCTCGTGAACACGTCGCCGGCGGTGCGGATGCTGTCCTGGACCACCAGGCCGCCCAGCGAGATCACGGCGATCTCGGTGGTGCCGCCGCCGATATCCACGACCATGTTGCCCTGCGGAGCCACGACGTTGAGGCCGATTCCGAGCGCGGCCGCCATCGGCTCGAAGATGAGGTACACGTCGCGTCCGCCGGCGTGCTCCGTGGAGTCGCGGACGGCGCGGATCTCCACTTCCGTGGATCCGGAAGGGATGCCGACCACCACCTTGAGGTTCGGCGTGAAGAGGCTGCGGTGGCGTCCGCCGGCCTGCTTGATGAAGCCGCGGATCATCATCTCCGCCGCGTTGAAGTCGGCGATCACGCCGTCACGCAGCGGCCGGACGGTCTTGACGCCCGGGCTGGTCCGCTCGTGCATCAGTTTGGCCTGGGTGCCGAGGGCGATGCATTTGCCCGAATTATTATCGATGGCCACGATGCTGGGCTCATCCAACACAATCTGGTCATTCTGGTAAATGACGGTGTTGGCGGTGCCCAGATCGATAGCCAGTTCCTGGTTCAGAAAAGAGAATGCCATAGTATCTGATTCGATTCGTATTGAAATACAAATTTACGCTCAAACGCAGAGAAAAACAAAATATTTTCTTGACATTTTTTCCGTATTTTTGTAGAAACTATCCCTCAGGCCCATGAGCAGAATTATCTACGGAATCTTCGTGGCGGGCGGCAGCGGCACCCGGATGGGAGGCGACCTGCCCAAGCAGTTCCTCCTGCTGGACAATCGCCCGATTCTCCAGCGCACCATCGAGCAATTCGTGGAGGCGGTGCCCGGGATGAAAGTCATCACGGTGCTCCCGCGCACCCATTTCCAAACCTGGAAAGACCTCTGTGCCGCCTACTCGTTCAACTGCCCGCAGACCCTCGTGGCGGGCGGCCTGACCCGTTTCCACTCCGTGCAGAACGCCCTCAGGAAAGTCCCCGACGGGGCCATCGTGTCCATCCACGACGGCGTGCGGCCCCTGATCTCGGCCGAACTGGTCCGCCGGATGACGGAGCGGATGCAGGAGGGCTGCCGGGCCCTGCTGCCCGTGCGGCCCGTCGTGGATACGCTGCGTTCCACGGATCCGGATCTCCCGGACCCCGACCGCTCGAAAGTGGTGGCCGTCCAGACCCCGCAGATGTTCCGCTCGGAAGACATCAAGGCCGCCTACACCCAGGCCTACGAACTCTCATTCACGGACGATGCTTCCGTGGCGGCCAGATACGGCATTCCGCTCACCTTCGAGGAAGGCGAGCGGCTCAACTTCAAAATCACGACTCCGGAGGATCTCGCCCTCGCGGAGGCGATCCTTACACAGCGGAAATAGCGTGGAAGCTGGTGGTCTTGTAATCCTTGACCCACACTTCGCGTTCGAAGGACTGGTCGAGGGAGATCATCGTGTCCGTGGACTGGATGTAGGGGATGCGCTGGATGGTATTCAGCAGGATGCTCATCAGGTGCTCATTGTCAAAGCAATACACCTTCAGGAAAAGGGCCGCCTTACCCGTGACGAAGTGGCATTCCACGATCTCGGGAATGTGCTTGAGCGCCGCCACGACATCCGGGTATTTGTTGTCCTCTGAGAGATTCACGCTGATGAAAGCGCAGACATTGAGACCGAGGGCGCCGGGCTTGACCACCAGCCGGGAGCCGCTGATCACACCGTTGTTCTCCATCTTGCGGACACGCTGGTGGATGGCCGCGCCGGAGATGCCGCATTCGCGGGCGATCTCCAGGAAAGGCATCCGGGCGTTGTTCACCAGATAGGAGAGAATCTTACGGTCGATTGCATCAATCTGGTAGTTGGACATAAATCATGTAGTTATTTATTTTTCTTATACCTTCGGGTGCTGGGCGCAGCCCCGGCGGCCGGGGCCGAGGCGATGATCCGGCGGCAGTCCTCCTCGGTCAGCGCGGTGGCGTCCGTGCCGCGCGGAATCCGGAAGTTGCGTCCGTCGAACTTGATGTAAGGGCCGTAGCGGCCGTTGAGCACGGATATGCCCGCCGGCTGGAACTCCCGGATCACGGATCCGGCTGGAGCTCCTCCGAGAACGGCCTGCACCAGGGGGATGCACTCCTCCAGGCTGAGACGCATCGGATCGGCGCCGCGGGGCAGGGAAATGTTCTTGTCACCGTACTTGATGTAGGGACCGTAGCGACCCTTGAAAATCTGGATATCCACATCCTCATAACTGCCGAGCCGGCGAGGGAACGAGAGCAGTTTCAGCGCCTCCTCCAGGGTCACGGTCTCGATGAGCTGGCCCTTGGCCAGGCTGGCGGACTGCCGGTCTTCTCCCTCCCCCTTCTGGACGAAGGCGCCGAACTGGCCGTAGCGCGCGATGACCGTGCGACCGTCTGCGGGGTCCACCCCGAGGACGCGCTCCACGTGGGCGTAGCGGCCGTCATTCAAGGTGGCGTCCACCTTGGTATGGAAGTCGCCGTAGAAGGCGGCGATGACTTCGTTCCAGACCTGCTTGCCTTCGGCGATCTCGTCGAAATCCTTCTCCACGTCGGCCGTGAAATCGTAGTCCATGATCCGCGGGAAATTGGCCACCAGGTAGTCCGAGACGATGATGCCGATCTCCTGCGGGATGAGTTTCTGGCGCTCCGCGCCCACGGTTTCCGTCCGGGCGGATTCGCTGATGGTTCCGCCCTTGAGGCTGAGCCGGGTCACGGGGACCTTGCGGCCCTCGACATCCCCCTTGTAGAGATAGCCGCGGCCGGTGGTCAGCGTGGAAATGGTCTGGGAATAGGTGGCGGGCCGGCCGATACCCAACTCTTCGAGCTTCTTGACGAGGGTGGCCTCAGAATAGCGGGGCGGCGCCTGGGTGAACTTGCAGTCGGCGGTAATGCTCCGGCAGGCGAGCTGATCCCCGACCGAGAGCGGCGGGAGAATGACATTGCCTTCGTCCTGGGGCTCGTCGTCGGTACCTTCCATATAGAGCTTGAGGAAGCCGTCGAAGAGAACTTCCGTGGCCTGGATGGTGAAAGGTTCGGAGCGCTTGTCGGAGAGGAGCTTGATGGTGGTCCCGAGGACCTTGGCCTCGGCCATCTGGGAAGCCACGGTGCGCTTCCAGATCAGGTTGTAGAGCTTCTTCTCCTGGAGGGTGCCCTCGATGTCGGTATTGGCGATGAAGGTCGGGCGGATGGCTTCGTGGGCCTCCTGGGCGCCCTTGCTGCGGGTCTTGTACTGGCGCGGGTGGGAATACTCCGGTCCGAAATTGTCCAGGATGAACTGCTTGGAGGTACCGAGCGCGAGGCTGGACAGGTTGGTGGAGTCCGTACGCATATAGGTGATCAGACCGCGCTCATAGAGGCCCTGGGCGAGGCGCATCGTCAGGCTCACGGGGAAGTGGAGCTTGCGGGCGGCCTCCTGCTGGAGCGTGGAGGTCGTGAAGGGAGCGGCCGGGTAGCGGACGGCTTCCTTCTTGTCGACCGAAGCGACGTGCCAGGCGGCGCCGATGCAGTCCTGCAGGAAGGCGCGCGCCTCCTCCTGGGTGGTGAAATGTGCATCCAGCAGGCCTTTGACCTTGACCCCGCCGGCCACGAACTGGCCCTCTATCCTATAATAAGGTGTATTCTGGAAGCCGATGATCTCCTTTTCGCGGTCCACCACGAGGCGGAGCGCCACGGACTGGACGCGGCCGGCCGACAGGCCCCGCTGGACCTTGCGCCACAGTACGGGCGAGAGTTCGAAGCCCACGAGCCGGTCCAGCACGCGGCGGGCCTGTTGGGCATTGACGAGGTTCTCGTCGATGTCCCGCGGGGTCTCGATGGCGTGCAGGATGGCGTCCTTGGTGATCTCGTGGAAGACGATGCGGCGCGTGCGGCTGCGATCCAGGCCCAGGGTCTGGACCAGGTGCCAGGAGATGGCCTCTCCCTCGCGGTCCTCATCGGAAGCCAGCCAGACGAGTTCGGCCTGGTCGGCGGCCTTCTTCAGTTCGGCGACCACCTTGCGCTTGTCGGCGGGCACGACATACTCGGGCTTGAACCCGTCCGAGATGTCCACGCTGAGGCTTTTCTCCTGCAGGTCCCGGATGTGGCCCTTGCTGGATTTGACGGTAAAACCTTTCCCCAGATATCGTTGTATGGTCTGTGCCTTGGTAGGTGATTCGACGATGACTAAATTCCCCTCCATATGCTTTCTCTTTTCATTTTCGAGTGCAAAGAAAATCAGAAACTCGGTAAATTTCAAAATTTAATCGTTAATTTTGCGCTCGTGAAGACGGGTCATAATTTTATTATGACAAATTTTTCCGCCGATGAAAGAGAATACCAAAAAGAAGATTGTCAAGTGGTTCTGGATCCTGGTCATGGCTCCGTTCGCCCTCGTGTTGCTGCTCCTGTTGCTGGTGGGCATCTTCGCGAAGATCCCTTCTTTCGAGGAGTTGGAGCATCCGGATAACAAACTTGCCACCCAGGTCATTGCCGAGAACGGAGAAGTTCTCGCCACCTTCCATATCGAAAACCGCACCTACGTCTCCTACGACGAACTCTCGGAGCACCTCGTCAACGCGGCCGTCGCCACGGAGGACGCCCGCTTCTACAAGCACTCCGGCATCGACATGAAAGGCCTCGCCCGCGTGCTCGTCAAGACCCTGCTGATGCGCGACTCCAGCCAGGGCGGCGGCAGCACCATCACCCAGCAGCTCGCCAAGACCCTCTACCCGCGCGAGACCATCCGCAGCAAGTTCCAGATGGTCTTCATCAAACTCAAGGAATGGATCACCGCCGTCAAGATCGAGCGCGACTACACCAAGGAGGAGATCGTGGACATGTACCTGAACTCCATCTTCTTCGGCAGCAGCGCCTACGGCGTCAAGGCCGCGGCGGAGACCTACTTCGCCAAGGAGCCCGCCGACCTCACGGTCGAAGAAGCCGCCCTGCTGGTAGGCATGGTCAACAAGCCCACCCGCTACAATCCGGTCCTCAACCCGGACCTCTCGCTGGAGCGGCGCAATTTCGTGATCGGCCAGATGGAAAAGAACGGCTACCTCACCCGCGCCGAGCGCGACTCCATCCGCCAGATCCCCATCACCCTCAACTTCCAGGTGCAGGACCACAACGCCGGGCGCGCCCCCTACTTCCGCGACATGCTCCGGCGCGACATGAACGCCACACGGCCCAAGAAGTCGGACTACGAATGGCCCGAGGACTATGCCCACGACTCCCTGCGCTGGCGGGACGACCCCATCTACGGCTGGCTCAACAAGAACAAGAAAGCCGACGGCAGCGCCTACGACCTGGACCGCGACGGTCTGCGCATCTACACCACTATCAATTATAAGATGCAGCAGTACGCCGAGGAGGCGGTCGCCGAACATCTCGGGAAGAACCTCCAGAAGAGCTTCGACCGCGAGCTCAAGAGCAAGCGCAACAAGCCCTTCGCCAACGACGTGGACAACAAGACCGCCGAGCTGCTGATGAACCAGGCCCGCCGCTGGAGCGACCGCTACCGCCTGCAGCACCGCGCCGGCAAGAGCGACGCCGAGATCCTCGCCCAGTTCTCCAAGCCCGAAAAGATGCGCGTCTTCAGCTGGAATGAGAAGGGCTACGTGGACACCACGATGACCCCGGACGACTCGATCCGCTACTACAAGGGCATCCTGCGCTGCGGCTTCATGGCCATCGAGCCGGTCACGGGCTACATCAAAGCCTACGTCGGCGGCCCCAACTACCGCTACTTCAAATATGACAACGTCCGCCAGGGCAAGCGCCAGGTCGGATCGACCATCAAACCCTTCCTCTACACCCTCGCGATGCAGGAAGGGATGAACCCCTGCGACCGGGTGGTCAACCTGCCCCAGACCTTCGTGCTGGACAACGGTACCGTCTGGACGCCCCGCAGTACGGACAAGCAGGAATGGATCGGACGGACGGTGACCCTCCGCTGGGGCCTGGCCAACAGTTCCAACAACATCTCGGCCTTCCTGATGAAGGAACTCGGGCCCGCCGCCCTCGTGCGGATGATCCACCAGATGGGCATCCAGACGCATCTGGAGGAGGTCTTCTCGCTCTGCGTGGGCTCGGCCGAAGTCCCCGTGTTCGACATGGTGTCGGCGATCAACACCTTCCCCTCGCACGGCACCTACGTCACCCCGCAGTACGTCACCCGCATCACCGACAGCGACGGCCGGGAGATCGACAGCTTCAGCAACCAGAAACGGGACGCCATCTCCGAACAGACCGCCTACCTGATGGTGGAGCTGATGCGCGGCGTGGTCAACGAGGGTACCGGCAACCGCCTGCGCAGCGTCTACGGCCTGCTCGGTGAGATCGCCGGCAAGACCGGCACGACCAACGACAACTCCGACGGCTGGTTCATCGGCTACACGCCCAACATCACCGCCGGTGTGTGGGTAGGTGGCGAGGACCGCCAGGTCCACTTCAATTCCACTTCCCTGGGCCAGGGCGCCAACGCATCCCTGCCGATCTGGGGCATCTGGATGAAGAAGTGCCTCGCGGACCCGAGCATCGGCTGGTCGATGGAGAATGACCATTTCCTGCCCCCGAGCGGCGGCGCGCTGCAATTCAACTGCGCCACGGACGGCATCCTGCTCGGCGGCTACGGGGATGATTATGTCGGCTCCGAAGGCGCCACCGGCGTCCGCAACGAAGAAGAAGAGTACTATTTCAAATAAGGTATGAGCAAATACAAGACCCTCGCCGTGGTGTACGGCAGCGACTCCTCCGAATGGGAGGTCTCCTGCCGCAGCGGTGAATTCGTCGCCTCCCGCATCGACGGGAACGAGTATGACGTCTACGAGATCTTCGCCCGCTTCGGGAAATGGCAGCTCGTAGCAGCCCGCAAGCGCAATGCGATGCGCGTCACTTTCCCCGAGGGGTCCCGCCCCGAAGTGGACAAGACGGATTTCTCCGTCGTGGTCCTGGGCGAGAAGGTCCGCTTCGACTACGCCTACATCGTCCAACACGGCGCCCCCGGCGAGACCGGCCAGATGGAGGGCTATCTCGAAATGCTCGGCATCCCCTGCAGTACCTGCGACTCGAGCATCTGCTCGATTGTCTTCGACAAATACGCCTGCAAGTGCTATGTGCGCGAACTGGGACTCGCCAAGTGCGCCCCGGACGTATTCGTGCGCCACGGGATGAACCACGCAGAGATCGATGCCGAGGTGCTGGGCAAGTTGCAGTTCCCCGTGTTCGTGAAGCCCACGCAGGGCGGATCCAGCTTCGGGGTCACGCGCGTCTGCCAGCCCGCGGAACTGGGGCCGGCCATCCAGTTCGCTTTCAGCGAGAACCATACCGTGCTCATCGAGCAGGGCATCAACGGACGCGAACTCACCTGCGCCGCTTATTTCGACGGGGAGAAAGTCTGCACCCTCCCGCTGATCGAGATCGTCACGGACAATGAGTACTTCGACTACGACGCTAAGTACAACGGCCACAGCCAGGAGATCTGCCCCGCCCCCGTCCCCGACGAGGTGCGGGAACTGGTGCAGAACACCACGGCCAGGATTTACTTCCGCCTGGGCTGCCGGGGCGTGGTCCGGATGGACTACATCCTCGCCGAAGACGGCCTGTATTTCCTGGAGATCAACACGATCCCGGGTATGACGAGCGCCTCGCTCGTGCCCAAGATGGTCCGCACCGCCGGGCTGGATATGACCGCGTTCCTGAGCACTATTATTGAGAATACCTAGTGCTGCTCGCAGAATTCATCCGCCGCGGCACCGCCCGCCTCGAGACCCTGTACCCTTCGCCGGAGGCGAGGGGTTTGGTTTTGATGCTGTGCGCCGAACGGCTGGGCGTGGCACGCTACACCCACATCATCGAGCCCCTCACGAGCGTCCCGTCCGAACTGGAGGCTGTCCTGGAAGACGATCTGCGGCGGCTCTGCACGGGCGAGCCCATCCAGTATGTGCTGGGGGTCGCGGAGTTCTGCGACCGGCGCTTTGCCGTGGGCCCCGGGGTGCTGGTCCCCCGTCCCGAGACGGAGGGGCTGGTGGCCGAGGGCATCCGTTTCCTGCGCGAAACCGCCGCCGAAGAGCCGCCCCGGGTGCTGGACCTGTGCACCGGATCGGGCTGCATCGCCTGGAGCGTGGCCCTGGAGATCCGGGATGCCGCCGTGGTGGGCGTGGACCTGTCGGAGACCGCCCTCGCCTATGCCCGGGAGCAGTTCCCGGGCGAGACGGCGGGCCCCTGCTTCATACAGGCGGACGTACTGGATCCGGAGCAGGACTTCCCCTTCGGGCCCTTCGACCTGATCCTCAGCAATCCGCCCTATATCCTGGAGCGGGAGCGGGAGCAGCTGCGGCCCAACGTGCGGGACTTCGAGCCCGCGGAGGCGCTCTTCGTGCCGGACGGGGATCCGCTGCTCTTCTTCCGGGCCATCGCGCGCTGGGGCCGGCGCTTCCTGCGGGAAGGCGGAGCGGGGATCGTGGAGATCAACGAGATGCTCGGGGCCGATACGGCCGGGGTCTTCCGCGATGCAGGCTTCAAAAACGTTCAAATTCTGCGCGATTTCTTCGGAAAAGAACGGTTTATCCGTTTTGACGCCTGAAGCGGGTTTCCGAGGTAAATTCCTCACAAACAAATATTTATGTTTACGGAATGGTAAATCCCGGATATTAAACGTTTATTCACGGGATAAACGGGTCTTTCTTCGTCACTTTGCAGCGAAACAAAACCGATGCAATATGAAAACGATGAGACTTCTGTCGGGGCTGCTGCTCCCCCTCGCCTTCGCTGCCTGTGACGTGCAGACCCACAAACTGGAAATCCCCGAAGAGGGCGGAATCTTCACCCTCTCCGATGTAGCCAAAATCCTCTCCAACCTCCCTTTGCAGGGTGAGCAGCTCGCCGAGGTCCACGACGCCGTGAGCGCTTCCTCGCTCAACGGCTATGATGAGGAATATCGCCTGTCCGACCTGATCGCGGCGCCCGGATCGGGCGTGGGGGACAAAGCCCCCGGCACCAGGGCCGGCGGCTACAAGACGCCCCTCCGCGACCTGCTGAGCGATTATTTCTCGCAGCGCTACGGCACCAAGGCCGGCGGCGCGGACGTCGAACGCTATCTCAATGCGCTCAGCGAATCCGATATGCAGATTTACTGGCCCTACTCCGAAGACTGGGACGGGAAATCCTTCCCCATCGTCACCTTCGATCCGGGCTTCGGCGCCGAGTCCAACTACGGCTACGAGATCCGCATCGATGCACAGGGCGCCCACGTCGTGGACTCGGTGCTCGTGACCGAGCAGGTGGCCCTGAAGCGGCCCGTGTGGGTCATCAACCGCAATGACGATGCGGCCTACACCCCGCTGGAGCTCTTCACACCCACCCCGCAGGGCGGCACCAAAGCCAGTAAAGAAAAAGTCGAGCCGAAGGAATACCTGCTGCGCGTCAAAGACTTCACGATGCTGCGCAACTACGATTCCTGGTTCGGCGGGGCGTCGGAATTCTTCATCAAGACCGGGGCGGTGGACGGCTTCAAGGCCACCAAGGAGGACGATCTGCGCAACTACACGCCCACGGTCACGGACTTCATGGTGGTGGTCAAGCGCCGCCAGCTCGGCAAGAAGGTCCCCTTTGACGTCATCCTGCTGACCAATTTCACCGACCAGATGGAGAAAATCGCCTTCCTGATCACGGAAGATGACGGCGGCACCACGACGAGCTGGAAGACCAGCGCCGTGGTAAAATACAATTCCAAATCATACGGCTTCGAACTGGAGCTCCCCTACAAAGACAAGGACGACATCGTCTGGCGCGGCCAGCTCACCCGCAACTTCTTCAAAAGCATTTTCGACGGCGAAGAGCATACCGTCAGCGGCCGCTTCGGCGACGTGGAGATCACCTTCGGCCTCGAATAGAAACCCTTACGCGGGGGTGACGGTCATTTCGCAGGCGGCGCAGTCGAAACCAAGGCGGAGACGCCGGCCGTTGTTGAGCAGGAAGAGCTCCTGCGGGGGCTGTCCCCCCTGGTAGCGCGGGCAGAGGCCGAGCTCATAGCGCACGCAGTACTTGGTGCGGAGGAGTTCAGATCCTTCGCTGCGCTCAGGATGACAGGGTTGGGGTCGCTCAGGCTGACCGGGCCGGGGCCAGCCGCAGCGGCCGGCGGCCAGCGGAACGGCGCGGCAGGGCAGCGCGTCCAGGTCCTCCGCAACCAGACGCCGGATGCCGTTGATGGTGGAGGCGGACAGCAGCGGGAGATTGCCCCCCGCGGTCCGGACATCCATTTCGTCCAGCGAGAAATGATAGATCCCGCTGCGCTTGGAGAGCTGTTCACGCAGCATCGCCGCCGCGCGTTCGCGGTTCTCGGCGGTCTCCACGTCGGTGTGGAAGGGACTCAGCACCTCGCGGCCGTCCTGGCTGCGGGCGCGCAGTTCGAGCACGTACTTGCCGCGGATGCACAGCGACAGGCTCACCGGGATCTCCCTGCGGCAGGCCCCGGCCTCAAGGGCCTTCTCGAAAGCGGCGTTGATATTGCGGTAGAGTTGCATCCCCTCCCGCAGGTCGGGAACATCCTTGCAGCGCACCAGCAGGCCCTCGCATACGTCCCCCCGGAAGCCGACCACCCCGTCCGCCGTGGCGAACGCAAAACCGTCCCCGTTGCGCAGCTGAAGGTCGCGTCGCAGCGGCCGGAGCTCGAACTGCATCCCGCGGCCGGGCGTGCGGCGGATGCGGCAGACCGTTCCCACGGCCTCGCCCATCGATTTGGGCGCGTCCATCGAGGACCAGCGGCCCCGTTCTCCGTCGAGGAACAGTTCTGTGTAGCCGCGGTTGAAGGTCTTGGCCGTATCGGGCGTGAAACCGCCGTCTACCACGCCCCAGGAGGCGCGGCGGTAACGGTCGGGGTACTTCGCGACCAGCGCATCCAGCGCCAGGGAATAGTCCCGCACGACATTCTTGACATAGGAGGCGTTCTTGAGCCGGCCCTCGATCTTGAAGGAACTGACCCCAGCATCGGCGAGCTCCTCCAGCCGGGCCTTGAGATTGAAATCCTTGAGCGAGAGGACGGCCTTGTTGCGCAGCAGGGTGCGCCCCTGTCCGTCCACCAGGTCGTAGAGTGAACGGCAGGCCTGGATGCATTCCCCGCGGTCCGCACTCCGTCCGTCGAGGTACTCCGACAGGCGGCAGTCGCCGCTATAGCCTACGCACAGCGCCCCGTGGACGAAGCATTCCACCTCGCAGGACACGGCGGCGCAGATCTCGCGTATGGTCTGCAGCGGAAGCTCCCGCTCCAGGATGATGCGCGAACAGCCCAGCGACTCAAAGTAACGGGCCCGCTCCACATCCCGGATGGCGCACTGGGTCGAGGCGTGCAGCGGGACGGTGACGTCCGCCCACGCGGCGATGCGCGGCTCCCGGATGATGAAAGCGTCCGCGCCCGCCTGCTGGGCGCGGAGCAGCTGCGCGTGGGCCTCCTCCTCTTCGCCTTCCTGCCATAAGGTATTGAAAGTAACGAAGATGCGGGCGCCGAAACGGTGCGCGTAGGCGCAGAGTTCCGCGATATCCTCAAAGGAGTTGCCCGCCGCCTTGCGCGCCCCGAATTCCGGACCGGCAATATAGACGGCATCGGCACCGCAGTCGATGGCTGCGATGCCGATATCCTTCGTCCTGGCAGGAGCGAGCAGCTCGAGAAATTGCATTACTTGAGCGCGTCAAGCAACTTCTTGGCCTCGGCGCCGTACTTGGGATCGTTGACGGCCTTGGCGTAGAACTCCCTGGCCTTGGCGTTGTTCTTCGCTCCCTGATAGAGGGCACCAACGGTGTAGGCGATCTGGCCGGCGTTGGCGGCAGTCGGGGCGGCCTCCAGGTACTTCTCGAAGTACTTGATGGCGTCGTTGTTCTTGCCGGCGAGCTGGGAAGCCTGTCCGGCGATCTGCCAAGCCTGGGCGTTCTCGGTAAAGTCGTTCACCTTGGCGGCGGCGGCCACGGCGTCAGGATACTTCTTGTCCTTGAGGGCGGCGGCGGCCTCCTTGAGGTAGATATTGCCGATCTGCTTGTTGGCGGTAGCCTCCTGGCCGTTGGCGGCGGCCTGCTCGAAAGCGGCGCGGGCCTCGGGGAGCTTGCCGGCGGAATTGTAGGCGACACCCAGGCGGAGCGCGGCGGCCCCGTTGGACGGGTCGGCGTCCACGATCTCCTTGTAGGCGGCGATGGCGCCGTCATAGTCCTTGGCGTTCAGCAGGTTGCCGGCCTTGGACATCTTGACCTGCGGAATCAGGCCCGACGCCTCGTTGAGGGCATCGAAGGCCTCATATTTCTCAGCCACCTCGACCACCTCGCCCAGCTTGGCGATGGCCTCGTCGAATTTCGAAGCCTTAACCAGATCCTTGGCCAGGGAAAGCTTGAGGTTCGGAATGACATTCTTGCAGTTCGCCACAACTTCCTGGCCCTCTTCGCCGAGGGCGGTGGCCATCGTAAGAGCCTGCTCGAAAGACTTGAGGGCTCCTTCCTTGTCGCCGGCAGAAACGGCCTCAGCGCCGGCATTGTACATTTCGGTCACCGCAGCCAGATCCTGGCCGAAAACGGTTCCGAGAGCAACCACGAACGTTGCAATACAAGCGATTAATTTTTTCATACTCCTAGTTGTTTTGTTAGTTTTGAGCCGATTAACTGCAAATGTAATCATTTTCTTTTTTACTTTTGCAAACGTATGTCGAACTTGTGTAAACATATATCGTGCCTAACCCTTCTTTTGCTCGCGGCTTTCCTTAAGATGCCCGCGCAGGGGCTTCCGTCCCTCGGGGTAGCCAAGGAAATCCAGCGGGGCACGCTGCCGGACGGCATCCAGTACTACCTGGTCACCAATCCGGCGAAGAAGGGCTTTGCCGATTACGCGCTGGTCCAGCGCGGCCGGCGGGACCCCGAACAGGCCCGCTCCGCCCTGCGCGAACTCCCGCACTTCAGCAGCCGCAAGCCTTATCGCTTCCTCGCCGACAACGGCATCGGCTATGGCGAAGAGGGCTACATCTCCCTGCCCGCCGACGCCGCCCTGTACCGCTTCCGCGACGTGCCGGCCCACCAGCAGAACGTGGCCGACTCCACCCTGCTCCTCCTCTTCGACATCGCTTCCACCTACCGCAAGCCGCAGGCGATCATCATCAGCGGTGACATCGACCCCGCCCGCATCCGCGAACGGATGGGGCTCCTGTCGATGATGGTTCCCACCCTGGACAATACATATAAAGGAGAAGTCTACAACTGGAATCCCCGGGACACGGCCACAGTGCTGCTGAGCCTCAACACCACCGAGGACGTGGCCGCGATCAACGCCATCTTCAATACCGAACGCCTGGGCCGCGAATCGATGGACAGCCCGCAGGCGCTCATCTCCCAGGCCTACGCCGCCCAGCTCGGACAGATCGTCCGCGAACGGGTGGAACGCAGTTTCCGCGCTGGCGGTATCCCGCTGGCCGGCTTCCGCTACCGCTATCAGGACAGCGCCCAGGGGCCCGGCGACGAGCGTCATTCGCTCACGGTCTACACCTCCGAGAGCCGGCTGGACGCCGCCACGCAGCAATTTGCGGCCATCCTCGCCGGACTCGACCGCGACGGCGCCGGAATGGCGGAATTCCAGGATGCCAAGGACCACCTGGTCTCCGAGGCCAAGCGCCACGCGGGCGGGCGGCGCCTGTCCAACGCGGAATACATCGACAAATGCGTGTCCAACTACCTCTACGGGGGCAACCTCGCTTCCGAGGCCACGCTCAGCACCTTCATCGTAAGCCGCCGTCTCTCCGACGAACGTGAACTCGCGCTCTTCAACGGATACGCCACCGCTCTGCTGGACTCCGCCCGCAACCTGACCCTGCGCTTCGACCTGCCCGACCGCGGACGGGAGTCCGCCGGATTGCTGCAGTCCTTCGAGCGCGGCTGGAGCATCCGTGCCGGCCAGCAGGATTTCAAGGCCAATTTCGGCGACACGCTCACCCTCTTCCAGCCCAATCCCAAGAACCGGGTCCGCCTGCGCGGCGAGGTGGCCGAACCCATCTCGGGCGGGAAACTCTGGACCTTCTCCAACGGCATCAAGGTCATCTACAAGAAGTTGGCCGGCGAAGGAGAATTCCACTACGCGCTGATGCTGCGCGGCGGAGTGGCCGAGGTGAACGGCCTGCAGGCGGGCGAGAGCGCCTTTGTGGGCGATATGCTCGCGCTGAGCGACGTCGCGTCGCTGAGCGCGGCCGATTTCCACGGAATGCTCGAGGCGAACGGCATCTCGATGGACGGGGCGGCCACGCTGTCCGACCTGCGCATCACGGGACGCGCCCCCAAATCCAAGCTCCCGCTGCTGATGCGCGCCCTCCTCTCCCTCGCCGGCGAGCGGCACCCCAACCCGGAAGCATTCGCCTATTACAAATCCTCCGAGAAGCTGCGCATCGACATGGAAGCGCTCTCCCCGCGCGATGTCAACTCACTGATGGACAGCATCATCCGTCCGAACTATTTCTATACCCCGCGCAAAGAGGCCTCCTGCCTGCGGGACGACCTGCCGCAACGCGCGGAGCAGTATTTCGCCTCGGTCTTCGACAAGGTCGGCGACGGCATCCTGGTCTTCGCGGGCGACCTTGACGAGGACGTCCTCAAGAAAGAACTCACCCGCACGCTCGGAGACTTCCGCGCGGAGAAAGGCTACTCCCAACGGCCCCGGGTCGAGAGCCGTTTCGCCTCCGGCTCCGTCACCTGCACCGCCGAATCCGCCCCCGGCGTGGTCGGCGGCGGGGAACGCGGCGTCCACGTGGCGATGTCCGCCGACATCCCCTTCAACCTGGACAACTATATGTCTTTCCACGTGGCCTGCGCCCTGATCCGGCGGCACCTCACCGCGGCCCTCGCCGAGCACGGTGCCTATGCGGACCTGTCCGCGAACCTGGAACTTTTCCCCGCCGAGCGGCTCACCCTCTACCTCAACTGCCGCCCCTGCCGGGAGAGCGGCCTGCCCGAGGGGATCTCCCCCGACGAACCCGAAGCCCTGCTGGACGCCGTCCGGGAAGTGACCCGCTCGCTGGAGCGGCTGCCCGTCCCCGCGGCGGATCTCAAAGCATATAAAGACCTGTTGCAGAGCGAGATGGAGAGCCGGCTGAACGACCCTGAAACCCTGATCGAGGACGTCCTGGTCCGCTACAGCGAAGGCAAAGACCTGGTCACGGGCTACAAGGCCGCCATCCAGCGGGTCTCCGCCGCGAGCGTGACGGACATCATCAAACGCCTGCGCGACGGCGCGGAAGTCGAATACGTGATTATCTGATGGGGAAGGGGAAATTCGGAACGATCATCCAGATCGGAAACATCCTCGTCTCAGAAGACGTGGTGAGCGAGTATTTCGCCTGCGATTACGCGGCCTGCCGCGGCGCCTGCTGCATCGCGGGCGACAGCGGAGCGCCCCTGGACGAGCGCGAACCGGCCTCCCTGGAGCGTGACTACCCGGTCTACAAGGGTTTCATGACCCCGCAGGGCCTCGCCGCCGTGGACGCGAAAGGGTTCTTCGAAGTGGACCGGGACGACGACCTCGTCACCCCGCTGACCCCGCCCCTGGAAGGCAGCGCGGACTGCCCCTGCGCCTTCTGCCATTTCACCGAGACGGGCAACTGCCTCTGCTCCATCGAGATGGCCGGCTGCACCAAACCGGTCTCCTGCTCACTATACCCGATCCGGGTCACGCACCTGACCGGGGGCGGCCTGGCGCTCAACGTCCATCACTGGGACATCTGCGGGTGCGCCCGCGACAAGGGTTTGCGCGAACACATCCGGGTCTATCAATTTCTGGAAAAGCCCCTGAAGGAAGCCTTCGGGGCGGAATTCTACGAGGCGCTGGCCGCCGCCGCTAAGCATCTTCGCGGGTAGCCTCGAGCGCGGAAATGATGCGCGGGAGGTCCCGGGTCAGGCCTTCGACCTCGAGCCCGGCGCCCGTGGTGGTGAAGGTAATGCGATCTTCCCACATCTTCAGTGCGCGCGACACGGGCGAGCGGCGCCGATAGCTCCACGTCCCGTCCGGGGTCGTCTCCTCGACATAGCCCAGATGCTGCATCACCCCGTCCACTACGGGACGGACCTCTTCGGCCGGACCGAAGAGGTGCGCGGTGCGGCTCGAGAAGCCGAAACGCGGATAGATGATGGCGAAAACGAGCATGATGAGGGCGATCTGCCAGAGCGAATCATAGCCATTGACAAACATCTTGGAGAGGTCGGCCTCCACGAAACCCGTGAGTACGAGGGCGAGGATGATCAGCGCCAAAATGCAGATCAAATAGCAAAAATACTTGAGCGAACGGATGATGTACTTCATAATAAGTACAAATTTAGCACAAAAATTGCTATTTTTGTAATCCGTAATTAAAACATCACCCTATATGGAAAGAGAAGATCCTATCGAGAAACTTGAAAGGCAACAAGCCGAAAAGAAATCCAATGGCGCCCTGAAGGGCGTGATGATTGCGATGATCGTCGTCGCGCTCGGCCTGGCCGCCGCCTTCGCTTATGTCCTCACCAGCAAGAACAAACTTGTCGACGAGCTCAAGATCGAGAAGCAGGACCTCACGGAGCAGATCCAGGCCCTGCAGAGCGACTATGAGAACTTGTCCTCCGACTACGACACGATCAACGCCCAGCTCGACTCCTCCCGCGAGGAGCTCGCCCAGCTCGTGGAGCGTGTCAAGAAGACCGAGGCCACGGACCGTGCCAAGATCCGCCAATACGAGAAAGAACTCGGCACCCTGCGCTCCATCATGCGCGGCTACATCACCCAGATCGACTCGCTCAACACCCTGAACCACCGGCTGACCGAAGAGGCCGCTACGGCCCGCAAGGAAGCCGAGCAGGCCAAGCAGATCAACACCCGCCTGACCCAGCAGGTCGAGGACCTGACGGGCCGCGTGACCGCCGGCTCCGTGCTCAAGGCCCACAACTTCGTGATGTACGCCTACAACAACAACGACAAGATCACCGACAAGGCCAACCGCGTGGTGCGCTTCCTGGTGAACCTCAGCCTGGTGGAGAATGAACTCGCCGAGCGCGGGCCGGTGCGCGTGTATGTCCGCGTGACCGATCCCGACGGCCTCCTCCTCTCCGACGGCCACGGCACCACCTTCACCTTCGGCGGCGAGACGCTCGATGCCACGGCCTCCCGCGAAGTGGATTATCAGGGCCAGGAAGTGGATCTGGGCATCTACATCAACAACGTGGGCGCTTTCAAGAAGGGCGTCTATACCGTCAACGCCTACACCACCCAGGCGCAGCTCGGCCACGGAGAGCTCCTGCTCCGCTAGATGATCTATCTGCACGTCCCTTTCTGCAGAAGTTTCTGCACCTATTGCGATTTCTATTCGGAAATCGCCTGCCGGGACCGGGACGCGCAGACCTTTGAGGCCTACACGCAGGCCCTCTGCGCCGAAGCCTCGGACCGGCGGGACGAAATCGAAGCGACCCGCGACCTGGACACCTTGTACATCGGAGGCGGCACCCCATCGGTGCTGCCTCTGTCGTACCTGGAAAGAATCCTCTTTATTTTGCCCGAGGGGGGCAAGGCTGCCGCCTGCTGCCGGAAGTATAGCGAATTTACGATCGAGGTCAATCCGGAGGACATCGTCGAGAAGGGCGCGGAATACGTCCGCGGCCTCCTGGCACTCGGCGTCAACCGCATCAGCATGGGCATCCAATCCTTCGACGATAGTATCCTGCGCTGGATGAACCGACGCCACGACGCCGCCCGCGCCCGCCAGGCCTTCGCCATCCTGCGCGAAGCCGGCGTGGAGAACCTCAGCGTCGATATCATCTTCGGACTCCCCCAACTCACGGAGGCCGTCCTGGCGCGGACCCTCGACGAACTCCTCCGCCTGCGTCCCGAACACATCTCCGCCTACCAGCTCAGCGTCGAAGAAGGCAGCACGCTGGGCCGGATGGCGCGCGAAGGCCGCTTCACCGAGGCCTCCCAGGAGCAGTGCGCGGCGCAGTATGCGCAGCTCTGCCGGACTCTCGGCGAGGCCGGGTATGTGCATTACGAGATCTCCAACTGGGCACTGCCGGGCCGGGAGGCCGTCCACAACGGCGCCTACTGGACCCGCCACCCCTACGTCGGCCTCGGTCCCGCCGCCCACTCCTTCGACGGTACCACCCGCTCCTGGAACAGCAAAGCGTCAGCAGCCACTGCCTCCGGAAACCGTGCCACCCTCGGCATCGTAAGAGGGGGGACCGCAAGCGAAGCGAAGCGGTGGGGTCCGAAGGACGTTTCCGGAGGCAGCTGGCTGCTGCGCGAAGGCTACGAGGTGCTGTCTGCTGCCGAAGAGCGGGAGGAGCAGTTGTTTTTGGGACTGCGGACCGCCCGCGGCATCCCCGAAGAACTCGCCGGGCCCGGCGCCGCCCCACTCCTCGCCGACGGTCGCCTGACACGCACCCCCGAAGGTCGCCTGCGCATCCCGGAAGCGGCCTGGTTCGTCAGCGACGACATCATCAGCGACCTGATCTAGTCGGAATAAGGAACCCCCTCGGGGAGATGACAATGCACCACGGCCAGCATCGCCCCCAGCGACCGGGGCTGATTGGCCGCAATCACCAGCGACGGCCGGGCGAGCGAAGGCGCACCTCCGTTCCAACTCGCAATACGCCCGCCCGCCTCGTGCAGGATCAGCATCCCCGCAGCATAATCCCAGGGCTGCAGCCGCATCTCGAAATACAACTCGATCACCCCCGAAGCCAGCAGACAGAGCTCCAGCGCCGCGGAACCCCAGCGGCGCAAATCGTTGCTCTGCATATAGATATCATAAATGATGTCCGAACAAGTCTTCGCATACTCCTTGCGATAAGTACTCATCGCCGTGCAGAAAAGGCCGTCGGCCATCGGCCGGTCGGAAACGTGGATCGGATGCCCGTTGCACTGCGCCCCCTTGCCCAATTCCGCGGAATAGAGTTCCCCGCGGGCCGGACTGTAGACCACCCCCAGCTGGAGTGCGCCCTTCCGGGCCAGGGCCACGGAAATGCAGCAATCCGCTATGCTGCGGGAATAATTGGCCGTCCCGTCGATCGGATCGATGATCCAGACATATTCCTCTCCCTCGACACGGAAATCCTCCTCTTCGCAGAAGAATCCGCTGCCGGGCAGCAGCGCCGCGAGGCGTCCGGTCAGGAAATGCTGGACATCCAGGTCGGCCGAGGTCACGATGTTCTCCAGGCTGCCTTTTTCGGTCACGGTGAAGTGGTCCGTGGCCATCAGGGATGCGGCCTCCTTCACGATTTCGATAACTTGTGCGAGCATAGCAATCATTTTTCGTTCCGCGAAGATACGCAGAATTTTGCTATCTTTGTTTTCGCTATGTTTGAAAAAGAAGTTTACAGCGCACGCCGCAAGGCGCTGCTCGAGCGCCTCTCCGGAGAGAAAGGCATCGCCCTCTTCATCGGCAACGTGGACGCTCCCTGCCAGTACAAAGACAATTCCTACAAATGGCGTCAGGACAGCTCCTGGCTCTACCTTTTCGGCATCGACGAGCCGCGCCTCGCCGCCACCATCGACCTGGAGACCGGAGAAGAAACCCTCTACGGCGATGACTTCAGCCTCGACGACATCATCTGGATGGGCCCGATGCCCTCCGTCCGCTGCCTCGCGGACCGCGCCGGCATCGCCCGGACGGCCCCCTACGATGCCATCGGGGCGGCGATCCAGGGCCGCCGGGTGCATTTCCTGCCGACCTCCCGCTACGCCACCCGCCTCAAGCTCGGCGCCCTGCTCGGCATCGACCCGGAGCTGACAACCAGCCAGGGAAAAGCCGGCTGCCCGCTGGCCTCCACCCCGCTCGTCAAGGCCCTGATCAGCCTGCGGCTCGTCAAGGACAGCCGCGAGATCGAGCGCATCGAAGCCGCCTGCAACCTCGGCTACGAGATGCACACCGCCGCCCGCCGCGGCATCCGCCCCGGCCGGATCGAGCAGGAAATCGTGGGCGCGATGGAGGGTGTGACCCTCGCCAAGGGCTGGGGCACCAGTTTCCCCACCATCCTGACCCAGCACGGCGAGATTTTCCACTGCCACAGCCACGAGATGCCCGTCGAACCGGGCAAACTGATGGTGGTCGACGCCGGCGCCGAGACCAACGACCACTACGCCTCCGACTTCACCCGCACCTATCCGACCGCCGGCCGTTTCAGCCCCCGGCAGCGCGATATCTACCAGACCGTCTATGAATGCAACGAACTGGCATTCAATATGATCAAGCCCGGCGTGCAGTACCGCGACGTGCACCTCGCAGTCGCCGCCCATATGCTGGACAACCTCCGGCAGCTGGGCCTCGTGCAGGGCGATGTGGACGGGATGGTGGCGGACGGCCTCGCCGGCCTCTTCATGCCCCACGGCCTGGGCCACAACATGGGCCTCGACGTCCACGACATGGAGGACCTCGGCGAGAACCTGGTCGGCTACGACGACGACCAGACCCGCTCCCCGCAGCTGGGCCTGGGAAGCCTGCGCATGGCCCGCCGCCTGCAGCCGGGCAACGTGCTCACCGACGAGCCGGGCATCTATTTCATCCCGGCCCTGATCGAGCAGTGGAAGCAGGACGGCACGGACGGCGGCCGCGTCAACTACGCCAAACTGGCCGGATACTACGACTTCGGCGGCATCCGCCTGGAGGACGACGTCCTCGTGACCCCGGAGGGGGCCCGCCGGCTCGGGCAGAAGCGCCTGCCGATCGCCCCGGACGAGGTCGAGGCCGCGATGCGCGAAGATCAACAATAGACTGAAAATCATGGGATTACTCGAAGGAAAAGTCGCCCTCATCACGGGCGCATCCCGGGGCATCGGCAAGGCCATTGCCCTGAAGTTCGCCGCTGAAGGGGCGGACATCGCTTTCACCGACATCCAGATCAACGAAGATACGGTCCGTGAACTCGAAGCGCTCGGCGTCAAAGTACGCGCCTACAGCTCCAACGCCGCCGACTTCGCCCAGACCCACGAGACCGTGGAGCAGGTGCTCGCCGACTTCGGCCGCATCGACGTGCTGGTCAACAACGCCGGCATCACCCGAGACGGCCTGATGCTTCGCATGGAGGAGGCCCAGTGGGACGCTGTGCTCAATGTCAACCTCAAATCCGCTTTCAACTACATCCACGCCGTCACCCCGATCATGGCGCGCCAGCGCGGGGGCAGCATCATCAATATGTCCAGCGTGGTGGGTGTCAGCGGCAATGCCGGGCAGTGCAACTATTCCGCCTCCAAGGCGGGTCTGATCGGCCTCGCGAAGTCCATCGCCAAGGAAATGGGCCCCCGCGGAATCCGGGCCAACTGCATCGCCCCGGGCTTCATCATTTCCGATATGACGGCGGCCCTGCCCGAAGATGTCCGCGCCGCCTGGATCAAGACCATCCCGCTGCGCCGCGGCGGCACGACCGAAGACGTCGCCAAGGTGGCTCTTTTCCTCGCCAGCGACCTTTCCTCCTATGTCAGCGGACAGGTCATCCATTGCTGCGGTGGGATGAACTGCTAGCGCGGATGGACCCTCGCCTGAACGGACTTTCTTGGAAAACTTCACTCTCGGCCCTGCTGGACCTCGTCCTGCCGAGGGTGTGCTTGGTATGTGGCCGGCCCCTCCTTCCCCGGGAGGAGCATCTCTGCCTCGGATGCCTGTCCGACCTGCCCGAGACTCGCTACGCTCCGCTGGAGCGCAATCCGATGGCCGACCGCTTCAATGCAAAAGTGCAAGTAGATGAATATGAACCGTATGCGTATGCTGCGGCACTCTATCATTATCGGGCGGATGCCGGCTACAAACGGATCTCCCAGGCGCTGAAATACCACCGGGACTTCGGGGCGGGCCGCTGGGCGGGCCGCCTGCTCGGGGAGCGGCTCGCAGACTCGCCGCTCTACGCCGACGTGGATCTGGTGGTCCCCGTGCCCCTGCACTGGACGCGGCACTGGCAGCGGGGCTACAACCAGGCCGCCGTTATCGCCCGCGAAGTCGCCCGCACCCTCGGGGCGGCGTTCTGCCCGCGGCTGCTCCGCCGCCTGCGCCGCACCCGCAGCCAGACCCGGCTCTCGGGCGAACAGAAAAGCCGCAACGTCGCCCGGGCCTTCGCCCTTCGCCCGCACCGGAGGCCGGAAGCCCGCCACATCCTGCTCATCGACGACGTCTTCACCACCGGTGCCACCCTCTCGGAATGCCACCGGGCACTGCGCCGTGCCTACGGCCCCGCCACCCGCATCTCCATCGCCACCCTCGGCGCCGTCGGGGAATGAGTGCTAGCGGAGGAAGACGAAGTTCTCGAGCTCACAGATAGAGACGTCGGGGGTATCGGATTCGAACACGAAGAAGAGGGCGTGTTTGCCGATGAGCCGGCGGGCCTTACGCACGCTGGTGCGAAGGCGCGTGGGCTCCTGCTTGCGCCGCGCCGACAGCCGGAAACTCCCCAAACGCTCCCCCGTGAAAGGATCATCCGCTATCACCACGATACGGCCCTTCACCCCCTGCGGGATGAGGTTCAGCTCGAGACGGCGTCCCCGGGCGGCACGCAACAGATCGAAATTGAAATACTTATACCCGACCACCGAGCCGGCGGTATTGTTCACCACCGGATTGTGGTTGATGCTCAGATCGTAAGGATCGGACTCTCCGTCCCACTCCGCCCGGACAGGCTTCACATACGAACCGGAATACTTGTTGCCCAGTCCTTCGCCCTCCGCCGGACGCGGACCGGTGTACCAGCAGGCGATGCCCGCGGAATGCCGCTCCATCGGATCCAAGCCGTTCAGTTCGAAGCCCTCGGAAGTATATTCCGCCTCGCGGATCTCCACCTTGCCGTCCGGGCCCGGGGTGACCTTCAGCTCCACCGGCGAGACCATCGCCTGGCGGTCGAAACCGCCCAGACCGGCCTGGCGGTGATAGAAGACGTACCACTGTCCGCCGATTTCGCACAGGCCCCCGTGGGTATTCCCGCCCGGCGCAGCCGTGCAGAAGGTTTTGCCGGAAGCGTCCGTGTAGCGGGCGCGGGCGTCGATGAGCGTCCCCCCGTAGGTCCAGGGCCCGAGCGGATGATTGCTCCAGGCCCAGGCGAGATTGCCGTTGGCCGAAGGCAGGCCGAACTCGCCATCCTCCGTCACGCGGCTGTACACGAAGATGTATTTATCCTCCACCTTGCGCATCGAAGAGGCCTCGAAGAAACGGAACACACCCTCCTGCCGGCGGCTGGAAACCATATCCCGGACCGGCTCGGTGCCCTTCTTGACGGTGCACATCGTCTCCGGATCCAGCTCCGCGCCCCAGGACTGCTGGAAACCCCAGTAGCCATAGACGCGGCCGTCGTCGTCGATGAACACGGCCGGATCGAAGCCCAGCACGCCCACGCAGCGGTTCGGCGCCTTCGGATCCCAGTTGATCACCGTGAACGGCCCGTCGGGACGGTCGGAGCGGGCGACCATCGCATTGCGGCCCCGGCCCTGGTTGTTGGGGTAGAGATAATAGGTCTTCTTGCCGTCCGGACCCACCTTTTCCACGACATCGGGCGCATAGAGGATGTCTCCCTGGCCGTCGGGATTGAGCGGTTTGCCTTCCGCATCCAGCACAGACTCGAAGATCTTGCCCCCGTAGCGCCAGTGGCGCAGATCGTCGAGCGGCGCGGACCAGACCACCTGGTTACGCCCGCAGTAGGCACTGCGTTCGATATCGTGGGAGCCGTAGATATAGACCCGGAGCTGCCCCGGGTTGTCGGGATCCTCGAAGATGTAGGGTTCACCATCAGGAATGTATTCCCAGAGGGGAAGATACGGATTGGCAGCCCTTCCGCCCTGGCAGAAGAGGCAGGCGGCGGCCAGCAGGGCCGCGATACGGACAAAGGATTTCATATTCACAAAGTTAATCCTTTCAGGCGGATTTTTGCTATATTAGCGGTATGAAAAGGACTGTTTTGTTGTTGATGGTGCTGCTGTCCGCGGCCGCCTGCTGCCCCCGCACATCGGAATATGTGGACTGGCTGTACGCTTCGATGCCCCTGCCGGACAGCCTCCAGTACCCCCGGAGCTTCTGGGAAGCCAACGTCGACAAGACCCTCGAAGTGCGCGACCGGATGGGCTGGGACATCCCCGAGCGGGAGTTCCGGCACTTCGTGCTGCCGCTCCGTGTCAACAACGAGACCCTGGACGATTTCCGCACCGTCTATGCCGACACGCTTTGCGCCCGGGTCCGGGGCCTGAGCCTCGCAGAAGCCGCCCTGGAGATCAACCACTGGTGCCACGAGCAGGCCACTTACCAGCCCACCGACGGGCGGACGAGCGCCCCGATGGCCACGGTCCGCCGGGGCGTGGGCCGATGCGGCGAGGAGTCCGTGCTGGCCGTGGCCGCGCTGCGCGCCGCCGGCATCCCGGCCCGCCAGGTCTATACCCCGCGCTGGGCCCACACCGACGACAACCACGCCTGGGTGGAGGTCTGGGTGGATGGCAAGTGGCATTTCATGGGTGCCTGCGAACCCGCGGCCACCCTCGACAACGCCTGGTTCAACGGCCCCGTCTCCCGCGCCCTGCTGCTCCACACCAAGGTCTATGGCGACTACAGCGGCCCCGAAGACGTCATCCAGCGCACCCCCTGCTACACTGAGATCAACGTCATCCGCGGCTATGTCCCCGCCCGCCGCACCGTCGTCACGGTGCTGGACGGGGGGCGGCCCGTCGAGGGCGCCACGGTCTCCTTCCACATTTATAACTATGCCGAATTCTATCCCGTGGCCTCCTACCGGACCGGCGCCGACGGGCAGGCGGCCCTGGACACGGGCCTCGGCGACCTGCTGGTCTGGGCCCGCAAAGGGGAACGCTTCGGCTTCGCCAAAGCCTCCGGTGAGATCGTGACCCTCAGCCTGGACCACCGCCTGGGCGAGTCTTTCTCGGCCGACCTGGACATCGTTCCGCCGGCCGAAAACCCCCTTCCATCCGGAGCCACCCCCGAGCAGAACGCGGCGAACAGCCGGCGCCTCGCCGAAGAGGATGCCATCCGCGCCGCCCATCCCCACGACAACCCGGACGCCGAAGCCTTCCTCGCGGAGCACCCCGAACCGGGCCGCCTCCTGCTGGGCCTGCTCTCCGCCAAAGACCGCGGCGACGTGACCCGGGACGTGCTGGACGACGTGCTCGCCACCGACCGGGGCTCTGCCGACCCCTTCATCCTCTCGCCCCGCGTGGGCCTGGAGCCCCTGCGTCCCTTCCGGGGGGCGGTGGCGGCCTCGAAGCTCGGGACGCGCCTGGACGGCCCGGATGCCGTGGCCCGCTGGGTGCGGGACAGCATCGCCCTGGTGGAAGGACGCAACCCCCAGCAGCTCCTCACCGCCCCGGCCGCCGTCTGGCAGGCCCGCCGCGCAGACGCGATCGGCCGCGACATCTTCTACGTGGCCCTCTGCCGCGCCCTCGGTTATCCCGCCCGCCAAGACGAAGTCACGGGCAAGACGCAATACCGCCAGGGCGAAGCCTGGGTGGACGTGGACCTGGGCGGCGGAGCGGAAGAGCGCATTTCCCCGCAGGGGACCCTGCAGCTGCTCACCGCACCCGGCGGCCCGGTGAAAACCCCGGAATACTACCGCCACTACACCCTTTCCCGGCCCGGCCCGGAGCGCACCCGCCTGCTGGAATACGAAGAAGGCGGCCCGGCGCGCGACACTTATTCCCTCGACACCGGCTACTACCTGCTGACCGCCGGCAACCGCCTCTCCGACGGCAGCGCCCTGGTGCACCTGACTTTCTTCAACATCGAAGAAGGCCGCACCGTCCGCCTGCCGCTGGTCCTGCGCGACGCCGCCGAGCGGCTCTCCGTGCTGGGCACGATGGACCCCGAGGCCCCCTTCCTGCCGGACGGCGCGACGCAGCCACGGAGCCTGCTGGACGCCACCGGGCGGGGCTATTTCCTGCTCGCGGTCCTCGGCGGCAAGGACGAACCCACCTCCCACGCGGTGCGTGAGATGAGCGCCGCCGCGGCCGAACTCAACGCCTGGGGCCGCCCGGTCGTGCTGCTCGGGCAGACCCGCCCCGAGGGCCTCGTGAACGCCATCCCCGGGAGCGACCCCGACGGACGCATCCGCGCGATGCTCGCCTCCGCCGGGAACCCCGGCGACACCCTCCCGCTGGTCGCACTCTGCGACAGCTTCGGACGCATCGTCTATCTGTCCAAGGGCTATAATACCTCCCTTGCCGCCGACCTGCGACGGGCCCTCCCCCTATGCAAATAACTAAATGATTATAAAATGGTTGATTTCAAGTACTACACCCCCACGGAAGTGGTCTTCGGCAAGGATTCCGAAGGCTGCCTCCCCGACCTGGTCCGTAAATGGGGCGGCACACGGGTCCTGATCCACTATGGCGGCGGCAGCGTCGTCCGTTCCGGCCTGCTCGCGCAGGTCAAATCCCAGCTCGACGCGGCGGGCATCGCCTGGGTCGAACTGGGCGGCGTGGTCCCCAACCCGCGCCTCTCCCTGGCCTATGAAGGCATCGAACTGTGCCGCCGCGAGGGCGTCGATTTCCTGCTCGCCGTGGGCGGCGGCAGCGTGATCGACTCCGCCAAGGTCATCGGCTACGGCCTGCAGTATGACGGCGATGTCTGGGACATCTATGACGGCAAACACAAACCCGTGGCCAGCACCCCGCTCGGCGTAATCCTCACCATCCCCGCCTCCGGCAGCGAGATGAGCGACTCCGCCGTGATCACCAAAGACGACGGCCTGATCAAGCGCGGTTGCAACAGCGACCTCTGCCGGCCCCGCTTCGCCATCATGAACCCCGAGCGCACCTACACCCTGCCGCCCTACCAGACCGCGGCCGGCGTGACCGACATCATGATGCACACGATGGAGCGCTATTTCTCCCACGAGGACGACATGCTCCTGACCGACGCGATGGCCGAGGCCCTGATGCGCACGGTCAAGGAATGCGGCGAGAAGGTGCTCGCCGACCCGGAGAACTACCAGCTCCGCGCCCAGATCATGTGGGCGGGCAGCCTCGCCCACAACAACCTCACGGGCTGCGGCACGGTCAGCGACTTCGCCACCCACCGCATCGAGCACGAACTCAGTTCCACCTTCGGCGCCACCCACGGGGCAGGCCTTGCGGCCATTTGGCCCCACTGGGCCGAATACGTCCTCGCGGAGAACCCGACCCGCTTCGCCCAGTTCGCCGTCAACGTCGCCGGCGTACCCAACGACTTCCGCTCCCCCGAGCGCACGGCCCGCGCGGGCATCGCCGCGATGGTGGACTTCTACCACCGTATCGGCATGCCGGCGAACCTGCCCGAACTCGTCGGCCGTCCGGCCACGGAGGAGGAAATCGCCGAAATGGCCTGGAAGGCCACGCGCGGCCGCACCGTACGCCTGGGCAATCTCAAGAAGCTCGACTACGACGATGTCGTGGCCATCTACCGGATGGCCAACAAACAGTAAATTAAAGGATTAACGGACCCGGATGCGCTGTCCGATCTTGAGGACGGCGCGCCGGGACATGCCGTTCATCTCCCGCAGCGAGTCGACCGTGGTCTCATACTGCGCGGCAATCTTGGCGAGGGTATCCCCGGAACGGACGGTATAGAATTCGGCCGAAGAGGCCTCGTCCGTCCGCCAGGTAGCGTCGGCATTGAGCACGAAATCGCGGTCGCCCGGCGGCGCGGCGAAGGAGCCGTCCTCCCCTACGAAGGCCCAGCTGCCGTCGGGGAAGAGCACGATGTGGCGCTCCCGCACGGCATTCAGCACCGAGTCGCGGGCGGCGCTGTCCCGGCCGCGGAAGAAATCCGACAGACTGAAGCGCTCGCGCTCCGTCTCTTCGGTCTCCTTCGGGAAATCCGGCAGGATGCGCCGGGCCCCCAGGTAGCGCGCGGCCCAGTAAGGCTCCTCCACGCGGGAAATGGTCACACCTGAACTGGAGGCGTGGATGAAGGTGAACGACTTGGCCAGGCTGTCCGCGGCGATGAAGATGCCCACGTGCCCGGGATGCTTCTTGTTGGCCCGGCCGCCGAAGATCACCAGATCTCCTTTCTGCAGCTTGTCATAGCCGCCCCGCACGGCGCGGCCCGCCTCGGCCTGATCGGCCGAAGTGCGCGGAAGGGTGTAGCCCTCTTTCTTGAAGACGAAGCAGGTGAAACCGCTGCAGTCAAAACTCTGCGGCCCGTTGGCACCGTAGGAATAGGGTTTGCCGAGATGGCGGCCGGCTTCCTTGATGATCCGGTCCGCGGTCTTGCGGGGGTCCGCGCCGCTCTCCGGCGTCTGGGCCGACACGGACGCGAAGGCTCCGCACAGGAGTCCCGCCCAGAGCAGGATGCAGAAAAATCTCGACATGACCCCACAAAGTTACAAATTTTGTATATTTGCAAAAAACATCGCACAATATGAAAATCAAAGCTATCCTTATCAGCGCCCTGATGGTCTTCTCCGTGTCCGCTTTCGCTCAGGATCTGGGCACCCAGGTCAGCGACCTGCAGCAGCAGAACCGCAATGTGGCAGATGCCGCCGCGCGCGAATATGCCGAAATCTCCCGCCGGGGCAAAGCCCGCATCGACCAGCTCGAGAGCCGGATCAAGAAAGATCAGAAAGATCTCGACGAGACCAAGAAGAGCATTCGTGATCTCAACAACGGGATCAAGAACGCCCAGGACAACCTCAAGCTCCGCAAAGAGGCCCTCAAGCTCCAGAAGAAGGCTTACGGCACCGACAAGACCTACAAGGAAGCCTACGACCAGATGGACGCCGAGATCAAGACGATCCAGGATGGCATCAAGTCCGACAAGGCGACGGTCAAGAAGCTCCAGTCCGACTCCAAGTCCCTGCAGAAGCAGATAAGTGCCAACAAGAAGGAACTCGCCACCGTCAAGAAGGAGATTTCCAACAGCGAGAAGCAGCTCAAAGATGCCAACAAGGCCCTCAAAGAGAGCCAGAAGCTCCTCGACAAGGTCAACGCCGCTCCGACCACCGTCCAGGAAGTGAGCTCCGAGACGATCGAAGAGTAAACCCTCTCCCCCACAGACGAAGACTGCCGCGACCCGGGTCGCGGCAGTCTTCTTTTTATCCCCGGCGTCCCTACTGCGCGGCCAGGTCCGAGACGATCTCCGCGATGGGGATGCAGCCCTCTCCGGCCGGCCGGCAGTTCATATCTTCGGGCGAGGTCCGGTCCTTGAGGTGCACGTGGGAGCGGAACCGAATGGCTCTGCGTCGAGCAGGACGAGCCCGCCGCCGGCGCCGCCGACCGCTTCGCAGGCCCTGCCGAAAGCGCCCGTTATCTACTTTTGAAAAAAATTCCGTAATTTCGCGATAACGAACCATTAAGTCGCATCAACTATGGATTCTACGCAAAAGTTCTCTTACGAGGCTCCCCGGACCGAAATCGTGGAGCTGCGCAACGAAGGCATCGTCTGCCAAAGCGGCGGCCTGCAAAACTACAAACGTAAAACGGAGGAGGATTGGTGATGAAAACGAGAAAAGCATTGATCCTTGCCGCCCTCGCCATCACGGGCGCCTCGATCCTCGGCTGCACCGCCCTACCGGAAGAACTGCAGCCCCTGGACAACGACACCGTCACCCAGACCATCACCGTCAGCCTGGACGGCCAGCCCCTCACCCGGGCCCTGACCCCCGAGGGCGAAAAAACCTTCGCCGAGGGCGAGCAAATCGCCGTTTTCTATGAGAATACTTCCGGCGAACTGGCAAAAGTGGTGAGCGGGCCGCTCTCCGAAGACGACATCACGGACGAGGGCAAAAGCGCCATCATCCCCGTCGCACTAGACAACCCGAAAGCGGGCGGCGAACTGCGTATCATCTATCCCGCCGCGATGGCCAAGGCCGACGGCACCCCGGACTACGAAGCCCTCAAAGAACAGGACGGCAGCCTGGCCACTCTCGCCGCGGAACTCGACCTCTGCACCTTCGAAGGGTCTTTGAGCGAGAGCGCCGAACTGCCGCTCAACCCGAAACTCACGAACAAACTGGCCCTCTGTGAATTCACCCTGAAGAATCCCGACGGGCAGGATATCACCAGCACGATCAACTATTTCCATATCACCGACGGCATCTATTTCTACCAAATTAAACCCACCTCGCTGGAGAAAATCTATGTAGCCCTCCGGCCGGTCAGTGCCCGCCAGACCCTGCATTTCAGTGCTATCGACTATTTTGACATCTTCGACACAGAGGAGTATTACGCTGGCGAGTTCGGAGAGCGGGAACTCCATTTCTATCAGAAGGGCGTGTCGGCAAAAAAACTCTCCGCCGGCAGCCTGTATCCCGTGATCCTGAACCTGCAGGATAATGCCCACTACCGACTCCTCGGCAGCGACTCCGGCGACCTGCTGGTCGGAGATAACTCCACAGATTATTTCAACATCCTTACTCTGGGCCTTGACATCCTCGACGGCGGCAATGGCAAAGACATCCTCTTCGGCGACACAGGTATTGCCGGGCTGGTGGCTAGAGTTAACTATGAATTAATAGAAACCTCTGCGCCGACCTTTACCGATGTTTACAAATTTATAATCAATAATCCCGCAACCGTAGCGACCTGGAACGGCGCGGACAACAGCCAGACGGATCCGGAGACCGGCGATAGCCTCGACCAGCCGGATGTACTCATCGGCGGGGCGGGCAATGACATCGTTTTCGCCCAGGGAGGGGACGATCTGATCTTCGGTGACGGCGCCCTGGACGCGATAGCGTTTTGGCTTAATCTGTCCGGAACGGATATTACCGTCCCTAATATCAACGCTGCTTTTGACGCGATGCAGCTCTCCACACGCAAGGCCGGCCTGGCGGACCTGGAGGCATCTTCCGACGGCAACGACACCCTCTACGGTGGCATTGGCGACGATATAATGTGCGGTATGGGCGGTGCAGACAAACTCTTCGGCGGCAACGGCAACGATGTTCTCCTGGGAGGATCCGGCAAGGACGAACTCAATGGCGGAAACGGCGATGATTATCTCGACGGTGGGAAGGGCGCGGACACCCTCCTCGGCGGGGATGGTAACGACATCTTCCGCTACGGCAAGGGCGACACCATCGACGGCGAAGACGGCTACAACATCCTGCTCGGCAACGAGAACGACGGCTCTCTGAACGACCTTCTGGCCGGTGGGCTGATCAGCCACGTGGAGGTCTTCCTCAAATGCATATTAAATGATATAGATGAACTGACGCTGACTGATCTGGAGAAGCTGGAATCGGTCCTGGGTCTATACCTAAAACCGAACGAGGACTGCATCATCTTGTCGAACGACTCCTACTCGGACGAAATGAGCTGGAAACTCGAAAACGGCACCATCACCTACGAGAGCGAGCTCTTCACCGTGATCTTGGAGACCACCCTCACGGTGATAGAAGACACGGAGAACAACCAGTTCATCCTGACACGAAACGTCCCTGACTGATAAGCCAGTGAAAGCCTGTCATCCTGAGCACCCCCTGTCATCCTGAGCGAAGCGAAGGATCTATCCCCGCCAGGGATCCGGTTTTTTTGACACTTTATTTCTTCTTGCTCCCCGTCAGGACGATGTTCGGACGGGGAGCTTTTTCGACCCCGGCGCCGAGCCAGAAGCCGAGGTGGGGCGGCTGGTTGTAGCCGACATTCTGCCAGGCGATGCCGTTGCGGTAGACCGGGTCGTGCATCAGGGTGTACATCCGATATTCGGTCGGGATGGTGGTGGTGAAGATGCGGAGTTCCTTGTTGTCGCGGGTGCGCAGGATCAGCTCTTCGCGCCAGTCGCCCCAGATGTCCGCCGAGAGCGCCGGGGTGGACTTGGAGCCATTGTTCGACTGGCAATCTTCGGCGGTGAAGATCACGCCTTCGCCGTAGCGCTCGATCCGGTTGCCGTCCAGCAACTGGCGGGTCAGCTGGCCGTCCCACCAGATCAGGAAGTTCACGGAGCGGGGCGCGTCGCCGATCCGCTCTCCCTTGGTATTGAGCAGGCCGTTTGAGCCGGAGAACCAGATCTCCGCGCCGCGGTTGCCGTCCCAGATATCCTCGGCCACGCCGCGTCCGACATCTTTCCCTTCGTTGAGCCGGAAGAGGACCTTGCCGTCGCGGGCGGCGTACAGCGCCGCGCCCGGGCCGATGGCGCCGTCCAGGTTCTCCGCCTCATTCTCGTGGATGCCGAAGACTTCCAGGCCGGGGAGATCCGGGTCCAGGTCGCTGACGTGCAGGGCGTCGCCGTGGCGGAAACCGGTCGAGAAGAGACCGGTGCCGTCGTGGTCGACCACCATGGCGCCGTAGATGATCTCATCGAAGCCGTCGTCATCGACATCGGCCACGGAGAGATTGTGGTTGCCCTGGCCGGAGAAGGGGTTGTCGCGGTCTTTGGAGTCGAATACCCAGCGGGAGGAGAGCTTGCCGTCGCGGTAGTCCCAGGCGGCCAGCACGGAGCGGCCGTAGTAGCCGCGGCACATCACCACGCTCGGGAGTTTACCGTCCAGGTAGGCCACGCAGGCGAGGAAGCGGTCCACCCGGTTGCCGTTGCTGTCATTGCCGCCGTTGCCGCCCCAGCCGCCCCAGCCATCCAGGGCGCCGCGGCCGGGAATGTAGTCGGCCGTGGCAAGGGCCGCGCCGGTCTCGCCGCTGAAAACGGTGAAGTATTCCGGTCCGGTCAGGATCTTGCCGTTGCGGTCGCGCCAGTCTTTGGAGGCGTCTCCGATCACGTTCCCGAGGGCGTCGCGGGTGCCGTCGCCGGTCTTGCAGGCGAATTCCGCCTTGCCGTCACCGTCCAGGTCGGCGACCATGAACTGGGTATAGTGGGCGCCTTCTCGGATGTTGACGCCGAGGTTGATTTCCCAGAGGAAAGTGCCGTCCAGTTCGTAGGCTTGGAAAATGGGGATGCCGGAGATGCCGTTGGAAGGGTTGTCGATACCGCGTCCGGCCATGTGGACGATGAGTTCGTAGTCCCCGTCACCGTCCAGGTCGCCTACGCTGCAGTCGTTGGGCGAATAGCCTTCGGGGGTGCGCAGGGGGATGGAGACATATTGCTGCACCGGGGCATTCGCCGGGAGGGAGAAGGCTTTGCTGGGCGCGGATTCGCGGCGGCGCTGGACCGAGGTGACGTACCAGGCGTTGGACTGGGTGAGGTCAGCCGTGTGATCGATGAAATGGGTGGGGCCCGTCAGGGGAGCGTCGTTCAGTTTGACGGCCTTCTGGTTGCCGGTCTGGCGATAGACGTTGAATGCCAGGTCGGTGGGCTCGGTGCCGAGGAGGCGCCAGGAGACGAAGACGCCGTCGTCTTGGCGGATGGCCACGACGCCGCGGCTGAGGTTTTCCATTTGGCGCTGGGCGAAGGCGTTCGCGGCAAGGCAGAGGCCAAGGACGAAGAGAATGGTCTTGAGGAGGGTGGTCTTTTTCATTTCCGTAATAATTGGTTCTCAAAGTTAACGATTTCTGTTGATAATCCAACGGTCGGGAGGGTGGGACGAAGCCGGATTTGACGGCAATTCGTCCCGGAAACGGGGCGATTTTCCCGCCGGTCGGGGATTTTTATCACTTTTCCGGTCCGCTCGTGACCTTTGTTTTTCCGGATGGAGAGACCGCGGTATTTTTGCAGCGGTCGGTTAGGTCCCGCCGGGACGGTCATTCGCGGCTTCACCCCCGTGAGCGGCATTTTACCAACTGCGTGCCGATTCTGACCACATTGATCCGAATCTGTTCGCCTGCTTTGAAAAAACGGGATAATTTCGCAGCCGGAAAACCTCAAACCAAATTATAGAAATGTTAAAGATCGACAATTTCATCAGCCTTTTCGAAGGCGCTGTCCGGGACAGCTGGGAGCGTCCTGCCCTGACGGATTTCCACAAAGAAACCATCAATTATCACCAGCTGGCGGAGCGCATCGAGACGCTCGACCTCATTTGGAAACAAGCCGGCCTGAAGTCCGGCGATAAGATAGCCATCAACACCAAGAGCTGCGCCCTCGGGGCCTCCGTCTTCATGGCCGCCGTCAGCAAGGGCTATGTGGCCGTCCAGCTCTACAATGCCTTCACCCCCGCCGACACACAGAGCCTCGTGAACCATTCCGACAGCCGCATCCTCTATACGGAGAAGCGCATCTTCGCCGCGATGGACTTCGCGCAGATGCCCCAGGTGCTCTGCGTCATCGACTGCGCAACGGGCGAAGTGCTCGCCAGCCGCGAAGGCGTGGATACCCTTTATGCACGCGGCGCGGAACTGCTCGCACAGAAATATCCCGCCGGAATGCGTCCGGAAGACTTCTGCGCGGTCCGTCCCGACATCGACGATGTCTGCGCCATCCTCTATACCTCCGGCTCCACCGGAAATCCGAAAGGCGTGATGCTGACCTACCGCAACTACACGGCGAACGTCCAGGGCATCCGCCCGGGCTTCCCGTTCCACAAATGGGAGAACTACCTGAGCCTGCTGCCGCACGCCCACAGCTTCGGCCTGACCTGCGACGTCGTGATCCCGATGACCCTCGGCATGCACGTGACCGTGCTCGGCCTGCCGCCCATTCCGAAGAATGTGCAGGAGGCCCTGATGGAGGTGCGCCCGCGTATCTTCTATGGTGTGCCCCTGATCTTCGTCAAGTTTGCCGAATACGTCCTCGGGGCCGAGATCAACAGCCCGGAAGGAAAGGCAAAACTGGCTGATTACCAGCATTATCCGGAATACTGCCAGGCCCTCCACGACAAGCTGATGGCCGCGATGGGCGGCAACATCGAAGTGTTCGCCACCGGTGGTTCCGCCATCCCCTCCGAGGTGGAAGCCCTGCTCGTCTACAAGCTCAAGGTCCCGTTCATCACGGGCTACGGCCTGACCGAACTCGCCCCGATCGTCTCCTACGGCAAGGTGGGCAAGTACATCCCGAAGTCCTGCGGCGAATATCTCCCCGAGATCATGGAGATCCGCGTCGCCTCGTCCGACCCGGAAAACATCGCCGGCGAACTGTCCATCCGCGGAGACGTCGTCTTCAAGGGCTACTACAAGAATCCCGAGGCCACGGCGGCGGTCCTGCAGGACGGCTGGTTCCGGACCGGGGACATCGGCACGGTGGACAAGAGCGGCAACGTCTTCCTGCTGGGCCGCAGCAAGAATATGATTCTGACGGAGAACGGGCAGAATGTCTATCCCGAGGAAATCGAGGTGGTGCTGAACGAACTGCCCTACGTGTCCGAGTCCATCGTGCTCCAGCGCGAGAGCCACAGAATCGTGGCCCTCATCGTGCCGAACATCGATGCCCTGGACAAGGCCGGCATCGGCGCCGACGGGCTCGACGCCGTGATGAAGCAGAACATGGTCTACCTGAACTCCAAACTGCCTTCCTACTCCGCGGTCAACGACTTCGACATCCGCTTCGAACCCTTCTCCAAGACCCCCAAAGGCAGCATCCGCCGCTTTATGTATAAATAATGGAGGAACGGAGAGTCGTCATCACCGGCACCGGCGTGATCTCGCCGGTCGGTAGCGGGGTCGATGCCTTCTGGTCCGCCCTCCAGGCAGGCCGCTGCGGCATCCGCGTGCTCCCGGATCTGGAGGCCTGGGGCCTCCCGGTCCGGGTGGCCGGTACAGTGGAGGATTTCGATCCGGCCGCCTGGGGCATCAGCGCCAAGGAAGCCCGCCGCAACGACCGCTTCTGCCTGCTCGCGCAGGCCGCGGCCGCGCAGGCGATGGAAGAAAGCGGACTGCGCTCGGGCGAAAACATCGCCCCGGAACGCCTGGGCGTCTATATCGGCACCGGCATCGGAGGGATGCAGACCTTCATCGAGCAGACCCGGGTGATGCTGGAAGAAGGGGCGGACCGCATTTCCCCGCTGTTCATCCCCAAGATGATCGGAAACATCGCCGCCGGCAACATCGCCCTGCGCTACGACGCCCAGGGGGCCAATCTCACCACGGCTGCGGCCTGCGCATCGAGCACCCAGTCCGTCGGAGAGGCCTTCCGGGCCATCCGTTACGGTTTCGCGGACGCGGTAATCGCGGGCGGGACCGAGGCGGTGCTCAACCCGCTGGCTTTCGGCGGATTCGTGAGTGCGCACGCCCTGACCCATTCACCTGATCCGCTCCGCGCCTCGCTGCCGTTCAGCGCGGACCGCGGGGGGTTCGTGATGGCGGAAGGGGCCGCGGTGCTCATTCTCGAAGAATACGCCCACGCACTTTCGCGCGGCGCACAAATTCTCGCAGAAGTGACCGGCTATGGCAACTGCTGCGACGCCTGGCACCCCACCGCGCCGCGTCCGGACGGCGTTCCCGCATCCCGGGCCATCCGGGACGCGCTGGAACAGTCGGATTTCCGGGCCGGCGAGGCACTCTACATCAATGCCCACGGCACGGGCACGCTGCTGAACGACAAGACCGAGACCCTGGCCATCAAGCTCGCCCTGGGCGAGACGGAGGCCCGCCGCGCCTCGATCAGCTCCACCAAGTCGATGACCGGCCACATGATCGGCGCGGCGGGTGCGGTGGAGATCCTCGCCTCGGCCCTGGCCCTGCGCGACGGCATCGTGCCGCCGACCATCGGACTGACAAACCCGGATCCGGAATGCGATCTGGACTATACGCCGCTGGAGGCCCGGGCGCGCGGACTCGATCTAGCCGTGTCCAATTCCCTGGGTTTCGGCGGACACGACGCCTGCGTGGCCTTGCGAAAAATGTAAACAACACAGCAATGAACAGAACAGATATCAAAGAATTCCTGCCGCACCGTGAGCCGATGCTACTGGTGGACTGGACGGAAAAGGAAGGCGACCGGATCAAGGCCACCTACCACGTCACCGGCGAAGAATGGTTCCTGCGGGGGCATTTCCCGGACTACCCGGTCGTACCGGGGGTGGTGATCTGCGAGATCATGGCCCAGTCCTGCACCTTGATCCTGGGCGAGGGACTCAAAGGCCATACCCCCTTCTACGCGGGTCTGGACAAGGTGCGCTTCAAGCAGATGGTGCGCCCCGGCGACACCATCGAGGTGACCGCCGAGCCGATCGCCATCCGCGGTGCGCTCTATGTCATCGGCGCCCAGGCGAAGGTGGACGGGCGGCTGGCCTGCAAAGGCGAATTATCCTTTTATTTGATGGACAACCAAAATCTCTGATTCAATGGAACTGCTGAAAGGAAAGAAAGGCATCATCACCGGTGCCCTCAACGAGAAATCAATCGCCTGGAAGGTGGCCGAGCGGGCCCTCGCCGAGGGCGCCGAGATCGTGCTCACCAACACGCCGCTGTCCCTGCGCCTGGGTGCGCTCCCGGCTTTCGCGGAAGCGCACGGCTGCAAGCTCATCCCGGCCGACGCCACCTCGCTCGAGGATCTCGGGGCGCTGGTGGACGGGGCGATGGAGCATTTCGGGGGTCCCTTCGACTTCGTGCTGCACGCCATCGGGATGTCTCCGAACGTGCGCAAGAAGCGGCCCTACGAGGCGCTGGACTACAATTTCCTGGACAAGACCCTGGACATCTCCGCCCTGTCGCTGCACAAACTGCTGCATACGCTCTACACGAAGGATGCGCTGCGGGAATGGGGTTCCGTGGTGGCGCTGAGCTATATCGCCGCCGAGCGCAGCTTCGTCGGCTACAACGATATGGCGGACGCCAAGGCGCTCCTGCAGTCGATCACCCGGAGCTTCGGGGCCATCTACGGTCCCGCCCGGCACGTGCGCATCAACACGGTGTCGCAGTCGCCGACCGCGACGACGGCGGGCGAAGGAATCGCCGGGATGGAACGGATGCTGCGCTATGCCGACCGCGTCTCGCCCCTGGGCAACGCCGACGCCGACGACTGCGCCGCCTACATCGTCACCCTCTTCTCCGACTACACCCGCAAGGTCACGATGCAGAACCTCTACCACGACGGCGGCTTCTCCTCCGTCGGCCTCTCCCCCACCCAACTCGAACCCCTCCCGGAAGAATAAATCGTCATCCTGAGCGCACGCCTGTCATTCTGAGCGAAGCGAAGAATCTACCCCCGCCCGGGTGCCCCAGACCCCGATTCCCACCCCACCCGTGGAGACCGTGATGAGGAAGTAGTTGACAATTACACGCGGAATTGGCCGCCCGACGGCGGTGGTGGTCGGGCGGTCGCCGCCTCGCGAATGCGAGGCGGCGTCCTGCCCCTCCCGCCGCTCTTGGGCGGAAAGGCAGGCATCGGGGGGCTGTTGGTTATTTCCGTGATTATTCGTAAACTTGTAATCTGTGTTTTGCGAATAACCAAGATGTGACGAACATGAGACTTTTCATCAAAGCCCTGATCCCGGCCCTGCTCTGCCTGCTCGCCTGCGCCTGTAAACAGGAAGCCGACCCCCTCCAGGATACCCTGGGCGCCTACATCCTCCAAGGCCAGGAAGGAACTTTCCGCCTCACGAAGATCGAGAAAATCGACTCCACGACTTTCCGCACCGAATTCGAGCGCCGGCAGAACGTCTTCGACCTCAAACTCAGCCAGGAAACCAAACTCTTCGACAACTACATCGCCCAGCGCAAACCGAAGAACGCCGAGCGCCACCGGACCGCCATCCTGCGCACCCGCGAAGTAATGGCAGCCCTGGACAGTCTCAAGGCCACGATGGAAGGGCGCCTGGACGAGGTCGCCTACTATGACTATGTCTTCACCGGCCGGGCTGAGACCAAAACCACCGTCACGGAGCTCTCGAACGCCTATGTCAGCATCACCCCCGGACTCGAGGTGATCACCCTGAGCAACGACCGCAAAGACCTGCACAAAGCCGGCGGGCGCGCCATTCCCGGCTACCTTCAGATCGTCGGAAAAGACACCGAAGAAGCAACAGAAGAATAATATGAGAAAGACCTTTCTGGCGATCCTGTTCGCCGCGATGCTTTCCGCCGGGACGGCAGCCGCCCAGCAGCCGGCGCAGCCCGACCTCTCCAAGTACGTCAACACCTTTTCCCGGCCCCTGCGCGAGGTGCTCGCCGACGTGGCGGAGCAATTCGGCGTGCGCATCAACGCCGGCAGCGTCCCCGAGGACCTGATGGTGGACTTCGCCGACTTCCGCATCCGCCCCTGGGACATCGAACAGACCCTCGAGGCCCTGCTCTGGCCCTTCGGCTACAACGCCGAATGGAACAACGGCAACGGCAACCCCTACTATAGCGTCGCCCGCTTCAGGCATTCCCGCCGCAACCCCTTCGAAGGGCAGGCCCTGCTGGACTATCTGTCCGCCAAATACGACAGCCAGGCCTCCTGGGAAGCAAGGAAGGCCATCTTGAAGGCCGACATCCGTCACAGCGTCGGCCTGGACAAGGTGCCGGAACACTTCGACGGCAAGGTTTTCCTATCCAAGAAACGCAACTACGGCCGCTACGCCGTGCAGGACCTGGCCCTCGAGATCCTCCCCGGACTCTACGCCTTCGGCGCCATCTACTCTCCCGCCAAGACCACCCGGGGCGCGCACCCGCTGGTGATCAACCCCCACGGCCACAGCGACGCCGGACACGCCTCCGACGTGGTGCAGCGCCGCTGCGCCATGCAGGCCAGCATGGGCTGCATCGCGGTGTCTTTCAGCATGTTCTGCAACGGCCCCAGCCCGCAGTTCGACATCGCCTACCACCACACCGGCCTGGCCCAGCCCTACAACATCCTCTGCGCCGAGCGGCTCCTGGACTATGCCCTGACGTTCAAGGAAGTCGACCCGACTCGCGTGGGCATCACCGGATGCTCCGGCGGCGGCAGCCAGAGCATGTTCGTCACCGCCATCGACGACCGCATTACCCTTTCCATCCCCGTGGTGATGATGTCCTCGTACTTCGCGGGCGGCTGCGAATGCGAGAGCGGTACCCTTCTGCCCCTGAGCGGCGGCGGCACCTCCAACCCCGAGATTGCGGCGATGTGCGCCCCGCGCCCGATGCTGCTGGTCTCCGACGGGGGCGACTGGACCGCCATGAACCCCGAAATCGAGGTCCCTTATGTCAAGCGGATCTACGGCTTCTACGGGGCCGAAAACCGGCTTGAGAGCGTACACTTCCCGCTGGGGCAGCACAACTATGACTTCGACAAGCGCCAGGCGGCCTACTCCTTCCTCGCCCGCCAGTGGGGCCTCAACACGACCGGCCTGATCGGTCCCGACGGCCGCTTCGACGAAAGCGGCACCGTGGTCGAGCCGCTCGCCGATATGAATATCTGGAATGCCAAGGGGATCACCAAACCCGCCGACTTCATCGAGAACATCGACGACGCCGTCGCCGTGATGCACTGGGTCAAGGACGCCCGATAACCAGAAATCAGCTGCATTATGTCGACGCGAAAGAGCATTTTCACCTCCGAGCGGGTTGTCCTCCTGGTCATCCTGATCAACTCCGTCATCCTGTTTTTGCAGGAAGGCCGGGTTCACTCCCCCCTCATCAATGTCATCGATGCCCTTTGCACGATCTTCTTCATCATCGAGATGACGATCAAGCTCCGGCAACTGGGCTTCAAAGAATACTGGTCATCCAACTGGAACCGGATGGACGGGACCCTGGTCATCCTCTCGATACCCTCCCTTGTCGCCTATTTCGTCCCCACCCACATGCTGGACCTTTCGATTCTGCTCATTCTCAGAATCTTGCGCGTGTTCAGAATCTTCCGCCTGGTCCACGTCTTCCCGAACTTCTCCGCGACGATGAAGGGCTTGGGCCGGGCGATGCGGGACTCCCTCCCGATCTTCGCCGGCTTCCTGATCCTCATCTTGGTCATCTCCCTGTTCAACTGCGCCCTCTTTAAGGACATCTCCCCGCAATTTTTCGGGACGCCGTGGGACTCGGTCTATTCGACCTTCCGTCTCTGTACCGTAGAAGGGTGGTATGAGATACCCGATGCCCTGGTGGCCTCGATGTCGCCGGGCGGAGTGGTCGGCGTGCGTATCTATTTCGTTTTGATCCTCATTTTCGGCGGCATCATCGGACTATCGCTGGTGAACTCGATCTTCGTGGACGCGATGGTCAAGGACAACAATGACAATCTGGAAGCCGAGGTCCAGCTATTGAACGAAAAGATTGACCTGCTGACCGAGGAAATCAAGAAACAAAAAGCAGAGAAGGTATTATGAAAAGATTTTTCTTATTGCTCGTCATTATCGTTGGGGCGGGCGCGGTTTCCGCCTGCAAGCAGCAGAAGGCGCAGGACCTGATCATCCAGTACTGCCAGGACCGGCCGGACGAATTCCCCGGCTATGAGCCCGTGTCGTTCGACAAGATATCGAAGACGTACAGCAATCCGAATTATATCCCGCCCCGGCCGGACGAATCCGGGGCGGGAGAACTCCGGACCCCGGCCCTGTCTCCCAGCGAACTGAAACACGACGGATGGATGACGCACCACCGCTTCACGGCGCTGAATCCGGACGGCGTCCCGGAACGCTATGACAAAGTATTCTGCCTCGACCTGAAACTCACCCGCATCACCCGCGTCTCAGACCGCTGGTAGTATTCTACAGAGGGTATATCTCTGCGCCGATGAAGGAGATCAGTGCCTGCGGGTCGATTTTGACCAGGAAGAGATAACACAAAAACCGATATATCATCTTTTGATATATCAATAATTGTTATTATTTTTGCGAGAAAGAATATACGCCTTATGAAAACCCCCTTTGTGTTCGGCAGGCTTGCCAAGGAGAACAACTTCACAGACCGGAAAGAGGAGACAGCGCACCTTGTAACTAATTTCAAGTCTCTCATCAACACCATTCTTATCTCTCCAAGACGATGGGGGAAGAGTTCCCTCGTTTTCAAGGCGGCGACGATTGCCATGCAAGAAGACGGGGACTTACGTATATGTCGGGTCGATCTCTTTAATGTGCGCTCGGAAGAGCAGTTCTACACGGCCTTGGCCCAGAGTATCATCAAATCTACCGCGACGAAATGGGAGGAGGCCGTCGCAAATGCAACCCGCTTCCTGTCCCGCTTCGTCCCCAAACTATCTTTTGGAGGCGACCCGACAAGTGAGCTCACCGTCGAACTCAACATGGAAGAACTCCGGAGGAGTCCGGACGAGATCCTTGATCTCGCTGAAAAAATAGCCGTAGAGAAAAAACTCCGCATCGTCGTCTGTATCGACGAGTTCCAAAATATCGCCTCTTTTGACGATTCGCTCGCGTTCCAGAAAAAGCTTCGCTCCCACTTCCAGCAACACGAGAACGTGGCTTATTGCCTGTACGGCAGCAAACGGCACATGATGCTTGAGGTTTTCACGGATTACTCCATGCCTTTTTACAAATTCGGAGACATCATGTTTTTGGAGAAGATCAAGACTCCGGACTGGGTGGAATTCATCAAAAGTACATTTGAAAGGACTGGAAAAGCCATCAACGATGATGTTTGCGAGGAGATTGTCGCTCGCGTCCAGAATCATCCGTACTATGTCCAGCAGCTAGCCCAGCAGGTATGGTTGCGCACTGACAAGATCGCCACGTTCGACGACGTAGAGGAAGCCCACTCCGCAATCACGGCCCAGCTCAGTCTGATGTTCGACACAATGACCCAGACGCTTACCAACCAGCAGATGTGCCTTCTCCGCGCCATGTCCGCAGGGGAAAAAAACCTTTCTTCCCGGGCCGTGATGGAGAAATATAAACTCTCTTCTCCGATGGTGATTGCCCGTGCGAGAAAGGCGCTCGTTGAAAAAGACATTCTGGACCACATCGCCGGAGTCTATTCTTTCCAGGACCCCATATATGCGTATTGGCTGAAACATCAGTACTTTATGCTCTAAATGACTCCGGGGTCTATTTGGGACCCCGGCATCACGCACACGAACAGGCCATTCCTGTCCCCGCGTAGGACCAGCGTCTTGAAGACCTGCTCGATCGGCTCCCCCAACTGCTCCGCCACGTGCTCCGCCGCCAGGTTATTCTCATCGACCTCGTAGGGAATGAGGTCGAACGGAATCCCGGCGGTCTCCAGAATAGCATCTTTCATAGCATCGCGCTATGCTTGTGTGGCTGTCGCCTTCACCGCATACTGCTCCACGACCTTGCCAACCCGTGTCAAACATTTGCCGAGTTCTGCGGAAATGCGTATCTTCGTTTCGATCAATTGGATTATATGATTTGGTGGCTCATCTTTCTCGCAGCAATCCTGGTTTTCGTTGGGATAGCTTATCTTCGCGGCAAATGTGATGGGTTCATTGCCGGGTACAATACTTCTTCCCCTGAAAAACAGAAGATGTATGACATAGAACGCCTGCGGCTCATCGTAGCCTGCTTCCACTTTGCCCTGGCGGCACTGAACTTCGTCCTGCTGCTGCAGAATGACCTGGCGGAGAATCTGTTCTGGATAGGTTTGGTCATCGTTTCTGTCGCCGCGGTAGTTTTCGCTAATACCTGGGCTAAGAAAAAAAACTATTAAGGCCCCGGCAGTCCCCGGACTGCCGGGCTTTTGTCGCGTCTGCGGGATAGATTTGGTTTTCAGGCAGGAAATCTGTAATTTCGAGGTTGGTTGTTATATAGATGTTACCAAACCCATAATATATGATTGTATTTCAGACAAAAGACCGGTACATCTCGCCGGAGTGCGAGGTGCTGGACGTGCAACCCGAGGGCGTGATCGCCCTGAGCCCTGGCAAGTATCCCCAATGGGGTGAAGAAAACATCTAAAATCGGAGGAAGAAAAATGAAAAAGACATTCTTGCTGATTTGCCTGGCCGCAGGGCTGCTCTCCTGCACCAAGGAACTGACTCCCCAGGAGGAGACCCCTGCCGGAGTGCCGATGAATTTCGAGATCACCGTCACCGGGACCAAGGCGTCGAAGACCGACTGGGAGAAGGGTGATGATATTGTCCTGTTCTTCAAGGGGATCGAGGATAATTTTATCCTATTTTCCTACAATGAAGAAACGCAGGGATGGGACGTAGGTATTTCCAACGACACCTATACGTCTTCAGATTTCGAAAACCTGGAAGAGTATCTCCTTACTGCCGTGTATCTTCCGGGAATCTCATCTCTTAATATCGAAGACGGTTATTTCGATTTCTTTGGGATCGACGAGGAGCATATCTTTAACTATTATCTCGCCAAGACCGGCGTGCCCTATACGGTGGACGGCACCACGGTGAGGGCCTCTTTCTCGCTGGAAAAGCCCGAGAACTTCGTACAATTCCACGTCGCAGGTATCGAAAATACAGTAGGGAAATACACCTTTGCCAGCCCGCAGGTCCGCCCGGTGGCTCTCACGGGTGTCAATTTCGACGGGACCCTCCGGGAGGAAGAACAGCAGGCAGGTGCCCGCCTGAGCGGCTTTGCCGATGCTGACGGCGCCATCTTCGCCGGACGGCTCGTCAACCCCGAAGCGACCGCCTACACCTTCACCCTTGCGTCGGACGACAAGATCTACAGCCTGGAACGCAGTTCGGCGCTCACCGCCGGCAAGATGTACAACTTCCCGGTCCTGAGCGACAGCCGCTGGACTGAGACCGCCGCATCCGACCTTTACGTGGACCTGGGCCTGACGAGCGGTGTGAAATGGGCGAAATGCAACCTCGGTGCGGCTGTAGAGACGGATTACGGCGACTATTTCGCCTGGGGCGAGACGGTTGCCAAGAGCGATTTCTCCTGGGGCAACTACCGATGGATGCAGGAGGGAGAGGACGATTGGATCTATATCAATAAGTACACTCACGCGGACGGTCGGACAATGGGTATCTGGTATGACGGGGAAACATTCATCGGCGACGGCATGATCTCCCTTCAAGAAGACGGCAATGTCGACGACGCGGCCTATGCGGCACTGGGCGGGAAGTTCCGTATGCCCACGGACGATGAGTGGACGGAACTGAGGACCAGTTGCACTTGGACGTATAAGACGACGGATGACGGCTATGCCAGCAAAGGTTATCTTGTGACCGGGCCTAACGAAAAAACCATCTTCCTTCCCCTCGCAGGCTGTATTGAAAGTGAAGGCCCGGCCAATGTCGGCAAACTCGGATACTACTGGTCTTCATCCTACTACGAGCAGATCTCGGCCCACGCAAGGAGCTTGTACTTAATACCCAATACCACTATTGAAGTGCGCAGATTCGGCAACGAGCGCTACAGCGGTTTGCCGATCCGTCCTGTCTACGCCAAGTAAATAGGGAACCTCTGTTGATTCCGAGACCCCGGGGCAACCCGGGGTCTTTTTTGGGACCCCGGGCCTGTCTCCCAGCGAACTGAAACTCACCCGCATCACCCGCATCACCCGCGTCTCAGACCGCTGGTAACCCTCCGACAAGCGGCGGGTTATTACTCTGCGATGTGACGAACTGCGAAATGTACTGTACGATACTCATCGTACACACAGAGCGAATCAAAGTCGCGATCGAACAACAATGCGCGCCCATGACCAATTTCAGGAGAAGGCGTACTGGACCAGTATCCTTCGCCCCCGCCGTTCAGGGGGAAATACAAGAAACCGGTATCGCTTTGGCCAACACATCCATGGTTGCCATGCAATTTCACCCAGACCCATGTAGCACCGCGGTGCAGGGTTTCGAACTGCTCTTCGCTCGGCAACGTGGCACCGGAAGGAAATAGGGACCAGGCATCATCAAATGTGTACAGAGTACCGAGTGATTCCGGAACGGACTGATTGTAATTACAGGTAAACCAGGTGCCAAGGTCTTTAACCGTCGCTCCTCCATTGGAGATCTTTTGGAGCTTAACCGTGATATCTTTTCCCACCGGCTGCCATCCGCTGACATACGAACCGTCAGGATTGAAATGGCTGATATTGCTGGCGGCGGGCAGCTTTATGGCGTCGTGGCTGGCAAGCACCTTGCCCCTCACAAAATAGTCGCAGCGGTCGGAAAGGCGGGGGGAATAGCGCTTGGTCTTGGAGAAATAATAACCTTTCTGATAGTCGAGATAGGAGAGATGATATATTCCATTATAACTGTCATCCAGTTTCCCGTAGAAGATATAGCCCTTCTCGGTGCCGTTATCAAAGAAAAATCCCGGCAGATCATCCGATGCCTTCATGTCGCTGGTCTCGATAATGGTGCCGTCGGCGGCAACGGAAGCCACGTCAACGGAGATGACCGCGTCAATACCCAACAGGCATTCTACATATTCACTGGCTTCGTCATCCTCCACAAAGAACTGCACATAGCCTTCGGGAATCTCCATATCGAAAGCGCCGGATATTTTATTATCTTCCACGGTGTAAGGGAGCGTAGCCGTCATATAGTAGGCATAGTGCCTCTCGCTGAACGCGAAATACTGCCATCTGCCGAACTCGTCTTGCTCTCCGGTGGGCGATACGGTGGCATTACTTCCGTAAGGCAGATACACCGCCCGCATATTGCCCGTATCGCCATTCCGCAACTCCAGCGCTCCGGGCGTAACCGTCTCGCCGTCATACTCCACGGACGTCCATTTCTTACCGTTGTAGGTCATCTTCAAATGCCTCGGTACTTTCACTTTATCAAAGAACACGAAAATAGCATCTCCGGCTTCCCAGCCGCTCTTCACGGCCTTCGTCACTCCCGAATAATCCGCAGACAACTCAAAAGTGATGGGCGTTCCCTCAACGACACCATTATCGGGTTCCATCAGTTCCTTCCCGCAGGAGGCCAGCGCAGCCGCAGCTGCCAGAATAAGAATCAAATACTTCTTCATAACCTGATCCTCCCTTTACCACGTTTGTTCATTATTGAACGGATGGTAGGTCGGGGTTCCGTTCGTCCCCGTCGAGGTTCATACCACGCCCTCCTGCGCCACATCAACCACGATGGTCGCCGGCGCTTCGTAAGTGAATTTCTCCTGAGATCCCATATAAAGCCATATTAACAATCCGACAATTTCGTTACTTCTTGTTCTTCTCTTCGGCCCGATAGGAGAGAACCATACTGGTCACGCCTAAAGCAGAACCCAGCATACCGAGGAGTTTGAGATAAACCTGACCGGGCAGGGGCAGGATCAACCAAACGAAGAAGAGAACCGTAAACAGCGCCGCAAGAACCAGCTGCATCATCTGTCTTTTATTCACAATTCTGTTGTATTTGTCTTTAAAAAAGGCTATTCCTCGTCGGTCATTTCTTTATAATACGAGTCGATCTCCGAATCGTGACCAACATAATATTCAAAGATAACAGGACCTGCAAGGAGCCGATCTCTGAAACGGGTTTTCCGGAGCTTGCGGCCCGAGGAATTCCGATCAATCGTTTCCCCTTTCCTTTTAGACCTTTTATTCGCCCGCCTTCTATACTTTCGCTGCTGATACAACCCCGTCAAACCCCTCGCCAGCAGTGTCAGCACCGCAAAAATGGCGACCACGGCTACCAGGAAAATGACGATCACCGAAATCCCGGTTGTACGCTCAACCCCCAACGCCTTGAGGAAAGGCATATTCGTAGTCTGGAACAACAACTGGAACGCCGAGGCAACGGAGATGAACGCCAGAATGATATTCAGCACGCTCTCTGATTTAGAGGATTTTGCATTGCTGATGCTTTGCAAACTGGCGTGCATCCGCTCCAGCGAATCATAGAGGTCGCGTTGCTCTTTCGCCACTGCCAGGCGATCCTGTATCCTATCGAACTGCAACTCCTCCAAATAACTGGAGAAGGGCAGATCCGGCGTGTCCATCATTTTCTGGATAGAAAGACTGAGCCGGGAATTGGTCAGGATCAACTGATTCTCCGAATAGAGCCCCGAATTCTCGAAAAACCGGGTCAGGACCCGCTTGGCCAACCGGATCGAATGCTTCTTAAACAGCACATCTTCCAGAAGAAGAATGAAGGACGGACTCGTCCCGGAAGCGCACTTCCGGCAGGCCTTCTCGAACATCACGGCGACGCGTTTCCCCACATAGATCGAGCGCTCTTTTTCGCAGGAAACATTGTCCCCGCAGACCTGTCGAAACTGGCCTTCATCCAGCGCCTCTACCGAATCCGGCGCCAGCGTCATCAAGCGCATAATCTCCCCTTTATTGCTGTCGCTGAGGCATTTAGCGTCCTCCCAGATATCGACCAGCCCATATCTCAGCACCAGGTCTCTCTCTGCCGGGAGCACTATCATTTCACTGTCCGGGATCAGTCGCGTGCAGTGACGCAGGATGAACGAATGATACCGCTCGGCGATGCCCCAGAAAACGCCAGACGACCCATAGCACCGGAACAGACTTTCTTTCTCCGTCGGATCTTTCGACACATCCAAAGGCAGGAAAGCCGTGATCCGCTGCTCCGCCGACGCGGTTTCCGAATCATCATCCCAGAACACCTCCCCCGGGCACGAATCATCCACCCACGTCCTGAGCAGGCCCACCAAATCCTCCGTCTTCGCCTCGCGCGACAGCGAACAATCCTCGCCGTTGAACACGAAACGATAGGTCAGCGAGACCGTGTGCTTCAGGAAAACCCGACATCCGACCCGGCAATACCCCCTCAACTCCAGAGGATCAACGGAATCCAGTCCTTGCTTTGTCAGGTGCAGGACAAAATCGAAACCCTTGATCTCATAGGTGTCAATGACCCCATTCAGCGAGGACCGTTCGATTTCCGGATCCAGCGCCACCTGGCTGATAAACGGCCACTGATTATCTTTTTGCTTGTAATACTTGTCGTACAGTTCCCTTTCCGAATACTTCTTTGTCTGCCATTTCGCCGGGACGTGGAATTCCTTGCTTGAATGCAAAGGGAACTGTTGAAAAAAGACGACGCTGAAACCACCGTTCGACGGTTTCGCGGTCGAGAGATGAGCCGTATTATCTGCTTCCATTCCAGTATGTTTACGCGACGGTTGACGAACTGAACACTAAAGTTACGGATTCTCCATCAGAAACACAAAACTGATTGACGGACGATTCCGGCAGTGGCTCTGCGTTTTTGCTGATGTGGCTGTCGCCATCACCGCATACTGCTCCACGACCTTGCCAACCCGTGTCAAACATTTGCCGAGTTCTGCGGAAATGCGTATCTTCGTTTCGATCAATCGATAATTAACTATGTCAGACCGTTTTTTTGACCGGAATTGGTGGAAGGATTTTGTCGTCGCGATTCTTGCCACTACCGTTTCCATTATCCTGACCTTCGGCACAAGCAAACTGGTTGAACGAAACAATCAGAGGAAAGAGCGCAGACTCACCGCCCTGATGGTTATGAGCAGCATCGAATCTTTTGCCCGCAGCATCGATGAATCGGCAGCGGCGTGGGATCGGCTGGACAGCGTTGCCGTATGGCTGCTGCGGATGCCGATAGAGGAGGTTGAAAGGCTGGGCGAAGAACCATTTCAAGATGCCGTCAATGAGGTATTCCAAGCCCCTATCATACGCCACGACCAGACGGCTGAAACCATTTTCAGCAGTAACATAGACACGTGGAAGAATATGAAGAATTTCCAGTTCGTGGACAATGTCGGGGCCTGTTTTTCACAGATGGACTGGATCGAGGAGAAGATTAACGAAGAAGCGGTTGAATACGCGGGCCATCAGGCGCGGATATTCAACAACTTTTCGGATTATCCCGGCAAAACCTTTACGGAGAAACTGCTGAGGGATGAACTGGCGCGGAAACAGTTGCAATTGCCCAACTCGTTCAAAGCGTGGCTCGCATACTGTTCCGACAATTTGCGGCGGATGAACCGCAAGAATATGAAACTCATTGGAATCCCCGAGGAAGAGGTGCTGGCGTTTACCGATGCCCGCGCAGACATTGCCACCGAGGAAGACCCGGAGCCGGATTATTCCGTTTTCATGAAACCTCACCCGGACAAGGAAGCCATCGACGCCAATCTTGACTTTGCCCGGCGCCTGGATCATCTGCTGAATCAGAATTAACGCATTCTTCTTCCCAACTTTTCGAGAAATCTAAAATCCACAGTATATGATTGTACAGACAAAAGAACAGTACATCTCGCCGGAGTGCGAGGTTTTGGAAGTCAACCCGGCCTGCATCATCGCAGCAAGTAAATCGGATTATATTCCGGAAGAATGGTAACCCTAAATGCAAGTATTATGAAAAAGACACTCTCTCTTCTCGCTATCCTTGCACTGGGCCTTACCGCGTGCAACAAAGTCGAACTCCAGGATACCCCTGAGCAAACCCCCGGAACCCTCGCCGAGGCGCCGGTCTTCCACTTCAACCTTCCGGCATCCTTTGACGGGAACGCTGCCACCAAGGCCGTGAACATCGGCGAAAAAACCGCCAGGACCACGTTTGCAGAAACTGACAATGTGTATGTGGTGATCGAGCATGACGGCGTCCTTGCCATCGCCTATGATCCCGCCGAGCGCAAATGCATCTCCATGACCGTCACGCCGGATGCCAATCCCTGGAAAGCCACGCTCAGCGGTGCGCTGAAATTCTACTATGATGACGGAGACCATAACCCTATCGCTTTGACACCGGCCGAGGGTGACGCCGTGTATCTGTTTTACAACATGATCCGTCCTGATCTGAATCCGGCATATATGTATTTTAACTATCTCCACCAGACCGGCAGCAAGGACCAGAAAGTCTCTTCTTACTGGGATTATTACTATGGTGCCGCCTACTACGATTATGGAGAGGCCAAGATGAAGATTGCGGCAATGGACGGTGATGACAGCGAGGGATACACGATGTCCCTTGTCCAGTATGACAACCCGGACGAGAGCGAAGTCAACTTCCAGAACGTCGGCTCCCTGTTCCGCCAGGAACTGACTTTTAAGGACAAGAATGGCGATCCCGTTACGCCCACGCTTACCCAATTCGTCGTCACGACGGCGGAGAACAACACCATTTATATGTATTGTCCGCTCGCCTCCACCGAGGAGGATCGCTACATCAGAGGCCCCGTTACCATGGAGCCCATAGACATGTCGGATGATGGAAACATCTACTTCGCCATGATGTTCGTCGATGACATCAGGAACGAGACGTTGTACATAACGGCTGAAGATGAGGATGGCAATGTATATACGGCCTCCAAGGCCGCACCCGCCGGAGGCTTCGAAAACGGCAAATATTACTATGGCAAGATGGAGCTGACCTGGTTGAAATGTAAGGCGCCTACCGTCACCGGCACCACTACCAGCCCCATCTATGGAAATTACGAGCTCACAGAGGATCCTGTCAACATCACCATCAGCGGCTACAGCGAAGAGTATGAATTCAGATTGGAAAATGGTCAGGGCGGCACCTTTACCCTTGACAATTTGACGGCTTACGGCTCCATATTCATCAATCAGAAGCACATCTATCCGGATCCGCAGGGAGACGTCTCTCTGGTCCTGAAAGGAGACAACTCCATTTACGCCAACGCTTACTGGGGCATTCTGCTTTACGGCGGCCTCAAGATGAGCTGTATCGGAGCATCGGCTACGATCACGATCACGACTACCGCGGATAGCATTTGTGGATTGTCGTGCTCCAATTATAGAAACGATGTCGATTACGACAATCCCGCATACAACCGCAATACGGACGAATCGGAGACGGACGTCACCGACCTGCTGGCCGCTCCCGGCTTCACCGTCACCCGCAGCGCGCCCACGCAAGCCTATGATTCCACCTACGGCCATGAAACCTACACCTACACCTACACCGTGGAGAATCACCTGGTGGATCTGAGCCAGCTCACCGGCAATTATGTGGCCCAGGACGGCGATTGGCTGACGGAAACCCTCGCGGGAGACTACAAGATCTCCGTCGCTGACGGCGCCACCGTGACGCTCTCGGGCATCACCATCAATGGCGGGAACGATTGGGGCACGGATTGGGCAGGCATTACCTGCGAGGGCGACGCCACCCTGGTGCTGGCCGACGGCACGGATAATCTTGTGAGGCCTTTCCGTCGAAGCCGTGCTGCCATCAGCGTGCCCGACGGCAAAACGCTGACCATCCAGGGAAGCGGTTCGCTGACAGCGGACTCGCACAGCGATAGTGGAGGTTCGGCCGGCATTGGCGGCGACACCGAAAGTCACTACGGCAACATCGTCATCACCGGAGCTGCCAACGTGACGGCCTACGCTGGTTCCGGCTCTGCCGGCATCGGAAGCGGTGACACAATACCTGAGTCTCCCGTTGTTGGCGGCGATATCACCATCAGTACTACTGGCACCGTCACTGCTTACGGCGGAGATAATGGTGCCGGCATCGGCGGAGGTCCAAGTGCGTATTTGGCCGCTAGCCGTTGTGGTAATATTTTAATTACCAAAGGAACCATCGTGGCTACAGGTGGAACTAATTGTCCCGGTATCGGCGCAGGATATACTATAGATAGAATTAGTACATGCGGCACCATTACCATCACCGACGGCGTCACCAAAGTCACTGCCACAAGAGGTGCTACTAATGATTTGGAAGCTTGTTGCATCGGACCGAACAATTACAAATATTGCGGCACGGTTACCATCGGCGGAACGGTTTACTGGGGACCCAAAGACAGTGACCCCACCAGATACGAATTCAAGAACGGTGGCGAGTCCTATCTCAAGACGGACACGCTGATCTATGAGCCCTAGCCGTAGCGGTTGGAGATCTTTCTTGCCTTTGCTTGAAAAAACAACAGCCCCGGAGCCTGCGCTTCGGGGTTGTTGTTTGCGTCTGCGGGATAGATTTGGTTTTCAGGCAGGAAATCTGTAATTTCGAGGTTGGTTGTTATATAGATGTTACCAAACCCATAATATATGATTGTATTTCAGACAAAAGACCGGTACATCTCGCCGGAGTGCGAGGTGCTGGACGTGCAACCCGAAGGCGTGATCGCCGCTTCTGGCGAAGCGCCGAATATGACTCCCGGCTGGGAGTGGAATTTTTAACAAATGAATGGAGGATAGAACCATGAAAAATACCATACTTTCCCTCGTTTTAACGGCCAGTACCATCCTAGCTTTCAGCGCTTGCAACAAGGAGCAGCTCCCGGACAAGCCGGCCGGAATCCCGTTGACAATCAGCGCCACCGTCGGCACGCAGACCAAGACCTTGTATGAATATGATCAAGAATCCAGGGTGATGGACGTCACCTGGAGAGAGGAGGAGGCCATTTCCGTCATCTCGTTCGATAATAGCGGCATCACGGCCATCGACAATTTCACTTCTACCGGCGAGGAGGGCCGCGACAAGGCGGAGTTCAGCGGCACCTGGACCGGGAATCCCGGCGACCGGGTGATCTGCCTCTATCCGGCCCTCTCCACGTCGGCGGGAAGCAAGCTGTTCGGCACCGTCTCCGAGGGAGACGCCTCCATCTCGCTGAACACCCTGACGAGCTCTGTCGGGAAGATTGTCAAGGAAACCCCGTCCAGCCTGGCGAATGCCGACGTGATGGTGGGCGATGTCACGATCTCCGGGGGCTCGGCTTCCGTGCGCCTGAACCGACAGATCTGCGTGTTCCGGCTCACGGTGACCTGTGCGACCACCGCCTGGTACGAAGATTATTACGAGCGGGTCAGCACCGTCAAGATCTCCGTGGACAACGGCGGCACGCCGGTCGTCGTCGCGACTGCCGGCGCGCTTGCGGTCACGGAGGATACCTATACCGGATCGTTCGTCCCTACCGCTTACGGCACGGTGAAATATGTGCTCAACGACTTCTACAACAGCGACCTGACCACCAGTAATGGGCAAACGCCCACGCAGGTGTTCTACGCCCCCATCTTCTTCGACGGAGACCTGGAGGTCGGTTACACGGTGAACTTCCTGTATGGCGGACGCTCCAAGGAGGGATGGGGCGCCTCGTGGGAGAATGTCGAGACCTTCGGCGGCGGTTGCCAGCAGCACGCGTCCGTGACGGAAAAGAGAACGCTCGAGAAAGGTAAGATCTACAGCTTCACCATGACCATCTAGTTCCCCTGCCCGGGAAGGTGCAAAAAAAGGCTTTGGATTCGCTCCAAAGCCTTTTTGCGAAAGCTTACTGACGGGGAGGACGTCCGCCGCCGGGGCCGCCAGGACCGCCGGGACCACGGCGCATCATATTCTGCTGCTGCTCCGTCCAGGTCTTGTACTGCTCCGGGGTGAGAATGGCCTCGAGCTTCTTGTTCTGCTCTTCGCGCTGCTTCTGCATCGCTTCGCGATCCATCCGCTGACCCTGGCCGGCCTGCATCGCCTTCTGCCTGGCCTCATTCTCTTCCTTGTACAGGGCGAGCACCTTGGCATACTGGTCGTCCGTCAGTTTGAGGGTTTCCTTCATCTGGTCCGCACGGCGCTGGGCCATCTGGGCCGGATCGAACTGGCCGCCGGGGCGACCTTGTCCGCCGGGACGGCCGCCACCGGGCTGGGCCATCGAGACAAACGTGCCCGCTACGAGCATAGCGCCCGCAACAAGCAATTTCACGACATTCTTCATAATAATACGGTTGTTTAATTGATTATATATGATTGAGTATTTTAACGGTCTTTTTTGAAATCAATTCCTGTGCCATACGGGTTTCCCGGGAAATTCATTCAACAAATCTGAGGTTTTGTTCAGCGAATGTCCGGTTGCGGTAGATGGCCCAGCCGCGTTTGCCGCCGGGCAGGGAAACTGGGGGCGGGTGACAATTATTTTGGTTGTTTCGTGAATAATAGTTATTTTTGTTTCTGTTGCGGTTGTCTGAACTCAAAACCTTATAGCATTATGATTCAAACAGTATTCAAAGAACGCTATCTTTCGCCCCAGTGCGAGGTGGTCGAAACAGAGACTGAGGAGGTTCTCCAGATCAGTCCGGTCTATAACAATCCTTTCAATGAGGAGCAGCGCTGGTAAACACTAAAAATGATTGCAAGATGAAAAAATTGATCATAGCATTGGGTGCGGCCCTTCTGACCCTGGCTGCCTGCAATAAGGTGGAAACTGTACCGGCCGCGACGGATCTCAAACTGGATCTGACTGTCTCCTATGGCTCTCCCGGCACCAAAGCCGTCAAGGAGGGCTGGACAAGCGGCGACGTTATTTATGTCTTCTTCGGCAAAGTCACGGATTATGAGGAGGTAGCCTATTTGACCCTGACTTACAACGGGGAAACCTGGCAGGAAGCCTGGACGGAAGGTCTGAAGGAGAAGATTGCCGCGACGTCTTCCGGGAAAATTTCTGCTCTTTTCGGAATGGAACCGTTGGGAGCACCGGTTAAATTTATTTATGGATCATCGAGCTACGATGGTCCGGTTTTCGCTTTCCAGAACTCTCCTTCAACATTATATCTGCTCTGTGAGCAAGCTAATTACACGGTCTCGAATGGCGTATTATCCGCCGCTCTCGTGATGAAAGCGGACAAACGACTTGTGCAGTTCTATGTCCCGGACGTGACCTGGACGAGAGAAACCGTTATGGATGTTAATTATGGTTCTATGCATGGTTACGGCGCCCCGTTGTTCGCTGATGATCATTTCATTGACGCCTTTGGTGCAGTTAGTCCGAGAGGACATGCTTTGGCGGGAGGTGCCGCTTTCTGGGGGCTGATCGACAATACTCTTGACGTCAATATGGTTATGTTCTGGCGGGATGATGATCGTTATAATCTTTTTGTAAATCCCACAAAGACCCTGAAACAAGGTGATGCTATTATCCTGCCCGCCTTGAGCAAGTGGAATAAGGAATAGGATGGAATTAAAAGGATGGCCTCAAAGTCCGGGGACTTTGAGGCCATCTCTTTTTTGTCGCGGAGCGAGGAACTACAGTTCCGAGATGGAAGGGGTGAATAAACGGATCGAGTTCTTGCCCATCAGATGAGTTTTTGCATCAAGCACGACAGATGCGGAGGGAATGGAGGAGGCTCCCCCGGAAGCCTTCGTTCCTTTGGGATGCCTGGTAAGGTCCGTGGCGGCTTTCTTCTCTTTGATAAGTGCTTCTTTCAAGGTGGATAATACCGTGACATCCGTTGCGTCGGCAAGCTGCTGCCTGGCTTCGCGGATGTGATCGACTTTTTGCTTGAATTTCTTCTTTGAATGACGGGTCCTGCTCATCAATGCTTCATCTGTGCGAAGACAAAGATAGCATTTTTCGGGATGATCAGCGCGGTTTTCCCATTATGGCGTATTGTTCCACGATTTTGCCGTCGCGGTAGATGGCCCAGCCGCGTTTGCCGCTGGGCAGGGTAATGCCGCCCCACCAGCAGCCGGGTTGCCGGCCGGCGGCTTTGGCGCGTTTGAGGGCTTCTTCGGGGTCTCTGAAATAGTAGGTGACCATGGTGGCAAAGCTACGAAAGGGCTTTGCCACTTTTCGTCAAAAGGTACCAGACCTATAAGAATCGTATATTTTTACTCTGTACCCCCAACCATACCCCCAGAGAAAAGCGAATCATTCATAACCTGCCGGAAAAAAGTCATGAAGATCATCCTTGAAGATGGCCATTTCAGCTACCAGGTAGACTGGGCTAAAGAACCACTTGTTGGAGAAGACGGAATCCCTGCGGTAGGAGACTGCATCGAATCCTTCCTCCGACTGTTGGAGAACATCCACCCTAAGGATGAGATTGCCGCATATATCGAAGAGGGTATTCAGTACTCCGGAATGTGACGCATTTGGATTTCTATGGGTTATTTCTTATCTTTGTTGTGAACTGATAATCAATTCATAAAGGATAGTCATATGAAAAAGTTTATTTCAACCCTTTTGGCTGCATCCCTGATGCTGTTCGGCACTCATGCTTTCGCCCAAATGTCAGTTAATGCGGGTTATTTGAACTCGGCCCAGAGTTTCAAGGATGCCAGCACGAAATCCATCACCTCCAACGGCGCCTATGCCGGAGTCTCCTTCAACATTCCGGTCGCCGGCGCTTTATGTTTCGCTCCCGGTGTGTACTATTCCTTGATCACCAACAAGAGCGGAGGATCCGGTACTGTTTTGGGCACTACAGTGTCCGCGTCTTCTACCTTTACGGAGCACGCGCTCAACGCCCCCTTGTATCTGAACTGCGGCATCGACCTTGCCGGTGACAGCAAGGTCTTCGTCTATGGCGGCCCGACGCTTCAGTTCGGTCTCGCATCCACCACAAAACTAAGCGGCGGTGTCGGCTCGAGCAGCGCAGATAGAACATACAACAACTACGACAACCAGAACTACAACCGGTTCAACGCATATCTTGGCGGTGGTGTCGGATTCCAGATGTCCGCTTTCCAGATAACCTTGGGTTATGACTATGGAATGGTGAACCTGTACAAAGGTGAAAACGCTACCATTACCCACCGCTCCAACCTCAAGGTCGGTGTCGGCTACGTGTTTTAGGGAAATACGCATTTAGAACAGCCTCGGAGCCTGTGCTTCGGGGCTTTTTTGTGCTTAGAAACACAGTAAACGGGTTCTTTAAAGAACAAAAAAACATGTAAACGAGTACAAAAAAGAACCTGAGAACAGAGTTTCAAGTACATTTTTGATGGTGAAAACAGTGTTTCCGGGTCTTAAATTAACCCAAAAACAGTGTTGCGAGCATTTAAAATGAGCAGAAAACAGTGTTACGAGGTTAATAATATAGGTCGTTACAGTGTGTTTGGGGTTATAAAACAAGGTGATACACCGTTGCCGAATGTATCACCTTAAGAGTTTAATATAAACTGACTACGCATGTAAATGCGTCAATCACTTCTTGCTGTAGGTGAAATCGCCTATCTTTACCTGCCCATTACCCAGGAATGAAATGGGAGTACCTTCGTCAAATTTCCCAGAACCTTCTTCGAGAACATCGGGAGAACAGTTGATGAATGCACCCATAGGCAATTCACGGTAGAGTTTCCCGCTTTCGACTCTGTACTTGAGTGGTTTTCCAATCTCGTTATGGGGAGAGTCCTTGAAGAAAGTAGTGAAAACATCTTCCCCATGATTCCGGAAAAAGCGGATTCCCGTAATTAGCATGGTACTCGGCTCATACTCTATATCAGGGTTTATTTTGCCCACCATCGTCGCTAGAATCTGTCCGTGCTCATCGACAGGTCCATCAAAAGAGTATGAGTAAACAGCATCTTCATGAACACCGGAGGCATATATGGGTTCCCACTTGCCTTGCAAACTGTCAGGGGATGCTTTTTCGCAACCGACCAGAAGAATCAGACCGGCGAATAACAGCATGATTTTGAGCGGTTTCATATCCAAATAACAAATTGATTTCAAACAAATCTATACTATAAACGCAAAGAAATGTGTTTTACTGCATCAAAACTAATACTGTTTTTTCGAGGTGACAAGTATTCCTCTGCGAATCACGCATTTAGCATTCTGGAAGGGCTTTTCTTCGCTGATGCCGTAGTTCCGGAGATAGGCGTACCCGACCCCAAGGGCTTCCTTGTCCCAGTGGTCGGTCAGCGCTTTTTCTTTCTAAGTCTCTTCCGCCAGGATTCCCAGTATTTAGCCCCCCTCCCGATAGGTCAACGGGGAAACACTTTTCCGGAGCTTTTATCTCCAGCAGATTTGGAAAAGAATGCTTTTCTGAAACACCTCCAGACCGTAATACTTAAACACAAAACAAGGTCCATGTAATAGGACGTCTCCGCAACCGCAAGTATGTCGACAGCGCGGGAATCGAGCGCACCCAGATCGATATCATCGCCAACCTGCTTGAAAAGATATGAGAACGTACGACTATCACGGGACCGAGGTATCCCTGGAGAAAGGGACGTACCGCAACGGTACTGTCGCCCTGATGCTGAACAAGACCGACAGCGAGCTCTATGCCGTTGCAACGGTGAATCTCTGCCATCCTCTGCAGTCGGATAGCATGGCTTTCCTCGACGAGAACAACCTGCCCGGTATCGGGAAGTGGATCGAGGACAACCATCTCGGTATGAGGATGGGAGTCTTCGCAGCTTCCGGATTCTGCCGATATCCGTTGTATACGCTATTCTAACGATGAATCAGGTCGGTTCCATTATAGGGCCGACCTTTTTCATATAACCACACCCGTAATCCGCAATACCCCATATAATGGCTCATGAGGAAAAGTATGTGTTTCTAGAAGTCTTATCAGGGAGTCGGCAAACTCGTGGGAACCAGGCAGGTGCTATAAGGTTGAATCCAGGGACTGTTGTAGAAGAAACGCGCTAGCCATTTTGTCTCAAAAATGGACTTTCTGTCATCTCCCGTGCCGTTTTGTCCACTTTTCCGGCATTGGTCCCAGGTTTGCAATTCCCTTATGCGGTTCCGATAAGGAACTCCGGGAATAAGGGTCCGCAGGAGGGCCTCCAAACCGGGACGTTTAAAGTTTTTGAACTATGTTACCTGCAAGAAGAACGCATGATAGCTGGTTGCCGGACATTTTCAACGACTTTTTCGACAACAGCTGGATGGAACGGACGACCTACACGGCTCCAGCCATCAATGTGATTGAGAACGAAAAAGAGTACGATGTGGAACTCGCCGCACCGGGACTCACCAAAGAGGACTTCAAGGTCCACATCGACGCCGACAATAACCTGCTCATCGAGATGGAGAAGAAGTCCGAGAACAAGGAGGGCAAGAAACACGGCAAGTACCTCCGCCGTGAATTCTCCTACGAGAAGTTCCAGCAGACGCTCCTGCTGCCGGAGGATGCCGAGACCGAGAAGATCGAAGCCAAGGTGGAACATGGAGTGCTGAACGTCCATATCCCTAAGAAGGAGAAGGCCCAGCAGCCCGATACAGTCAAGCAGATTGCCGTCCAGTAACGGTAAAAACATCTCCTATTGATAAAGGACGCCACCCGCATAGGGAGACGTCCTTTTTTGTTGTCCAGAGCTGTTTCCTCGGGATGGAGATGATGATATGACGTGGGATTTCTGGGGCGTCAACTTGTCGAAATGCGTGGTATACGTGCCAAGCGGTTCTGTGGAGAAATACAAGGCTGCTGAAGGATGGATGCACTTCAAGAACATCAAGGAACTTTAACAGTTCTTTCACTCCGGTTATATACCCTGGTCGAGTTGCTTTGAATGGGGTTAAATGGGAGTTAAAACACGCTGAAATCACACCTTTTTCACGCCCCATTTATATAATAATAGCACCTACGTTTCCGTAAGTGCTTGATTATCATTCGTGGTCCCTACAGGGCTTGAACCTGTGACCCGCTGATTATGAGTCAGCTGCTCTGACCAACTGAGCTAAGGGACCGAAAGCGCAGGACCACCCGCGGGCGATCCTGCACGTTCCTTGTGTGTTGCGCGATCAGCGTCAGACTTTGATCTCGACCTCGACGCCCGAGGGGAGCTCAAGTTTCATCAGGGCGTCCACCGTCTTGGCGTTGGAGTCCTCGATGTCGAGCAGTCTGCGGTAGGAGTCGAGCTCGAACTGCTCGCGGGCCTTCTTGTTGACGAAGGTCGAGCGGTTGACGGTGAAGATCTTCTTGTTGGTGGGAAGAGGAATGGGACCATTCACCTTCGCACCGGTAGACTTCACGGTCTCGACGATCTTGGACGCGGACTTGTCCACGAGCATGTGGTCGAAAGACTTGAGTTTGATTCTAATTTTTTGACTCATATCAAAATACTTTTTTACAATTCAAAAACTATTCGTCGTCAGATGGCATCCTGTAACCGCTCTTCTCCACGATGTCCCGGGCCATGGCGGTCGGGACCTCGGCGTAGTGGTGGAACGACATCGTGCTGGTGGCGCGGCCCGAAGAGAGCGTGCGCAGCACGGTGACGTAGCCGAACTGCTCGGCGAGCGGAACGAAAGCCTTGATGATACGGGCTCCGGTGGTCTCCGAGTCCATTGCGACAATCTGTCCGCGGCGGCGGTTCAGGTCGCCGACGATGTCGCCCATATACTCCTCGGGTGTGACCACCTCGAGGTCCATGATGGGCTCCAAAAGGACAGGCTTGCACTTCGGACAGGCCGCACGGAACGCCATACGGGCAGCGATTTCGAAAGAGAGTTGATCGGAATCCACGGGGTGGAAGGAACCATCCAGGAGGGTGACCTTCAGCGAAGGCACCTCGTAACCGGCCAGGACGCCATTGAGCATCGCGGATTCGAAACCCTTCTGGATGCTGGGCACGAATTCCTTGGGCACATTGCCGCCCTTGACCTGATTGTCGAACTGGAGGCCCTGCACACCTTCATCCGCGGGACCGATCTCGACGAGGATATCTGCAAATTTGCCGCGGCCGCCCGTCTGTTTCCGGAACACTTCGTGATACTGGACAGTGGCGGTGACGGCCTCTTTGTAGTTGACGTGCGGGGCGCCCTGGTTGATCTCCACGCCGAATTCGCGGCGCAGGCGGTCGACGATGATGTCGAGATGGAGCTCGCCCATTCCGCTGATGACGGTCTGGCCCGTCTCCGTGTCGGACTTGACGGAGAAGGTCGGGTCCTCCTCGGCCAGTTTGCCGAGCGCGACACCCAGTTTGTCGAGATCCTTCTGCGTCTTGGGCTCCACGGCGATCCCGATCACGGGATCCGGGAAGTCCATCGACTCCAGCGAATAGCGGTGGTCGTCCGAACAGACGGTATCGCCCGTGCGGAGATCCTTGAAACCGACGGCCGCACAGATGTCCCCGGCCTCCACGAACTCGATCGGGTTCTGGTGGTTGGAGTGCATCTGGTAGAGGCGGGAGACGCGCTCTTTCTTCCCGGAACGGGAATTGAGCACGTAGGAGCCGGAATCAAGATGACCGGAATAGACGCGGATGTATGCCAGACGGCCCATGAACGGGTCGGTCGCGATCTTGAAGACCAGACCGCAGAAGGGCTGGCCGGCATCGGGCTTAAGCAGCACATCCTGGTCATTCGCCAGGTTCTTCGCCTTGGTCCCGCCGATATCCAGCGGAGACGGCAGGTAGCGCATCACGGCATCCAGCAAGAACTGGACACCCTTGTTCTTGAACGAGGAACCGCAGCAGGCCGGCACGATCTGCATGCTGATGGTGCCCTTGCGCAGGGCCGCGACGAGTTCCTCCTCCGTGATGGATTCGGGATCCTCGAAGTATTTGTCCATCAGAGCGTCGTCGCACTCGGCGGCGGTCTCGATCAATTTGTCCCGCCAGAAAGCCACGGCCTCCTGCATGTCGGCAGGAATCTCCGCGTAGTGGTAGTTCACCAGCTCTTCATCTGCTTTGTACAGAATCGCTTTCTGGGAGATCAGGTCAACCAGACCCTCGAAATTCTCTTCTGCCCCGATGGGCAGGCAGATGGGAACCGCCCGGGCGCCGAGTTTGTTGTGGATATCCTCGACACAAGCGAGGAAATCGGCACCGACGCGGTCCATCTTGTTGACATAGGCGATCTTCGGTACGCGGTACTTATCCGCCTGGCGCCAAACAGTCTCGGACTGAGGCTGCACGCGCCCGACGGCGCAGAAAGTAGCGATCGTACCGTCCAGAACACGCAGGGAACGCTCGACCTCCACCGTGAAGTCCACGTGGCCCGGGGTATCGATCAGGTTGATCTGATAGGTATCCCCGTTGTACTGCCAGAATGCGGTGGTCGCAGCAGACGTGATGGTAATACCACGCTCCTGCTCCTGCACCATCCAGTCCATCGTGGCGGCACCTTCGTGGACCTCCCCGATCTTGTGCGTCTTTCCGGTGTAGAAAAGAATACGCTCGGACGTGGTGGTCTTGCCGGCATCGATGTGGGCCATGATGCCGATGTTTCTGGTGTATCTGAGATCTCTGTTCGCCATCTGACTAACTGACCAAAATCAATTAAAAGCGGAAATGGGCGAAGGCCTTGTTGGCCTCGGCCATTCTGTGCATATCCTCTTTGCGCTTATATGCACCACCTTCATTGTTGTAAGCTGCGATGATCTCGGCACACAGTTTTTCAGCCATCGAGCGGCCGGAGCGTTTGCGGGCGAAGGATATCATATTCTTCATAGAAAGCGAAATCTTCCGCTCCGGGCGCAACTCGGTGGGCACCTGGAAGTTGGCGCCGCCGATACGGCGGGACTTGACCTCGATCTGCGGGGTCACGTTCTCGAGCGCCTTCCTCCAAATATCCAGAGGAGCCTTGTCAGAATCTTTCATCTTCTCGCCTACCAAATCAATGGCATCGTAAAAAATAGAATACGCGATACTCTTCTTCCCCTGCAACATAAGGTTGTTCACGAAGCGGGTGACCTGCGTGTCGTGAAACTTAGGATCAGGAAGTAGAATCCTCTTCTTAGGCTTTGCTTTTCTCATTGTTGTAAAGAATTAATAATGACAACCATCCAGCTGCAATTACTTCGGCCTCTTGGCGCCGTAGAGAGAACGGGACTGCGTCCGTCCTTCCACGCCGGCAGTATCCAAAGCACCGCGGAGGATGTGGTAACGTACACCAGGGAGATCCTTGACACGACCGCCACGCACGAGCACGATGGAGTGCTCCTGGAGGTTGTGTCCCTCACCCGGGATGTAGGCATTGACCTCTTTAGAATTCGTCAGGCGTACACGCGCGACCTTACGCATAGCGGAGTTCGGCTTCTTGGGAGTCGTGGTATAGACTCTCAGGCATACGCCACGCTTCTGAGGGCAAGCATCCAGCGCACGAGATTTCGATTTCACTTCGATGACCTCGCGTCCTTTGCGAACCAATTGTTGAATTGTTGGCATAAATTATTGTTAGTAAATAAGTTATAAAAAGCCCCCGGTTTTCGGGGGCTGCAAATATACGGAAAAATCCGCAAATCACAAAATCTCAACGCGATAACTATCTGTAATTTGCGAATTCCACGTCGGTCTTCGAACGCTGGAAGAGGGTCGCATCGGCCTTCTCCACATTGTCCAGGTGGGCCTTGACTTCCGAAGCGCGGCCGCGGCGGGCGGCGATGATCGCCCGGATGTACTCGGACTTGGCGCACTTGCAGGTGAGGGCGGCGTCTGCGGCGTCGAGATCGCCGGCAAGGATGTTGGCGATGGCGGCGTTCATTCCGCCGGACTCCTTGAGGTCGCGGGCGGCGGCGTCATAGTTGCCGTCCAGCAGCTCGACCAGGCCGAGGTTGGCCTTGGCGTCCGGCGTGCCGGCGCGGCGGAACAGGTCCGCAGCGGCCTTGCGGTCGCCGCGCTGCAGCGCCACGACACCCTGGGCGTTGGTCACATCGGCGTCCGGTTTCTTAATCTGGGAAAGGTAGCGGGCCGCGGCGTCCGGACGGGAATTATCCAGGGCGAGGGCGGCGAGGTTGAAGCGGGCGCGATCGGAATCGAAGCGGCTGACGGCACGCTCATACAGCTGGGTCTTGCGGGCGGGCGTCTCAGCGATGGAGGCCACGCGGAGCAGCCCCTCCTCGTCCAGGACGTCGATGGCATTGTTGGCGAGCGCCACAAGCTCCTCTTCACTGTAGTTTTGGTAGTCCAGCTCGGTGATGAAACGGGCGCGGCGCAGCTCCGGGAAGACGTTCTTGTTGATCTCGGTATAGACCTGGGACATGTTACGGATCTCGCTCTCACGCACGGCCGGGTCGGAATACATCGACAGGACGCGCAGGATCAGGTCCTTATCCTCGAGGTTGGACTTCTCGATGGCCTCCTTGAAGCCCTCCCAGTCCTGTCCGACGCTGCGGATCTCCAGGTTGTCCGGGGCTTTCTCGCCGGTGACCTGGCTCCAGGCCTTCTGGGCGGAGGAAGCACGCTGGTCGGAGAGTTTGGCGTTGTAGGCCTGGCCGCCTTCCGGAGAAGCATAGGCCACGACCTTGGTGCCCGCGACGCTGTAGCGCGGATCAGCGGCGATGGCCTCGAGCGCGGCCTGCAGCTCCTTGACGGAGGTGGAGCGGAGTTCGTTGTTCTTGATTACGGAGGAATTGTAATCATACATCACCTGGCCCTCGGCCTGCTCGTGGAGGACGGCCTGATAGTTATCCTTTTTGGGGGTGTAGGTGCCGCTTGCCTTGGCGAGTTGCTGGGTGAGGATCGTACCGTCGGCCACCTTGATGTTCGGGATGGCGATCGGACGGCCCTTGTAGTAAGCGACGCTGCGCAGCTCGAGGTAGGCCTTCTCGACACCCTCGTCATAGGCGAAGTTGAAGTGCTCACGGACGGTGCCGCCGCTGTTGGGGACGACTTTGTAGTTGTCCAAGACCTTCTCGCCCTGATAAGTGAAGGTCGGGCCGACCTGCTCGTCGCCCTGGTACACCAGCACCGGCGTCACCTCGAGGGTGGCCTTGGGATGGAAGTAGCCGTCGGGATAGGTGACGGCCAGGTCCACGGGGATCTGGTCGCCGATCAGGGCGAGCACTTCGGGCGTGCAATCAATCATGAGATTCTCGGCGAGCTTCATCTGCTCGGCGCGGGACTTGGAACAGGAGGCAGCCAGGGCGACCGCGGCGCAAAGCGCAAGGAGTTTGAAGATATTTTTCATTCTGAATACGGTTTGTTCTTGAAACAAGTGTTCGAAATACAAATATAAAAAAAATCCTTAACTTTGCTCGCTATGGAAATGCAAGAACTCCAACGACTCAAAAATAAATTTGATATTATCGGCAACGACTCGGCCCTGAACCGCGCCCTGGAGACGGCCGTGGCCGTGGCCCCCACGGACCTGACCGTCCTGATCACGGGCGAAAGCGGCGTCGGCAAAGAGAACATCCCGCAGATCATCCACCAGTACAGCCGCCGCAGGACGGGCAAGTACCTGGCAGTCAACTGCGGCGCCATCCCGGAGGGCACCATCAACGCCGAACTCTTCGGCCACGAAAAAGGCGCTTTCACCGGCGCGATCGGCGAGCGCAAGGGCTACTTCGAGGAAGCCGACGGAGGCACCCTTTTCCTGGACGAAATCGGCGAACTCCCCAAGGAGACGCAGGCCCTGCTGCTGCGCGTCCTTCAGAACGGCGAATACATGAAAGTGGGCTCCTCCAAGGTGGAGAAGACCGACGTCCGCGTGATTGCGGCCACCAATATCAACCTCGCCTACGCCGTGTCCACGGGCAGGTTCCGCGAGGATCTGTACTACCGCCTCACCGGCATCCAGATCCGGATGCCCGCTCTGCGCGAGCGCAACCGCGACGACGTCTACCTGCTCTTCCGCAAGTTCACCTCCGACTTTTCGGAGAAATACAATCTATGCAAGGTCAGCCTCAACCACGATGCCATCTCGCTGCTGACCGCCTATCGCTGGCCGGGCAACATCCGCCAGCTCAAGAACGTCGCCGAGACAGTCACCGCCCTGGAATCGCGCCCCGTCTCGCCGACCGCCGAGCGCGTGGAGATCGGCCCCGCGGCCCTGATGCGCTACCTGCCCGACGAGAAAGACTCGATGCTGCCGGCGACGACCGCCCCCGGCACCTCCGGCGGCTCGATCTCCGACAGCGACAAGCAGATGATCATCAAGGCCCTGCTCGACCTCAAGCAGGAAGTGGACCGGCTCAAGGCCGTCGTGGAAAGCGGCGCCCCGGCCCCGGCTGCGGGTGCGGTCCTGCCGCACTATGTCCCCCAAGCCCCGCTGGACGAGCCCGAGGAGCAGCTCATCGAGCCCGATGCCCCGGCCGTCCCGGAAGGCCTGTCCATCCGCAAAGCCGGCGACGAGCTCATCGAACGCGCCCTCGCCAAGCACGGCGGCAAGGTCAAGCCGGCCGCCGCCGAACTGGGCATCTCCGAGCGCACCATCTACCGCAAACTCGCCGAATGGAAAGAAAAAGGCCTGCGATGAGACGATCCATCCTCCGACTGCTGTTGCTGCTCTCCGCTGCGGGCCTGCTCGCCGCGTGCGGGATCTATTCCTTCACCGGGACCTCCATCCAGAATGACGTCAACACCATCACGATCAACTACTTCGAGTACAAGGCCGAGAAGGTGAACCCTTCCCTGAGCAACGACCTCACCGAGGCGCTGCGCACCCGTTTCCGCCGCACCACCCGCCTCGAGCAGGTGGAAGTGGACGGCGACCTCGAGATCACCGGCGAAGTGACGGGCTACACGGTGTCTCCGGCTGCGGTGACGGCGGACGAAGTGGCCGCCCACAACCGCCTCACCGTGACGGTCCGCGTGGCTTTCACCAACCGCAAGCATCCCGAGGACGATTTCGAGAACCAGAACTTCTCCGGCTACTCCGACTACGACTCCACCAACACCCTCGACTCCGTGGAGTCCACCCTCTGCGCCGAGATCATCGACAAGATCATCGAAGACATTTTCAACGCCACCGTCGCCCAATGGTAAACACGATCGACATCCACAAGCTCACCCTCGAGGAACTCTCCGGCGTGATCGCCCTGTACCCCTGGTACGGGGGCGCCCGGATGGAACTCTGCCGCCGGATGTCCGAAGTGGGTGCCCTGTCCGAGAGCCAGATCGCCGAGACGGCCCTCCACCTCGGCACGCGGCGCCGGCTGGCCAACCTGCTCGGAGCGGGCCGGAGCGCAGACTGCTCGGACCGCGACGCCCGGCACCTCGCAGACACCTTCATCCCCCAGCCCCGCCCCGCGGTGGAGCCGCTCCGGCGGATCTATGTGGTCGGGGGCGACTTCTTCTCGCAGGACCAGTACGAAGGCGCGCGGCAGAGCGGCGACGGCCTCCTCTCCCGCCTGGGCACCGTATCCGCCGAGGCGGCGCCGCGCACGGACGAAGCCGCGCCGGCGGATACCGGCTTCTGCACCGAAACCCTGGCCGGGATCTATCTCGAACAGGGCTATCGGCAAGAGGCTTTGGACATTTATTCACGCCTAAGTTTGCGATATCCGGAAAAAAGTGTTTACTTTGCAGCCCTTATTGACGAAATAAATAAAAAAGACAACTGAATATGAATACTCTGTTCGTGATTTTGACCGTGCTCATCGTCCTCGCCGCGATTCTGCTCATCATCGTGGTGCTGCTCCAGAACGGCAAGGGCGAGGGACTCGCCAGCAACTTCGTGGCCGGCAACCAGACCTTCGGCGTCCGCCAGACCGCCGACATCCTCGAGAAGATCACCTGGGGCCTCGTGGCCTTCATCCTCGTGGTTTCGATCATCTCCTCCTTCACCACCGGCACCAACGGCGCCGCGATCGACGTGACCAACCAGATCGAAAATGTCTCCGGCGACGAGCAGCCCGCCTTCCCGTCCACGCCGATCCAGCAGGAAGCCCCGACCACCGCACCGAACACCGCTCCGACCGAGTAACTGACATTTTGTCACTGGCTCAACATTTGAGCGCATGATCGCCGACCCACTGATGGGCCGGCGATTATGATTATGGAAACCAGCAAGTACGAATTCTTAAGCAAGTATGCTGTGGACCTCAATGAGGCCGCAGCCAAGGGCAAGCTCGACCCGGTCATCGGCCGCGACGAGGAAATCCGTCGTGTGCTGCAGATCCTGAGCCGACGCACCAAGAACAACCCGATCCTGGTCGGCGAACCCGGTGTCGGCAAGACCGCCATCTCGGAAGGCATCGCCACCAAGATCGTCAACGGGCAAGTGCCCGAGAACCTCAAAAGCCGCAAGGTTTACTCCCTGGATATGGGCGCGCTCATCGCGGGCGCCAAGTACCAGGGTGAATTCGAAGAGCGTCTGAAGGGCGTGGTCAAGGAAGTCGTGGACAGCGACGGCGAGATCATCCTCTTCATCGACGAGATCCACACGCTCGTGGGCGCAGGCCGCAGCTCCGGCGCGATGGATGCATCCAATATCCTCAAGCCCGCGCTCGCGCGCGGTGAACTCCGCACCATCGGCTCCACCACCCTGGACGAATACCAGAAGTATTTCGAGCAGGACAAGGCCCTGGAGCGCCGCTTCCAGAAGGTGATGGTGGACGAACCGACTCCGGCCGAGTCCATCGCCATCCTGCGCGGCCTGAAGGAGAAATATGAGACCCACCACCGCGTCAGCATCCTCGACGACGCGCTCATCGCGGCGGTGAACCTCAGCCACCGCTACATCAACAACCGCTTCCTGCCCGACAAGGCCATCGACCTCGTGGACGAAGCGGCCTCCAAACTGCGTCTGGAGATGAACTCCGTACCGGAGCCCATCGACATCCTGGACAGCAAGATCCGCCAGCTCGAGATCGAGAAGGAAGCCGTCGGCCGCGAAGGCGTGAGCCTCAAGCGCGAGAAGATCGAAGAAGACCTCAAGCAGGCCAAGGCCGAACGCGAGGCTCTCGCCGCCCGCTGGCGCGAGGAGAAGGGTATCGTGACCGAACTCAACAACACCCGCCAGCAGATCGAAGACTACAAGCGCGAGGCCGCGATCGCCGAGCGCGCGGGCGACTACGGCAAGGTGGCGGAGATCCGCTACGGCAAGCTCGCCGCCGCGCAGAAGCGCATCGAGGAGCTCTCCGCCAAGCAGGCCGCCATCCAGGATCCGATCATCACGGAGGCCGTCACCCCCGAGGACATCGCCGAGGTCGTGGCCCGCTGGACGGGCATCCCCGTGAACCGCATGCTCGAGAGCGAGAAAGAGAAACTCCTGCGGATGGAAGAGGCCCTGCACAAGCGCGTGGTCGGCCAGGACAAGGCCATCACGGCCGTCTCCGACGCCGTCCGCCGCAGCCGCGCCGGCCTGTCCAACGAGCACCGGCCCATCGGCTCCTTCCTCTTCCTGGGCTCCACGGGCGTGGGCAAGACCGAGCTCGCCAAGGCCCTCGCGGAGTTCCTCTTCAACGACGAGACGATGATGACCCGCATCGATATGAGCGAATACCAGGAGAGCCATACCGTCAGCCGCCTGATCGGCGCGCCTCCGGGCTATGTCGGCTACGACGAAGGCGGCCAGCTGACCGAGGCCGTGCGGCGCAAGCCCTACTCCGTGGTCCTGCTGGACGAGATCGAGAAAGCGCATCCGGATGTGTTCAACACCCTGCTGCAGGTGCTCGACGACGGCCGGCTGACCGACAACAAGGGCCGGACGGTGGACTTCAAGAACACCATCCTCATCATGACCTCCAACCTCCGGGAGGAGGAGCTCCGGCTGCGCCTGCGGCCCGAATTCCTCAACCGTATCGACGAGATCGTGGTCTTCGACCCCCTGACCCCGGACGACATCCGCCAGATCGTGCGCATCCAGATGGAGATCCTGCGCAGCAAACTCGAGGGCGAGAATGTCTCGCTGAGCTTCACCCGCGCCTTCGAGGACGACATGGTCGAGAACGGCTATGACCCCGTCTACGGCGCCCGCCCGGTGAAGCGGCTGATCCAGCGCGAACTGGTCAACCGGCTGGCCCGGGAAATCCTCGAAGGCAAGATCCACAAGGATTCCGCGATCGAGGTGGACTGCGTGGACGGCCGCACGGTGCTGCGCAATCGCTGATTTTTACTATCTTTGTCCTATGAGTCCTTTGTTTATCTTTCAGATCCTCGCGGTGGTGATGCCGCAGATCTTCTCCGACCATATGGTCCTGCAACAGGGCCGCTCCGTGCCCGTGTGGGGCGAAGCCGCTCCCAAAGAACAAATCGTCGTCACGCTCCTTCCCGAAGAAGGCGGTCCGGCCGTGGCCACCCTCAAGGTCCGCGCCGGCAAAGATGGCGCCTGGCGTGCCGAACTGCCGGCCGCCAAGGCCGACGGCAAGCACTATGTCCTGCAGGTCAAGGGCAAACAGGAGACCCTCCGTTTCACCGACGTGGTCTTCGGCGAAGTCTGGCTCGCTTCCGGACAGTCCAACATGGCCTATGAGATGCGCCGCAGCTGGCAGGCGCCGCCCCGCAAAGGCGATGACCTGGCCAGCGCCGAACTGGAGCAGGCCCCCAACCCGGAGATCCGCGTCTACCTGAGCGGCAGCCGTCCGGCGCGCTGGGGCGAACCGGCCCGCGATCAGTGGAAGATCGCCGACGGCGAGTCGCTCGCGCCCGTTTCCGCGGCGGGCTATTTCTTCGCCAAGGATGTCCAGGCCGCCCTCGGCGTGCCCGTGGGCCTCATCTCTGCCTCCTCGGGCGGCTCCGCGATCGCCCAGTGGCTCCCCGGCGGGAACCTCGGCTCCCGGATGCTCGAGCCGCTGATGCCCTTCCCCATCGCGGGCATCCTGTGGTACCAGGGCGAGACCGATCTCGCGCAGCGCAACCCGCACTATCTGGAAGATTACCAGCAGCTGATTGCCTTCTGGCGGGAGGGCTTCGCCTCCCCGGACGCCCCGGCCTACTCGGTGATGCTCGCCCCGCATACCTTCTCCGACCGGATGCACCACCAGTCCAAGGTCACCGCCGAGGCCCTGCCCCTCTTCTGGCAGATCCAGCTCCGCAGCGAGCGGACGGTCCCGAACAGCGCGGCGATCTACATCTCCGACCTGGTGGACAACCTCGAGGATATCCATCCTTCGTATAAATGGATCGTGGGCGGACGGCTCGCGCGCCTCGCGCTCGTGCGCCACTACGGCAAGACCGATCTCGGCGAGTGGTCCGGACCGCGGGCGGAGTCGGTGCGCGCCGAGCCCGACCCGGACGGTGCCGGACAGCGGCTCGTGGTGCATTTCAGCCATTGCGGCGCAGGCCTGACGGGCCGCAGCAACTCCGTGGAGCCGCGCAGCATCGCCCGGCTGAAGTGGTTCGAGATCGCGGGCGCCGACGGCGTCTGGCACCAGGCTCTCGCGGACATCATTTCTCCGGAAGAAGTGGCGGTGAGCCATCCGGAGGTCCTCGCCCCCGTCTCCGTGCGTTTCGCCTGGCGGGAAACGGCCCAGCCCAACCTGTTCAACGACGCCGGCCTGCCGGCTTATCCGTTCCAACTCAGCAAATAATACCATGCGCAAACTCCTCCTGCTGACCGCCTTGTACCTGGCGGCCGCCACCTCCCTGCACGCGCAGAACCTGCGTCTGCTCGTCGGCACCTACACCAACGACGGCACCGCCTCCGGGGCCTGGCTGTTCCGTTTCGACGGCGCCACCGGGGTTAGCCGGGAGCTTGATTTCGCCGCGGCGCGCAATCCGGCTTTCATCATCCCCTCCGCGGACCGCACGCGGGCCTGGTCCGTCAGCGAGTCCAACGACGGGCAGCAGGGCGCCTGCTCCTACATCCTCACACCCCAGAGCCTCGAACTGGTCAACACCGAAGTCAACTGCCCCACGGGCAGTGGCGGCGGAAATCCCTGCAACATTCTGTATCTCAACGGGTTCATCCTGACGGCCGATTATTTCGGCGGGACGGTGTCCATCTTCCCGGTCGCCGCCGACGGCAGGCTGGAGCCCCTGCGCAAATCCTTTTACTTCGGGGAGAAGTCCCGGATGCATTGCTGCCGCCTGTCGCCCGACGGGCGCTGGCTCTTCGCTTCCGACCTGGGCTGCGACGCCATCCGCCGCTTCCCCGTGGTCGCGGGCGGGACGCTCCCGGTCGGCGAGCCGGATATTGCCTACCAGACCACCCCGGGCAGCGGTCCGCGCCATTTCGTATTCAGCGCGGACGGGCGTTTCTGCTACCTGCTGGGCGAGTTGGGCGATACGCTGACGGTGCTGCGCTATGAGGACGGCACCCTCACGCCCGTGCAGGAGATCAAGGCCTACAACGGACGCGGCAAGGGCAGCGCCGACATCCACCTCAGCCCGGACGGGCGCTTCCTCTACACGAGCCACCGCCTGCGCGGCGAGGGCATCGCCATTTTCGCGGTGGATTCCCAGCGCGGGACGGTCAGCCCCGCCGGTTTCCAGCGCACCGGGAACCATCCGCGCAACTTCACCCTCTCCCCAGACGGGAAATGGCTGCTCTGCGCCTGCCGCGACGACAATGCCATCGAGGTCTATTCGCGTGATGCGGCCACCGGGAGCCTGACCCTGCACCCGGAACGGACGATCCGCGTGAACCATCCCGTCTGCGTTCAGCTTTTCTGAGGCCTGCCGGCGGCGGGGCACAAAAAACGAAAAAAATTTTTGGTGTTTCAAAAAATGTCTCTATCTTTGTGGTCCCAACGCTAAGCAATAAGGTTTTGCGGAAATAGCTCAGTTGGTAGAGCGCAACCTTGCCAAGGTTGAGGTCGCGGGTCCGAGCCCCGTTTTCCGCTCCAAAACGATGAACGACAGCCAGGTGGCTGTCGTTCGGCGTTTGTGGGGTCCGGATCGTTTTACTTGACGATGATCTGGTGGCCGAGGACGAGTTTGTCGCCGGAGTCGTCGACGGTCCAGTACTGCGGTTTGCGCGGCCCGTTCCCCTCGGAATGATGCACCACATAGCGGAGCTCACCCTCGAAAGTGCGGAACAGCATCCCGTGACCCGAATTGTCCGCCAGGAAAGGCTCGCTCTCCTGCACCCACGGACCCGCGATCGTCCCGGACTCCGAATAGCAAACCGCCTGCAGATAACGCTCCTTGCCCCAGGTCGACCAAAGCATGCCCAGCCGCCCGGTCTGCGTCCGGAACATCTGCGGCCCGTCCGTCACCCAGCCCGGCATCTTGAGCCCGAAGGTCGCCTCGCCCAGCGAATTCATCTCCCCGCAGCACGGCAGCTCGCTCGCGCGGAACATTGTCACCGGCCAGTCGGAGATGGTATGCGTCAGATCCGGCGCGAGTTCGATGTAATCCATCGTCCCGTCGATCAGCTGGGTCCACTCATGCACGAAAATCATATAGATATGGCCGTCCTCCTCATAGAGCGTGCCGTCGATGCAATCCCACTCGTGCGGCTGGTAATCATAACCCGGCGTCACGGAGAAGGGCACGAAGGGGCCCTCGGGGCTCTCCGCCCGCAGCAGATAGGTCTGGTTGTGGGGCACATTGTAGCGGCGGGGAACCTGCTGGATGAGATCGCTGTGGTCGCTCCAGGTGCCGGCGTAGTAATAGTAATCGCCGATCTTGTGGATCTCGGCCGCGGCGGCGAAGCCCGCCTTCTCGCACCAGGTGCCGCTCAGATCGATCACATTATAGGGACCCTCCCACTGCACGAGGTCCTTGCTGCGGTACTGGCGTCCGCCGGAACTGGTCAGGTAATAGGTCTTCGTCTCCGGATCGGGATAGATGAAGGGATCGCTCATCGACAAATCGTTGAAATGGACGGTGCGGATGCGGTTCATTTCCGCCATCCGGGCACGCATCCTCGCCGCCATGCCGGTGGTGTCGCGGGGAGCGGCGGCGGCCATGCCGCCGAAATTATTCTGTCCGGGATCCGCCAGTGGAGCCTGTTCGCCGGGTTCGATCTTGACCGGCTCGGCCGGTTCGGGAGTGCCGGTCTTGCACGCGACAAGCAGCGCTCCGGCCAGGAAAAGAAGCAAAAAAGATCTGATTTTCATTTGTATAGGTTTAAAAAAGGATTCGCGAACACAAAAATAGGAAAAATTCCGCTTATCTTTGAGCATGATTAAACGAATCTTGCTCCTGCTGCCGACCCTCGCCCTGCTGGGCGCCTGCCGGAACGGCGACGGCCTCGTGCGCTTCGTCCCCGACCCGGACGAGCCCAAGGTGGACGTGCGCATCGACGGGGAATACTTCACTTCCCTGTACTACCCCGAAGACGAGGCCAAACCCATCCTCTGGCCCATCCTGACGGCCTCCGGGATCGATATCACCCGGGGTTACCCCCGTGCGCCCCGCGCTTTCGAGAGCGTCGACCACCCGCACCACTCCGGCCTGTGGTTCAACCACGGCAACGTGAACGGCCTCGACTTCTGGAACAGCTACCACGCCGCCCCGCCGGAGCGTCAGGCCACCTACGGCAAGGTACGGCTCCGCAGTTACGAAGTCCTGGGAGACGGCCGCCTGCAGACCCTCTCGGACTGGGTGGACCCGGAGGGCCGCGTGCTGTTGACCGAGCGGACGGATTATCACTTCGCCGGCGGCCGGGACGAACGCTCCATCTTGCGCGAGGCCACCCTCACCGCCGTGGATACCGTCGTTTTCGGAGAGGACAAGGAAGGGATGCTGGGCCTGCGCGTGGACCGCGCCCTCCAACAGCCTTCGGACCAGCCGGTGCGCTACCTGGACGCCGAAGGGAAGGACACCGCCGGCCCCACGGTCAACCGGGAGGGAGTTACGGGCCGCTATACCAACAGTCTGGGATACGCCGGCGACGAAGCCTGGTCCAAGCGGGCCGAATGGACCCGGCTCGACGGTACCAAGAACGGGGACGATATCTCGATCCTGATCATCGATTCGCAGGACAACCGCAATTTCCCTGCCTGGTCCCACGCCCGCGGCTACGGCCTGTTCGCCGTCAACAACCTCGGCGGCCGGGACATGGAGCGCGGTTATACGGGCTCCGCAGGCTTCTCCCTGGCGCCCGGAGCGTCCATCACATTCAAATACAAGATTATCATCAAGAACGGCGGACACCTGTCCGACGCCGAGTCGGAAGCGCGCGCCCGCGCCTTCAACCCCGCCCGCTAGCGGGCACCGCCGCCGAAGCCGCCGCCGCTGAAACCACCGCCGCCGCCGAAGGAAGAACCACCGCCGAAGCCGCCCCAGCTGCCGCTTGAATGGCTGCTCCAGCCGCCGGACGAGGAGGAAGGACGGACATAGCTGGCGTTGGTGATGGCGCGGGCCATGTTGTTGGTCATCATCAGGATGGTGTCGAAGGTATTGTAGTCATAGACGACCATCCGCTCGAACAGGACCGGATCGATGTCCTTGAGCTGCTTGGCCACCTTGCCCGCGATCCCGAACAGGGCACCGAACACCAGGTACTCCTGCCAGAGCTTGACCTCGATGGTCTCGCGCTCGCCGGTGAGGGTGAAGTCCGAGAGGAACTTCTTGAGGCCCATCAGCTTCCGGGCCTGCTCCTGACCGGAGGACGTGTAGCGGGAACTGGCATACCAGCCCTCGTCCTTGAGGACCTTGGTGCCAGTGGATTTGATCTTGGAGGTCCAGTCGATCAGGCGCTTCTTGTTGCGGGAAGACCATTTGGAGAATTCCTTGTCCTGCAGGATCAGGTCGCTCCCGCTCGCCTCCCGCATCATCTTGTAGAGGCCGAGCGAGACCGGCTCCAGCGAACCGGGATCCTTGGGGCCGAAGGAGAGTTCCACCTGGTCCTTATCGTCCTTGCGGACGTCCAGGTAGCCCTCATAGACCATACGCAGGATCAGGGCGGAGGCCAGGGCGTTGTTCTTGCGGTCCTCGCCGAGCCGGCTGAGGGTCACGTCCGATGCGAACAGGTCTCCGCCGAAGGGGATGTCGCGGTTCCAGTCCACCTGCGCGGGCCGAACTCCGAGGATGCGCTTCTTATCCGAGGCGGACACGCGGTTGGGGTTGCGGAACATCCGTGCGAGGAAGGAGAAGAACAGCATGCAGGTGGTGAAGAAACCGAACAGCATCCCGAGAATATCATCTTCGTCGTCGCCCTCATCCCCGCCGAAATCCGCTCCGTCCATCGCCAGTTCGAGCACATCCTGGAAAGAACGGTCCTGTACGCTGGAGGACTCGAAGGTCCCCTTGTCGAAGCGAAGCAGGGCGATCACCGAACTCCGGTAGCGGAAAGGCTCCGTAGACTCGAACACGGCCGTGCCGTCCTCGAAACCGCACACGCCGTCGTAGCCGAAGCCCCAGATCCGGGTGGCGGTCGTGTCCAGCTGGACACCCAGCGCCTCGTCCGTGCGGATGGCCACTTTCACGTGGCGGGGCGGTGAGTTGAGTCCGGGCGCAACCAGCTGCAGGTGCAGGACGTCGTAGTCATCCAGAGACTTGATGACGTTGCTCATCACGTATTCCACGATATAAGTGTGCTCGCCGTGCGAGCCCAGGCCCCAGCAGATCTCAACCCCGTCCCCGGTATACACGAAACCGCAGCGGCCGGCTTTCTCGCGGATCGAGCGGTCGGTATCCCATCTCCCTTCGAATACATACTGGACTCCCTCTTCGTTGCGGACACGCAGGTCGGAGATCTCGATGTCTCCGAGGTTCTTGCGGGGCAGGTACCATTCGGTGCCCTCATCCACGTCCACGGCCCAGATCTCACGGACCCGCGCCGACCCGTCCCGGCTGAGACGGACCGAAATATCGAGGTCGGGCACGACGGTGGCGGAAAGGGCGCCCGCCATACAAAGCGCCGCCAGCAACAGAAGAAGACGGATCGATTTCATAAATGCAAAGATACGTTTTTTCGCCCAAAAATACTTGTCTTTGCCCAAAGACCTGGACCTGCTATTTCTTGCGCTTCGCCTCGCGGGCGTCCTTGCGTTCCGCCTTGCGGGCCTCGGCGGCGTCCTTCTCCGCCTGGGCGGCGGACTTCGTCTTGAACAGGATTACCCCGTTCTGCCCCTCCATCCCGTAAATGGAGGAGGTGCCGTCCTTGAGCACTTCCACGGAATAGATGTCCTCCGGGCGGAGATAGGTCACGTTCTCCCGGATGATGCCGTCCACCACGAACAGGGGCTGGGTCTGGTCGGAATTGGTGCCGATCCCGCGGATGACCACCCGCGGCATAGAGCCGGTATTGGCCGGATAGACGATGACGCCGGGCTCATTGCGCAGCAGGTCGAAGACGGTGTTGTATTGGGTCCTGTCTTTCTGGTTCCGGACTTTCTCCTGGGCGGGAAGCAGCGTACACAGCAGCAGGGCGGCGATCAGCAGGATGGTTCTTTTCATAGCAGGGTGATTTGCGGTTCAAAGATAGGTTTTTTTCTTATCTTTACATTTTGAATATCCGTCAAAAACATTCAATCAAGATATGAAACGATTCTTCATCCTCCTTGCAGTGCTCCTCGCCTGCTCCGTCACCACGCCCGCCGCGGGCCAGGCCGCCTCGCCCAAGCCCAACTACGACCTTGCCTCGCAGTTCTCGGCCAAGCGCATCAACCAGATGGTCTTCTCCACCAGCCTGACCCCCAACTGGTTCCGGGATTCGGACAAGTTCTGGTATGAGTGGAAGACCTCCGAGGGCACCCAGTATTGGATCGTGGATCCCGAGACGGGGCGCAAGACCCCGGCCTTCGACATGGCGAAACTCGCGATGCAGATCACGGAAATCACCCGCGACCCCTTCGACGCCCGGCACCTGCCCATCCAGGGCCTGAAACTCAAGGATGACAAATACTTCCAGTTCGATATCCAGGGCACGCAGGAGGTCCCCGACACCACGGCGGCGCGGCGCGCCGCGCGCCAGGGACAGGGCGGCGTGCAGGGACAGAACCGGCAGGGCGGCGACTCCCCCCGGGGGCCCCAGACCCCGCGCATGACCAAGAAGGTCTTCCACTTCCAGTATGAGATCGCCACCGGCAAACTCGAGGAGTACAAGCCCGAGAAGCGGGAATACCCGGCCTGGGCCAGCGTCTCCCCCGACGGAGAGGTGGGCGTCTTCGCCCGCAATTCCAACCTCTTCTGGATGGACAAGGAGAATATGAAAAAGGCCGTCGAGGACGAGAAGGACTCCACCATCGTGGAGCATCGCCTCACCTCGGACGGCATCCGCCAGTGGGGTTACGGCGGCGACAGCCCGGCCGGGGCCGACGCCGACACGACCCGCCGCTCGATGGCGCGCGGCGTAGTCTGGTCGCCGGACGGCAAGCATTTCGTGGCGGTCAAGACCGACACGCGGATGATCAAGGATCTCTGGGTGATCAACGCCCTGAGCCAGCCGCGTCCGACCCTGGAGACTTACAAATACCAGATGCCCGGCGAACCCGGTTCCACCGATGAACTCTTCGTGTTCTCGATGCCCGACGGCGCCCGCAAACGCATCAAGATCTATGCGTTCAAGGAGCAGACCACCGACGTGGCCACGCGCCCGCGCAAGAATACCGAGACCTATGACAAATACCGCTCACGCGTGTGGCTGGGCGACAACGACGGCTTCTACCTGACCCGCGGCTCGCGCGACCTGCACCGGATGGACGTCTGCCGCGTGGACCTCGACGCCGACTCCACCCGCACCATCCTCACCGAGCGGATGAATACCTACATCGAGGACCGCCAGCTGCATCTGCTGAACGGAGGCAAGCAGATCCTCCAGTGGTCTGAGCGCAACGGCTGGGCCAACCTGTACCTCTACAACGCCGACGGCACCCTGGTCCGCAACCTCACCGAGGGGGCCTACCACGTCGAGGACGTGCTCGCGGTCAATGAGAAAGAAGGCTATGTGCTCTTCTCCGCCTGCGGCGTGAATCCGGACGAGAACCCCTACCAGATGCACACCTGGCGCGTCAGCCTGTCCGGCGGCCCCATCAAGCAGCTGGATATGGACGATATGAACGTCGAGGCCCGCGCGAGCGACGACGGCCGCTGGATGGTGGGCAACTGCTCCCGCGTGGACTACGCCCCCGAGGCCTGGCTGATCGGCCGGGACGGCAAACGCACCAAACTCGAGGACGCCGACCTCAGCCTGCTCTACGCTGCCGGCTACAAGATGCCGGAGCGTTTCAAGGTCAAGGCCGCCGACGGGGTGACGGACCTCTACGGCGCGATGTACAAGCCCTTCGACTTCGACTCCACCAAGTTCTATCCCATCATCGACTACGTCTATCCCGGCCCGCAGGTCGAAGCCAACAACATCGCCTGGTCCAAGAACATGACCCGCGTCGACCGTCTCGCCCAGGTGGGCTTCATCGTGATCACGGTGGGCAACCGCGGCGGCCATCCCAATCGCTCCAAGTGGTACCACAACTATGGCTACGGCAACCTGCGCGACTACGGTCTGGAAGACCAGAAGTACGCCATCCAGCAGATCGCCGGACGCTATGACTTCATCGATGTGGACCGCGTGGGCATCCACGGCCACTCCGGCGGCGGATTCATGTCCACGGCGGCCATCCTCAAGTACCCCGACTTCTTCAAGGCGGCCGTCTCCTGCGCCGGCAACCACGACAACAGTATCTACAACCGCTGGTGGAGCGAGACGCACCACGGCGTCACGGAAAAAGTGGCACAGGGCGATACCACCTTCGTCTATCACATCGAGACCAATCCGCAGCTCGCCGCCAACCTCAAGGGCCACCTGATGCTGGTGCACGGCGACGTGGACAACAACGTCAACCCGGCCAATACGATCCGGGTGGTGAACGCCCTGATCCGGGCCAACAAGCGTTTCGACATGCTCATCCTGCCGGGCCAGCGCCACAGTTTCGGCGACATGAACGAATACTTCTTCTGGCGCCTGGCCGACTACTTCTCCGAGTGGCTGCTCGGCGAGAGCAAGCGCGGCGAAGTGGACGTCCGGGAGCTGAACAACGACTGACGCCTAGTTGAAATAGCGGAACAGTTGCGACAGATCCGTCAGGCCGTCGAAGAAATGCCCCACCACGACGATGAGGGCCTTGACGGCCAGATAGACCAGGATCAGGTTCTCGGGATCGTTGATGCGCAGCAGGACGTCCTCCTTGCTCATCTGGCGGAAGAGTGAGGGCCGGCGCTCCGTGTGGAAGAGGCAGATCAGATAGATGCCCAGCCAGCCCAGGATCAGCAGGGCCGCACATACGAAGAAATCCACCCGCCGCCCCAGGAATCCGGCGCAGAGCAGCACGCCGATGGCGGCGAGCGGGACCAGGAAACGGCACTTGCGCTTGCGCAGCAGGCGGATCACATAATAGATGGACGTCAGCAGGGCGAATTCCCCGACATAGCCCGCCAGTCCGGCGATGACCTCGCTGGACTGGATGGTCGTGGCCCAGAGGAAGAGGTAGGTCAGCAGGCCATACAGGCCCGTGAGCACGACCAGGGCCGCCACCAGCACGGCGCGCGTGAGCCCCGGAAGCTTCCCGTACTCGATCCCCCCGGCATCCACAGCCGGGCGGGCGATGGCGCCGACCACCCGCCGCAGGGCCTCCTCCGGCCCGAGTTCCACCCAGTCGATATACTGCACGGAGGACAGGTAGAAGGCAACGGCCGGGTTGTAGTCCGACCTGTCCAGGCGCAGCGGAATGATGCGTTTGCCGTCCTGGATGGCCGTGCTGATCTCGCGCAGCGTCCATTCGGAAGCGTTGGCCGCGGCCGAAGAGAGGAACAGGAAATCATCGCAGGAACGGATGGCGCCGGCGATGCGTTCCGCGAAAGTATCCCCGCCCCCCAGGCCCTCGCGGTCGATCCAATAGCTGATGCCGGCGGCGTCCAGGGCCGCCAGGATGCGGTCGACGGGATTGCCGGGGACCGGCGTCCCGTCGGGGGCGAACCAGTCCTGCCTGGAATAACTGATGAATACCTGGGCCATAGTCATTACAAAGATACGCATCTTTGGGCGAAAGTCCTATTCTTTTCATTTTTTGTGTGATTTTTACGCAAAATGTTTGGAGGAGTCGATTATTCTGCTTTTCTTTGCGTAAAATTTACACACAACATTATGGAAAAAGTAAACCTCGACAACCTGATCTGGAAGCTTGCGCTGATGGTCCTGATCACCCTCCTCCTCCTGATTCCCCTCGGAATGATTAAATCCCTGATCCGCGAACGGCAGGACAACGCGGACAGCAGCCGGGCCGAAGTGGCCCGCAGCTGGGCCCTGCAGCAAACCCTGTCCGGTCCGGAACTCATCTTTTACCGGGAACGCACCGAACAAGAGAAAAAAGACGAGAAAAAGACCCTGCACGAGACCCTGTCCATCTACCCCGAGAAGCTCTCATACGAAGTGGACGCCGCGACGCAGGATCTGCACCGCGCCATCTATGAAGTGAAAGTCTATACCGCCGACATCGTCGCCAGCGGGACGTTCCTGCTGCCGGAGAACTGCCGGGATTTCCAGCTGAAGACGGAATTCTCCCTCGGGCTGTATGACCTGCGGGGCATAGAAGGCGCTGTCAACCTGTCCATCGGCGGGCGCGACTATTCTGTGACGGAGGGCGGGATCCAGGCCATCCGGACGGAGATCAAGCTGGATCCGGCCAGCTTCGGTTCCGGCCGGGAGATTCCCTTTGAAATCCGTTTCCGCGCCCGCGGCTCGGAAGCCATTTATTTCCAGCCCTTCGGCCAGGTCACCGAGGTCACGCTGCGCACCGACTGCGGCAATCCCTCGTTCGAAGGGGACTTCCTGCCCGCCGAACGGGAAATCGGCGAGGACGGCTCTTCGGCCCGCTGGGTGGTGTCCGCCATCAACCGCGGGAAACCCCAGGAGACCAAGTTCGGCGTCAAACTGCTGCAGGGCGTATCCCAATACCAGCAGACCACCCGCTCGGCCAAATACGGCATCCTGATCATCCTGCTCGTCTTCGTGGCCGGACTTGCCGTCGAACTCGTCGGCAAAAAGAGCATCCACATCATCCAGTACGCGGTCATCGGCCTCTCGCTGGTGCTGTTCTATGCCCTGCTGCTCTCCTTCTCGGAGTTGATGGCCTTCTGGCTGGCTTACTTGCTTGCCGCCGGGATGACCACCGCCGCCCTCACGCTCTACTTCCGCGGCATCCTCAAAGACAAGAAAGCCTGGCTGCTCGGCGCCCTGATCGCCATCGCCTACGTCGTCTGTTACATCCTGCTGCAGATGGAGACCTACGCCCTCGTCGCCGGCACCCTGATACTCTTCATCCTCCTCGTCGGCATCATGTACTTCACCCGGGACCTCCGTCCCACCGTCAAACCCGCTCCTAAGGAAGAAACCCCAATCCAACAAGAAAATGAATAACGAAAGAACCTTCATCGAGAAACTCCTGGTCGTCGTGGCCTGGACCGGCCTCATCGGCGGCATCGCCGACCGCCTGCGGGAACTCAAGTAGACAGGACGGCTATCCCACCACGGCAATCGCTCCTGGTTTTTTTTACTATATTTGCGGGTGTTATGTTAGGAACGATCGTCAACACCGGGTGTATTATCGTCGGCTCCGTGGTGGGGAGCCTCCTCAAGAAAGGTCTCGGGGAGAAATACCAGAATGTCCTCTACAATGCGATGGGACTCGCTTCGCTGGCGCTCGGCGCCAACACCTTCGTGCAGAATATGCCCAAGAGCGAATTCCCGGTGCTCTTCATCATCAGCATCGCGCTGGGCGGCATCGCCGGCACGGCGCTCGACCTCGACGGCCGTACCAAACGCCTGATCGCAAAGCGGGGCGGCGAGGGGCTCGCCAACGGGCTCATCACCGCCTGCCTGCTTTTCTGCGTGGGGACCTTCAGCATCGTCGGCCCCATCCTCAGCGCGACCACCGGCGACAACACCTTCCTCTACACCAACGCCACGCTCGACCTCGTGACCTCGACGGTCTTCGCAACCACCTACGGCATCGGCATCATCTTCGCGGCGCCCGTCCTCTTCTGCTGGCAGGGACTCTTCTTCCTGGCCGGCAAGTTCGCGGCCAACTCCCCGCTGCTCCAGGGCACGATGGTGAACGAAATGGCCATCGTGGGCGGCCTGCTGATCATCTCCTCGGGCCTGTCGCTGCTGAAACTCAAGGACTGCAAGACCCTCAACTACATCCCCGCCCTGCTCGTCCCGGTGCTCTGGTTCCTGGTCAAAGGGCTGTTCTGACGCCTATCCCAGGAGGTTGTACTTGCCGATGAAGTAGCAGGCAACCAGGAAGAGGATCAGGTACAGGATGAAGCGGCCGCGGCGCTTCTTCTTCGCCGGCTTTTCCTGCTTCGCAGGGGCCGCCTGCTGCTTCTTCGGACGCTGCTGTATTTTCGGGACGGACACAGACCGTTTGCCAGTGGCCGCCTGGGGCGTCACATTCGGGACAGTCCAGCTCCTCAGGACCATCTCCCCGGGAGCGCTGCCCGCCCAGAGGCCGTCCAGGGCCGGCTGCGGCACGGCCGCCGCGGCTGCCGCAGGAGCCGCGGGACGCACGGGGGGCACGGGGGCTGCGGGAGGGGCGGCCTGTACGGGCTGGCCGCAGCGGGTACAGAATTTCGTATCGGGGGTCAGCGGGGCTCCGCATCTGGTACAATAGTTCATGGCAATACTCTTTTACAGGCCTTCGTTGACTTTGATGATAGCGGCGGCACACTCGTCGATAACCTCCTCGATGGTGGTGCCGTACTGATCGTGCAGGATGACGCGGGCCTCCTCGAGGGTAATCGGGAGCGCGTCCTTGGGCGGCGGATTCCCGAGGCTCTCCAGGATGCTGACCTTCTCGTAGAGGAGGCTGTAATCCTGCTGGACGCCCTTGACGTTCAGCACCTGGATGCGCGGATCCAGGATGCGCTTGAACTGCTTGGTATTCTGCCGTATACCTTCCTCCACCAGCGCTTCGCCGTAACCCCGGACGCGCATGGCCTCGTCGTACATACCCAGGGCCTCCAGCTGGGCCGCCTGCTGGTGACAGGACTTGCCCTGGCTGATGAACCCTTCGCATTTGTGCTTGAAGGTCCTGGAAACCCGCTGCGGATCCAGGAGCTTCTCCGTCTGCCGGGCCTTGCTGATGATGCGTTCGAGATCCTTGCCGTAGGACTCGAGTCCCGTCTCGCCGTTCACCACGGCCTGGTCATACTTCCGCAGCTCCTTGAGCACTTCCTTCGAGTCTTCCGGCAGGAACTTGTAGTGCTTCTCGAAGAAGGCTTCCGCATAGCATTCCTCCATGATATCCTCCCGGATGTCCCACCAATCTCCGTTCGCATCCCGGTATTGGTAAGTGACATCCCGGTCGGCGGCGATCTTCTTCCCGAGCCGGAGTTCGACGGCGTCGTTGCCCGAGGCGCCGTTCCACGGCTTGATATCCTTCTCCGGGATGCCCAGCCGCTCGGAGAGCTTCTTGATGGTGAGCTCGTCCGCCTCCTTGTAGATCTCCTGCATTTGGGCATTGAAATTGGCCCGCAGCATATCCGATTGGCTGTTCCGGAGGATGTTCTGCGCGTGCTTGTTGCCCTGGAGCGCAAGGGTGGCGCGACGGATTTCCTCTTCGGTCGCCGTAGGATTGTTCATGACCTCCTTGAAGTGGTCGACGATCTTCTGCGCATCCTTGCGGGCCACCTTGGCGCTCTCTTCGGCAACGTGCGAGGTCTGCTTGAAGACCGCATCGCCCTTCTGGCGGGTGGCGCGGATGGCCTTGTTGGCGTTGGCGCGGGCCGTGGTCCTGGAATTGATGGCCTTCTGTCCGGCTTCCTCGACCTTGCTTCCGAGATTAGCCGTATTGTAACCGCTGTTCTCGGCCAGCCGCTTGCCCGCCTCCCGGCCCTCTTTCCACTGTTGGAACTGTTCCTTCAGCTTCTTGAAGTCGTTCAGCGTATCCTTCACCCGCTGGCCGATATCGTCCAGGGTTTCCTTCACCCGCTTGTTGCTCAGGATGTAATCCTTGAGCTTCGTGAAGTAGGTCTTGGCCGCTTCGGTGATGCCGGCCTCGTCGAGTTTGCCCTTGGCCCACTTGAGCGCTTCCCCGCCCAGGTAGAAGACTCCTTCCCAGAAGATGACTTCCCCGCTGGCCATCGCGAAGCACTTCAGGCCGTCGTCCTCTCCCGCATTGACCTGTTCCTGCATCTTGACCAGCGCATCGAACGGGGTGAACACGAGCTCGGAGGAGCCCACCGTGAAGATGCCGAGCGCGATGCGCAGACCGATGACGGGCCATCTTTTCCGCATGGAGCCATAGGTCGCCATGAAGGCGTTGAAATTCTCGTCGGCCTGCGACAGGCCGGTATGCCAGGCGGTTTCGTTCGCGAAATAGTGGCCGATCTTGCCGGAGACGTACTCCTCGTACACCTTCATGATGCGTTCGTAGTCCGGCTCGTACACGCCGAAATCGGGATGGAACCCCTCCACCATCGCGTACACCTTGTAGTAGAACGGGAACAGATCCCGGAAGGCCGGGTTGATCTCGATCTTGCGCTTGATCTCCTGAAGCTTCTCGAAGCGTTTCTGGTTCTCGTTCAGCCAGTTGCTGTATTTCCGGTTATCGGTGATGTCCACATAGGGCTGGGAGATGATCGGCACTTCGATGCTGTCTTCGTAGGTCTTTCCGCGCCAGGTGACGCGGAGGGTGACCCGGGCCTTGGCCCGGTTCGGCGGAAAGAGACCGGCGGCGGTGGAGTAGATGACGCCCCAGACGGTGTTGTCGTCATACGCCCCCCGGAACGCGTACTTGAACTGCATCAACTTGCACGGATTCTGGACCCGTTTGCCGTTCTTGTCGACGAAGAGAAGGCTTTCCTCCGGGATGTCCTCAAAGGTGAAGACGGGCTCGGAGTCGGGGAATACGCTGGCGGCGACGCCCTTCTCCTCGTCCTCGACGATGAGCTTGAACGTGACCTTGCTCTCGCCGAACTTCTTGCGGATCTTCGGGTCCATGGTCGGGATCTCCTCGTTCCACCCGCTGTCGAAGCGGACCAGGTATCCCTTCAGGGCCCGCATCTCCATCCGGAGTCCCAGGTGGAGACGGTAGATGACGAAGGAGGCCCGGAGCGGCTCCAGCATGCTGTCCAGCTGGACCGTGACGTGACATTCATAGCGCTCGATGTCCCCGGCTTCCCGCTTGGTCTTGCCGCGCTCCGTCACGGAAATGATGTACTTGCCGGGGATTTCCCGGTCCGCGGCCGGCTGCTCCACGTTGAAATTCTCCGAGCACTCGGTCCCGACCTCCGCCCGCACGTCGGTGACCTTGCCGATGAGGTTGTTGATACCGAACGCCATCGTGAGGGTCTTACCCCCGCAGGCCGCAAAGGTGATCGACTCTTCCATGACGATGACCGGGGTCGCCGCCACGTGGAAGAAGATGTTGTTGATGAACATGCCGCCGGGGCCCTGGAACAGGAAGCGCAGCTGCGCCTGGTCCTGCGTGCTGCCGTCCGCCGCCACGTCGACCGCCCGGTAGCGGCCTTCCGTGCGGAGGTTGACGGCCGCGCAGCCGCTCACCGCAACGATGGAGATCAGCGCGGTCAGGTCCGGCCGGTCGCGGACGACGCCCTGCGAAGTCGTCTCCTCGATCCGCGCGCCCACCATCCGGGCGGGCTCGCCCAACACGAGCGTGTCCCCGAAATTCTTGTAGAGGACCATCCGGAAGGTGCTGTGGTCCTCCTCCTCTTCATTCTTCTCCTTTTTCTTCTTGCGGGAGCGGTTGATCAGGGTGGCCACGGTCACGACGCCGATGGTCGAGAGGATGAAGATCCAGGGGATCTCGAAATCCCGCTCGCCCCCGTCATCGTCTCCCGCGTCCTCCCCGGCGGTGGCGGAAGCCATGTTGCTGACTTCCTTCAGGTCCGGGACATATTTGTAGTAGTATCGGATGGCCGGATTGTTGCCGCTAGTGATATCGATCTCCATCTCGATGTGGCCGGGGTGGCTGAGATTGGCCGGCAGCGGAGTACTCTTCGGCCAGATCGACTTTCCCTTGACCGACGGGGTGCTCTTGTCAACCCTGAAACCATCTCCGTCATAGAAGCCGTCCCGCATGTCGGGGTGTGGATAGTTGTCGAATCCGCGGGGATCATTCCGTGACAGGCTGACTGAATAATACAGGTTTTCTTTGATGTCGCCCTCGTCCAGGAACTCGAGGGAGACGTCCATCGTGATCTTCCGCTCCTCGCCGTTCTTGACCTTGGCGGGAGGCGTGGACCAGCTGAGGCGCGAGCGGTGGCTTCTGCCCACCATCACGCTGTTTTCCGTGAATCCGTAGCTGATCTCCTTGAGCCGCTCCCCGTCGGGCAGGCCGGAATCCGCGCCCACATAGATGGTTCCGCCGCTGCGCACGTTGCGGGAATACATATGGGCGACGTTGCCGTCTGTGTAGGAACGGTGGAAATAATAGCCCCGGTGGCTGTCGTACTCCAGCCGGTCCAGGATCCAGTAGCCGCCGTCCCAGGCCGGGAGGACGGTCGGAAGAAGCGCCCACACGAGCGCCGCTCCCAGTAATTTGCTTGCAAAGGCTCTCATGGCAGGATACTATGGCGTGACCGGACGGATGTTGAAACCATAAAAACGGAGCCACCAGCTGCTGCTCAAGACCTTCTCCTCGCTGAACCCCAGATAGTGTGCTCGCGTGGGATAATCATCCGCGAGATTGGCCGCCCAATAGAAACCCATCAGCCCGACGCGGTAGTGGTACTGGTCCCGGTAGTAACCGGCGGCCGGGAGGAAGATGCTATTCCCGTTCCGGCGGCTGGAGACCTTGTAGCCGGGAACCCCGCTCACCTCGGTCCATTTCCAGTCGCATTTCTCGTGGAGTTCTTTCATCTCCTCCCTGGTGGGTATGCGCCAGTTTCCGCCCCGTTCCTTACGGGCGGGGTCGTCCACCGCCTCCAGGACGGACTTGCCGTCCACGTTGCCATAGACGCCGGGCGCATCGCTCGTTTTCTTGTCCGAGCAATATTTTGTCAGCAGGTATTCGAGGGCGGCGAGATTGCCGGTGCTCCGCTGCGGACCTTCCTTGTACAGGCCGTAGTTTTTCTCGGAGAAGACGGTTTTCGGCTTGGTCTCGCCCCAGGCATAGAAATGCCCGGCATCCTTGGGTTTGGAGGCGCCCAGGTTGCAGGAGGCCCATTTGACGGACAAGCCCAGATCGACGGCTTCCATCTGGGCGGACGCCCGGGAAGGGACCAGGAGCGCCAGGGCCAGGAATAACAGGGTACGCAGGTGGGTGTTCATAGGCTATATAGCGGTTATTCAGCTTTCGTGTCTCCCAAAGATAGGGAAAAAAAACGAAATCACCGAACGCCAGCGGGGCGCGGACAGCAGCCGCGCTGGCGTTCGGTGTCGACACCTTCGTGAATACGATGCCCGGGAGGGCTATTCCGCGTACTCCGTCGCGAAGTAATTGCCCTTTCTTGCGAACGGAATTCCGCTCTGCATCCAGACGGGCTCGGGAGCACCCTGGAGGTAGTGGTCGAAGAACTGCTGGAGCCGGATGGAGAGGTCCTTGCAGTTGCGCCGTTCCGTGAGGTTGTGGGCTTCGTTGTTGTATTCCAGCAGCCAGGCCGGCTTGCCCAGGCGCCGCAGGCTCATGAAGAACTCGATACCCTGGTACCAGGGCACGGCGCCGTCGTTGTCGTTGTGCATGATGAGTACCGGCGTGGTCACATTGGGGGCGTGGAAGACCGGGGAGTTCTCGATGTAGAGATCCAGGCCGCCGTCATCCCAGAGGGTCTTGCCGATGCGGCTCTGCCCGTGCTCATACTGCCCGATGCGGCTGCTGCCGGACTCCCAGCGGATGCCGCCGTAGGCGCTCGTCATATTGCCCACCGGGGCGCCGGCGCCCGCCGCCGCGAACATATTCGTCCGCGTGACGAGGTAGGCGGTCTGGTAGCCGCCCCAGCTCTGGCCCTGGATGGCCATCTTGTCCTTGTCGATGTAGGAGAACTGGCGGCACATCGCCTCCGCGCCCGCGCAGATGCAGTTGTAGGCGCTCTCGCCCGGGTGGCCGTCCTTGTAGACGATGTCCGGGATGAAGACCACGTAGCCGCGGCTCACGTAGAAGGGGATGTTGACGGTCGAACGGCTCGGCGCCGGGGCGCGGTAGTCGAAGAGCGTCTCGGCGTTCTTCTCATAGAAGTAGATCATCATCGGATACTTCTTCGAGCGGTCCAGGTCGTCCGGGGTGAAGAGCAGGCCGTCCAGCGGCGTGCCGTCGTAGGCCTGCCAGTGGACCAGCTGCACATCGCCCCAGCGGTAGTCCGCCTGCTGCGGGTTGATGGCGGTGAGCTTGCGCTCGCCGGACCAGTCGGCCTTCGCCACATAAAGATCCATCGGGTTGCGGAAGTCGCCCTTGAGGTAGGCGATCACATCGGCGTTCTCCGCCTTGGTGAGGCTGGTGATGGACTTCTCCACGAGGAAGCCCTGCGGTTCCCCGCCCTTGGCGATGTCCACCGTCGCGTAGCCGTGGCGCTTGGTCTTCTCGTCGAAAGAAGTCAGGCGGACCGGGCCCTTGACGGGGTAATTGTTGATGACCTGGTAGAGGAAGGGATTGGTCTTGCGGTCGAGGTTGAGCGGACGATAGCGGATCTTGTCGCGGCGGCCCGCGCCCCGGGTCAGGCACTCGGCCTTCTTGCCGTCAGGCGAGAACTTCCAGACATCGTAGTGGTCCGCGAGCAGCAGGGCCTGGTCCTCGCCCACCCACGAAGGCGAGCTGATGGAGGTGTAGCCCGTGGTCGGGTGGTCATCCTCCTCGTCCCAGAAGTTCACCCCGGTGGAGCCGGTCAGGTTGACCAGTTCGTCCGTGGCGAGGTTCCAGCAGTACCAGTTGCCGTCCTGGGGATTGAACCAGCTCAGGTATTTGCCGTAGGGAGACGGGGTCATATAGCCGGAGCCGCCCTCGCGCAGGGTCCGGCGGCTGCCGTCGCGCAGGTTCACCAGCGAGACGTCCGCGCGGCTCTCCGAAGCCCACATGTTGTCGATGACATAGGCGTCGGTGTCGGTCGAGAGGGCGATGTCCGCATCCGCTCCGTTGAAGAAGCTGATTCGGTCGGAGCTGTTGCGGGACAGGACCACGAGCGAACCGGGCTGGTCGAGGTTGACCACGGCAGTCCGGGTGGCGGCGCGGCCGCGGCCGACCTTGTCCATCGGCGGGACGGTGTGCTTGTCCCAGACCCAGATGTCCAGCTGGGCGGCCTCGAAATCCACGACGGTGGTGTCCTTGGCGGGCATGTATTCCATGATGTTCACCACCACGCGGCCGGCGTTGTTGGAGAAGGACGGGCGGGAGGAGGCGCCCACGACCCAGCCCTCCGGCAGGTCGGCGCAGTCGGCGGGCAGCAGTTCGCAGGTCCGCCATTCGGTCACGGCCGGGGTGCGGCGGCCGGCCTTCCTGACCACGTTCTCCTGCGCCAGGTAAATGGCGTGGCGCGGGGTGCCGTCGGTCTTCTCCTCATCATCCGTGACCGTGAAGACCAGCTTGTCGCCCGCGTTGCTGAAGGCGGTGTTGGCGTAGGTCTTGCGGCCGGCGGAGAGGGTGTCCGCGCTCCCCTTCGGGAAATCATAGAGAATCACGGCGTCGCGCGACAGGGAATCCTTGGCGTCCTTGGCGGTGATGACCGCGAGGCGGTTGCCGCTGCGGTCGGCCGTGAAGGAAGAGACGTTCTTGAGGGTGTCGGTCACGCCCGTGGCGGTATTGAATACCAGCAGGTTCTTGCCTTTCTTGCCCTTGACTTCCTGGGCGGCGAACAGATACGGGGCGGCCTCGTGGCCCAGGGCGGTCGTGCCCGTGGTGCCGATCATCTCCCACTTCAGGGTGCGCAGGTCGATGCGCGCGAGGCTGTCCTTGGGTTGCTCGTCGGGTTTCTTCTTGTCGATCTTGGCCTGGCGGGTCTCCTGGAACGGGGCCTTGACGGTGAAGAAGCCGTAGGTGGCGTCTTTGGACATCCTCAGGCCGCCGCCGCGCGGCACGGCGAGGGAAGCGCCGCTCTCCAGATTCTTGAAATACAGGGTCGCGTCGCCCTCCTGGGGCGACACCAGGTAGCTGACCAGGCGCCCGTCGGGCGTCAGCTGGACGGCCGACACGGACTGCCAACCATCGTAAACACTGTGGTCGAGGGGTTTCTTCTGGGCCCAGAGGGAAGAACTCGCAGCACAGAAAACAAGTGCTACGGATGTAAGTACAATTGTGAGTCTGTTCATAACTAACCGATTTTCGGAGTCGAAAGATACAAAAAAATCGCTTGAATCCCTTGGTTTTTCAATTCCGTTTCCTACATTTGCAAGAGATATGATGTACCGCACGAACGCATATTGGTGGTGGCGCCTGTTACAACTTCCCCGAGTCGTAAGAGGTTGACGCTCCGTATGTGTATCTGACAGTATAAGGTATATGAAAGGGCCCTGCCGCGATGCGACGGGGCCCTTTCCAGGTTTTATACAACAATCCCATCAAGCATATGAAAAGTTTTTTAGTGGATCAAGAAGGTTATTATGGTGAATTCGGCGGTGCCTACATCCCCGAAATCCTGCACCGTTGCGTCGAAGACCTGCAGAAGGCCTACCTCCCCATCCTCGAGAGCGAGGATTTCCGGAAGGAGTATGACGCCCTGCTGCGCGACTATGTCGGCCGCCCGAGCCCGCTCTACCTGGCGCGGCGCCTGTCGGAGCGTTACGGCACCCGGATCTACCTCAAGCGCGAAGACCTCAACCACACCGGCGCCCACAAGATCAACAACACCATCGGCCAGATCCTCCTGGCCCGGCGCCTCGGCAAGCGGCGCATCATCGCCGAGACGGGCGCCGGCCAGCACGGCGTGGCCACGGCCACGGTCTGCGCCCTGATGGATATGGAATGCGTGGTCTATATGGGCGAGACCGACGTCCGGCGCCAGCACATCAACGTCGAAAAGATGAAGATGCTCGGCGCCACCGTCGTCCCCGTCCGCTCCGGCAACAAGACGCTCAAGGACGCCACCAACGAGGCCATCCGCGACTGGTGCTGCCACCCCGCCGACACCTTCTACATCATCGGCTCCACCGTCGGTCCGCACCCCTACCCCGACCTGGTCGCCCGGCTGCAGTCGGTCATCAGCCTGGAGATCCGGGAACAACTGCTCGCCCAGACGGGCCGCGACTGGCCGGACTACCTGATGGCCTGCATCGGCGGCGGATCCAACGCCGCAGGCACCATCTACCATTATATCGACGACCTGCGCGTGCGCATCGTGCTCGCGGAAGCGGGCGGCCTGGGCGTGGACAGCGGCAAGACCGCCGCCACCATCGCCCTCGGGCAGGTGGGCATCCTGCACGGCGCGAAGAGTTACGTGATCCAGAGCCCGGACGGGCAGATCGAGGAGCCCTATTCCATCAGCGCCGGCCTGGACTATCCGGGCATCGGCCCGATGCACGCCAACCTCTCCAAGCAAGGCCGCGCCCGGGTGATCCCGGTGAACGACGACGAGGCCCTGGCCGCCGCCTACGAACTCACCCGCCTCGAAGGCATCATCCCGGCCCTCGAGAGCGCCCACGCCCTCGGGGCCCTGCCCAAAATGCATTTCCGTCCGGAAGACATCGTCGTGCTGACCGTCTCCGGCCGGGGGGACAAGGATATCGAGACTTACCTGAAATACGCCCCGCAACGATGAACGCCCTCCGCTACACCCTCGTCAGCCGGCCCCTGCCCGGTGACCTGCACACCCCGGTCTCAGCTTACCTGCGCCTGCGGGACGCATCCACGCGCTCCATCCTGATGGAGAGCAGCGACTACCATACCGGGCGCGACGCCCGCTCCTTCATCGCCCTGGATCCCCTCGCCGAGGTGGGCATCGCCCACGGCCGCGGATTCCAGCTCCTGCCGGACGGCTCCCGCCACGAGGCGGCCATCTCCGAAGGCTACCCCGCCGAACGGCTCATCCGGGACTTCATGAACCGTTTCTCGCTGGACGACAAGGGGGTGTCCCTGTGGGGCTTCACCACCTTCAACGCCGTCCGCTATTTCGAGAACATCCCCGTGCGGGACGAGACCCACGTGGAGCACGACGCCCCCGACCTGCTCTACATCCTCTTCCGCTACACCCTCGAATTCGACCACTTCCGCAACCGGCTGACCCTGCACGAACTCGTTCCCGAAGGGGGCGAGCCGCAGGGTGCGCGCGTCGTGCGCCTGCTCGGCAGCGCCGCCACGGGCCTGTATGATTTCCGCCCCGTGGGCGAGGTCCGCTCCCCGCTCACCGACGAGCAGCACCGGGAGAACATCCGCCGCGGCATCGCCCACTGCCTGCGGGGAGACGTTTTCCAGGTGGTGCTGTCGCGCCGCTTCATCCAGCGCTTCGAGGGGGACGATTTCCAGCTCTACCGGGCCCTGCGCAGCATCAACCCCTCTCCCTACCTGTTCTACATGGACTTCGGCGGCTACCGCATCTTCGGCTCCTCGCCCGAGACCCACTGCCGCATCGAGGACGGGCGCGCCTGGATCGATCCCATCGCGGGCACGACCCGGCGCAGCGGTGACGAAGCGGCGGACCGGCGCGGAGCGGAATTCCTGCGCAACGACCCCAAGGAAAACGCCGAGCACGTGATGCTGGTGGACCTGGCGCGCAACGACCTCTCCCGCAACTGCCACGGCGTAGAAGTCGAATTCTACAAAGAACTGCAATACTACTCCCACGTCATCCACCTGGTCAGCCGGGTGGGCGGGATGCTGGACGAAGGCGTCGATCCGGTCAAGGCCTTCATCGACACCTTCCCCGCCGGCACCCTCTCCGGCGCCCCCAAGGTCCGCGCCATGCAGATCATCTCGGAGCTGGAACCCCACAGCCGCGGAGCCTACGGCGGCTGCGTGGGCAGCATCGGTTTCGACGGCTCGCTCAACCAGGCCATCACCATCCGCTCCTTCGTCAGCCGCAGCGGAGAACTCTGGTTCCAGGCCGGCGGCGGCATCGTCGCGGACAGCCGGCCCGACTACGAACTCCAGGAAGTCAACAACAAACTGGGCGCGTTGCGAAAAGCCATCGAACTCGCCTCCCGACTCTAGACCGCCATGCAGATCGCCATCATCGACAACTACGACTCCTTCACCTACAACCTGGTGCACCTGGTCAAAGAGCTGGGCGCGAAGGTCCGGGTGTTCCGGAACGACCGCTTCCGCCTCGAAGAACTCGAACCCTTCGACAAAATCCTGCTCTCCCCGGGCCCCGGCATCCCCTCCGAGGCGGGCCTGATGCCGGAAGTCATCCGCCGCTTTGCCGCAAAGAAGCCCATCCTGGGCATCTGTCTGGGCGAACAGGCCATCGGAGAGGCCTTCGGCGGCACGCTCATCAACCTCGCCCGCGTGTTCCACGGCGTACAGACGCCCTGCCGCCTGACCGCGGAGGATTATCTCTTCGACGGCCTGGCGCGGGAAATCCCCGTCGGCCGCTACCATTCCTGGGTGGTCGATGCCGCCACCCTGCCCCCGGCACTCGAATGCACGGCCGTCAGCCCGGAAGGGCAGGTGATGGCCCTGCGGGTGCGCGGCCTGGACCTGCGCGGGCTGCAATTCCACCCCGAGAGCATCCTCACCCCGGACGGGGCACGCATCCTTTCCAACTGGTTAAATCATTAAAAATCAACAATATGAAACAGTATCTCATCCAGCTCATCGAGGGAGAGCCCCTCTCCCGGGAGCAAGCGCACGACATCCTGCTGGGCATCACCCGGCAGGCCTACAACGACTGCCAGATCGCAGCCCTGCTGATGGCCATCCAGAGCCGCGGGGTGACCGTGGACGAACTTCTCGGCCTGCGCGACGGCCTGATCGAAACGGGCCTCCACATCGACCTGGACGGCTACAATACCCTGGATATCGTGGGCACGGGGGGCGACGGCAAGAACACCTTCAACATCTCCACCTGTGCGGCCTTCGTGATCGCCGGCGCCGGCTACAAGGTCTCCAAGCACGGCAACGGGGCCAGCACCTCCGTCAGCGGCGCCAGCACGGTCCTGGAGGCCCACGGCGCCAAGTTCAGCGCCGATCCGGACGTGCTCCGCCGCTCCCTCGACGAGGCGGGCATCTGTTATTTCCACGCGCCGCTCTTCGCCTACGGGATGAAGTTCGTGGGGCCGGTGCGCCGTGCCCTGGGGGTACCCACCTGCTTCAACCTCCTCGGCCCCCTGGTGAACCCCTGCCAGCCCCGCAACTCCCTGCACGGCACCGCCACGCAGGCCCAGCAACGGCTCTACGTCCGGGCCCACCAGCGGATCGGGGACAACTACGGCGTGGTGACCAGTTATGACGGCTACGACGAGATCTCCCTGACCTCCGGTTTCAAACTCGTCACCCCGCATTTCGAGAAAGTCTTCACGCCCAAGGACCTCGGCCTCAACTACGTCGAGCCGAAAGACATTTACGGCGGGGAGACACCGCAGGACGCCAGCCGCATCTTCGACGCCGTGCTCTCCGGCACCGCCACGGAGGAGCAGCGGAACGTCGTGCTCGCCAACGCCGCCTGCGGCATCTCCGTCATCGACCGCAACCTCTCCGTGGAGGAATCCATCGCCATCTGCCGGGAGTCCCTCGACAGCGGCCGGGCCCTCGCCTCCTTCAAGCGGTTCCTCGCCATCAACAGCTGAGCCATGGATATCCTCGATCAAATCCTCATCACCAAGCGCGCGGAACTCGCGGCGGAGCCCGTACGCTCCCTGCGCCGGGCCCTGCAGGACTCCCCCGCAGGCGTCCTCGCGGAGTTCAAGCGCAAATCCCCCTCGCGCGGCTGGATCCACGCCGACGCCGTGCCGGAAGAGGTGGTTCCCGCCTATGCGGCGGCCGGCGCCGCCGCGCTCAGCATCCTCACGGATGAATCCTTCTTCGGCGGATCCCTGGACTACATCCGGCGGGTCCGGCCCCTGACGGACCTTCCCATCCTGCGCAAGGATTTCATCATCGACCCCCGCCAGATCGCCGACGCCCGGGGGGCCGGAGCCGATGCCGTCCTGCTCATCGCCGCCTGCCTGGAGCGGGAACGCTGCGCCGCCCTGGTGGCGGAAGCACACCGGCTCGGCCTCGAGGTACTGCTGGAAATCCACCGCGCGGAGGAGCTGGACTACATCACCCCGGAGGTGGATGTGGTGGGTGTGAACAACCGCCACCTCGGCTCTTTCGTCACGGATGTGCGGACCTCGTTCGAACTCGCCCCGGCCTTGCGGGAGCGGGGCGTGCCGGTCTTCATTTCCGAGAGCGGAATCAGCGATCCCGCCACCGTCCGGGCCCTGCGCGCCGAAGGCTTCCAGGGCTGCCTGATGGGCGAGAATTTCATGAAATACCCCGACCCGGGCACCGCCCTGGCCACATTCCTGCAAGCCCTATGATCAACAACAAACTCGTCAAGGTCTGCGGGATGACCGAGGGAGAGAACATCCGCGAGATCGAGGCCCTCGGGGTCGATCTCATCGGCTTCATCTTCTACCCCGGCTCTCCCCGCTATGTCCGGCAGACCCCCTCCTACCTCCCGCGGCGCGCAGGCCGCGTGGGCGTGTTCGTCGATGCTTCCCGGGAGGAAATCCTGCGCCGGAACGAGACCTACCGCTTCGACTATGTCCAGCTCCACGGCACCGAGAGCCCGGAGTTCTGCGCCGCGCTCCGCGAGCGTGACGGCCTGCGCGTGATCAAGGCCTTCGGTATCGCCGACGAAGACGTGCGCCTGACCGTCGCGGGCTACGAAGGCGCCTGCGACCTCTTCCTCTTCGACACCAAGACCCCGGGCCACGGCGGCAGCGGCAAACGCTTCGACTGGTCCATCATGGACGATTACGAAGAGAAGACCCGTTTCCTGCTCAGCGGGGGGATCGGGCTGGAGTCCGTGGAGACGCTCCATGACTTCATCTACCCCTTCCTGGCGGGCTTCGACCTGAACAGCCGTTTCGAGACGGCCCCGGGTATCAAGGACCCGGAACTGATGGAAATATTTTTGGAAAACCTGCAACGATAACAACAGATGAATCGCATCGATAAACTCTTCGCCGGCAAGCCGGAGCGCCTGCTCTCCATCTATTTCTGCGCCGGCGCCCCGACCCCCGACGGCACCGCGGACGTCATCCGCACCCTCGCCCGGGAGGGCGTGGACATGATCGAAATCGGCATCCCCTTCAGCGACCCGATGGCCGACGGGGAGGTCATCCAGGCCGCCGCCACCCGGGCCCTGAAGAACGGGATGACCCTCGAGAGGCTCTTTACCCAGCTGGAAGGCATCCGCCGCGACGTGGACATCCCCCTGATCCTGATGGGCTACCTCAACCCGGTGTTCCATTTCGGCTTCGAGGCCTTCTGCAGCCGCTGCGCACAGGTCGGCATCGACGGTCTGATCATCCCCGACCTGCCATTCAAGGACTATCTGGGGGGCTACAAAGCCGTGGCCGAACGCTACGGACTGCATTTCATCATGCTGATCACCCCGGAGACTTCCGAAGAACGGGTGCGGCTGATCGACGAGCACACCTCCGGATTCCTGTATATGGTCTCGTCCGCCGCCACCACCGGCGCCCAGGCCGACTTCGACGCCCGGAAACAGGCTTACTTCAAGCGGATTGCCGACCTGCAGCTCCGCCTGCCGCGGATGGTGGGATTCGGCATCAGTAACAAGCCGACCTTCGAGGCCGCCTGCAGAAATGCTTCCGGAGGGATTATCGGCAGCCGCTTCGTGTCGCTGCTCGACGCCGCGGACGGCGACGCGCAGGCCGCCATCCGGCAATTGAAAACGGATATCGGACTGGACTAACGGTCCGCCATCTCAACATAGCTCCGCTCGTCGGTGACGCAGCGGTAGGCGGGACGGATGATGCGGCGGCCCTCGAAATTGAGCTCCTCGTTGCGGTGCGCGCACCAGCCCACGATACGGGCCATCGCGAAGAGCGGCGTGAAGATCTCGCGCGGGATGCCGATCAGGTCATAGACGAAGCCCGAGTAGAAGTCCACGTTGGCGCAGAGCTGTTTCTCGACCCCCTTGACCTCGGGAATCAGTGCGATGGCCAGGCGCTCGATGCACTCCATGAATTCGAACTCCGACAGGCGGCCCTTCTCGACAGCCAGGTCGCGCGCCATCTCCTTGAGCAGGACGGTACGCGGATCGGACTTGGTATAGACCGCGTGGCCGATGCCGTAGATGAGCCCGCTCCGGTCGAAGACCTCGCCGGCGAGCAGGCGCCGCAGCCAGACGGAGATCTCGTTCTCATCATTCCAGTCGGAAATCTGCTCCTTGAGGAAATCGATCATCTCGCAGACCTTGAGGTTGGCGCCGCCGTGCTTGGGACCCTTCAGCGAACCGATGCCGGCCGCGATGGACGAATAGGTATCCGTGCCCGTGGAAGAGGTCACGCGGACCGTGAAGGTGGAGTTGTTACCGCCGCCGTGCTCGGAGTGCAGGATCAGCAGCAGGTCCAGGGTGCGGGCGTCCAGGCGGGTGTAGCCGTTGCCCTTGAGCATATAGAGGAAATTCTCCGCCAGGGAATGGTCGGGCCGGGCGTCGCGGATGTGCAGCGTGCGGCCCATCTCCTTGCGGCGCAGCATATTGTAGGCGTAGGCGATGATGGTCGGGAACTTCGAGATGAGCTCGATGCTCTGGCGCATCAGGTTGTCCCGCGAGACGTCGTCGGGATTGTCGTCGAAGGTGTAGAACTCCAGCACGCTGCGCGCAAGGATGTTCATCACGTCGTTGCCCTCCATCTCGATGATGTGCAGCAGGGTGCGCTGCTCCAGGGGCATATTGTCCAGGATCAGGTCCTTGAATTCAATCAGTTCTTCGCGGTCGGGCAGCCGGCCGGAGAGCAGCAGGAAGGCGATCTCCTCGAAACCGAAACGATCCTCGCGCATGAACGCGTGGCAGAGGTCCTTGACTTCATAGCCCCGGAAATACAATTCGCCCTCGATGGGCGACAGAATGCCGGATTCCCTGCGCTCGTAGCCCACGACGTTGCCGATGTTGGTCAGTCCCACCAGCACGCCGGTGCCGTCTTCGTTGCGCAGACCACGCTTGACGTCCAGTTTCTTGAACAGGGCGGCATCGATCCGGGTACTCCCCTTCATCTCGTCGGAGAGCTTGTAGATGAGGTATTCCTTCTTGGTCTTCGTGGTCATAGCAGCGAGAGGATATGGTCGGTAAAAGCGCGGGTGCCGAGCGGCTTGCCGTCCGGCATCAGGCGGGCGAGATCGGCAGTGGCCAGGCCCGCCGAGAAGGAGCGCTCCAGGGCGGCGGTCACGAGGGCGCCGGCCTCGTCCCAGCCCAGATGCTCCAGCATCATCACGCCGGAGAGCAGGTTGGAGCAGGGGTTCACGATGTCGCGGCCGGCAATGTCGGGAGCGGTGCCGTGCGTGGCCTCGAACAGGGCCGCGCCGGTGTCGTAGTTGATATTGGCGCCCGGGGCGATCCCGATGCCGCCGACCTGGGCCGCCAGCATATCGGAAATGTAGTCGCCGTTGAGGTTGAGCGTCGCGATCACAGAATAATCTTCGGGCTTGAGCAGGGCGTTCTGGAGGAACGCGTCCGCGATGCAGTCCTTGATCACGAGGCGGCCGGCGGCGATCTGCTCGCCGAACTCTTCCTGCGCGAGCTCGTAGCCCCAGCGCTTGAAGCCGCCTTCGGTATATTTCATGATGTTGCCCTTGTGGACGAGGGTCACGCTCGGGCGGCCGTGGTCCAGGGCATAGCGGCAGGCGGCGCGCACCAGGCGGCGCGTGCCTTCGCGCGAAACGGGTTTCACGCCGTAGGAAGAACTCTCCGGGAAGCGGACCTTGCTCACGCCCATCTCCTCACGGAGGAACTTCCCGAATTTCTCGGCCTCGGGGGTCCCGGCCTCCCATTCGATGCCGGCGTAGATATCCTCCGTATTCTCCCGGAAGATGACCATATCCACCCGCTCGGGATGCCGGACGGGCGAGGCGACCCCGCGGAACCAGCGCACCGGGCGCAGGCAGACATAGAGGTCGAGCCCCTGGCGCAGGGCGACGTTGAGCGAACGGATGCCGCCCCCGACCGGGGTCGTGAGGGGGCCCTTGATGCCGATGCCATAGTCGCGGAAGGCCTGCATCGTCTGTTCGGGCAGATAGGTTCCCAGTTCGTCATAGGCCTTCTGTCCGGCCGGGACTTCCAGCCAGTCGAGCCGGCGTGCGCCGCCGTAGGCCTTCTGCACCGCGGCGTCCAGGATGCGGCGCATCGCCGTGGTGACCTCGGGTCCCACGCCGTCGCCGGGAATAAAGGGTATCGTGCGGCTGATCATTTCGAGAGGGTGTTGAGCGCGGAGCCCGCCCGGAACCAGGCGATCTGCTGCGCGGTGTAACTGTGGCGGGCCTCGATGCGCTCCACGCTGCCGTCGGCGTGGTGCAGGACCACCGTCACGTCCCGCCCCGGCGCGAGGCCGGCGCAAAGCACGTCGAGGGTATCGCCGGCCCGCACGCGGGCATAGTCCGCAGGGTCGGCGAAGGTCAGGGCCAGCACGCCCTGCTTCTTGAGGTTGGTCTCGTGGATGCGCGCGAAACTCTTGGCGAGCACCACCTTCACGCCCAGGAAGCGCGGCTCCATCGCCGCGTGCTCGCGGCTGGATCCCTCTCCGTAGTTGTCCTCGGCCACGACCACGCTCCCCTGGCCCGCATCGCGCAGGGCCCGGGCGCGCGGCGCCACGGGACCGGACTTGCCGGTGAAGGCGTCCACCGCCCCGAGCAGGAGGTTGTCGGAGATATTCTCCAGATGACCGCGGTATTTCAGCCACGGGCCGGCCATCGAGATGTGGTCCGTGGTGCATTTGCCCTTGACCTTGATCAAGAGCGGAAGGGATTCGAAATCACGCCCGTCCCAGGGGGCGAAAGGCGCCAGGCGCTGCAAGCGCTTGCTGCCGGGCCGGATCTGCGGCTCGGGACTGCCGGGCTGCGGGGCCACATAGCCGGAAATGTCCTGCACGAAGCCCTGCGGCGGGAGTTCGTTGCCCCGCGGGGCGCGCAGCCAGACGCCGTCCACGGTATCCGTGCGGGGGTTGAAATCCAGCACGCCCGCGAAAGCGAGGGCCACGGCCATCACCGGCGAGGCGATGAACGCGTGGGTCTGGGGGTTGCCGTCGGCGCGCTTCGCGAAATTGCGGTTGAAGCTCGTGACGATGCTGTTGCGGCGGGTCGGATCGTCCGTCTGCCGCTCCCACTGCCCGATGCAGGGGCCGCAGGCATTCGCCATCACGGTAGCGCCGGCCTCGCGGAGCGTGTCCAGCAGGCCGTCCCGCTCGGCGGTCGCGCACACCTGGGCGCTCCCCGGAATCACGATCAGGGAGGCCTTCGGCTTCAGGCCGGCATCCAGGGCCCCGCGCGCCACGGAGGCGGCGCAGGAGAGGTCCTGGTAGGAGGAATTGGTGCAGGAGCCGATCAGGCTCACCTCCACGCGGTGCGGGAAACGTTCCTGCGCCTGACGGTCCTTCATCCCGCTCACCGGGCAGGCCGCGTCAGGGGTGAAGGGGCCGTTGAGATACGGCTCGAGCGCGGACAGGTCGATCTGGACCACCTCGTCGTAGTACTGCTCGGGAGAGGCGAGCACGGCGTCGTCGGCGCGCAGTTCGGCGCTCACGGCCGAAGCCATCGCCGCCACCTCGCTCCGGCCCGTAGCCGAAAGGTATTCGGCGTTATGCACACCGTAAGGGAAGATCGAACTGGTGGCGCCCACCTCGGCGCCCATATTGCAGATGGTGGCCTTGCCGGTGCAGGAGAGCTTCTCCGTGCCGGGGCCGAAATACTCCAGGATGGCGTTGGTGCCGCCTTTGACCGTCAGCAAGCCCGCAAGCTTGAGGATCACGTCCTTGGGCGTGGCCCAGCCCTTGAGCGAGCCGGTCAGGCGGACGCCGATGATGCGCGGCAGGCGCAGCTCCCAGGGCATCCCCGTCATCACGTCCACGGCATCCGCGCCGCCCACGCCGATGGCGAGCATCCCCATCCCGCCCGCATTGGGCGTATGGGAATCGGTCCCGACCATCATTCCGCCGGGGAAGGCATAATTCTCCAGGACGATCTGATGGATGATGCCGGCGCCGGGTTTCCAGAATCCGATCCCGTAGCGGGCAGCGGCGGAAGCGAGGAAGTCATACACCTCCGCATTGCTCTGCCGGGCCGCCGCAAGGTCCTCGCGGGCACCCTCGCGCGCGCAAATTAAATGGTCGCAATGGACCGTGGTGGGCACGCTGACGGCTTCCCGGCCTGTGCTCATGAACTGCAGCAGGGCCATCTGGGCCGTCGCATCCTGCATCGCCACGCGGTCGGGGCGGAATTCGCCGAAATCCTCCAGGCGCCGCAGCGGCCCCAGGGAAGCGAAATCATAGAGGTGGGAATACAAGATCTTCTCCGAAAGCGTCAACGGCCGTCCTAGCTTGCGCCGGACGGCTGTGACTCTCCTGCCATAGTCCTGATAAAAGGACTGCACGGTCTCCAAATCAAACATACGGGTCTTCTGACCAAAAACACACTAACTAACCGCGGACTCCCGTCATCCGCTCCGAGGACCGGGAGCACCACGCCCACAAAGTTAGTGAAAAATTTGATTAATAAAACAATTTTATCAAAGTAATTGATATTCAGATAGCAAAAATGTGTAAAAAGGCACTTTCTTTCACTTTTAATTAACTATCCGCGCGTAATCTGGGTATTTTACTTTCGATTTGTAACCAATTTCGGGGGCTCTCTGCAAGAATGTGCGTCCGACGCGTTTCCCACAGCATTTTCACGACTTCCGCAGACGCCCAAATGCTTGGTCTATGCGTGTTTTTCAATGAAAAATCTTGTAGATTCAAAGGAATTGCGTAACTTAGTGACCCAAAAATTTTACACTCATTTTTATCTCAAATCATTTGGAGGACACCCATGAATAAAATCAAGAATCTCGCGGATCTCCGCAAGATGAAAGAGGGCATGCAAGGCAAGATGTCGATGCGTGAGAACAGCGACTCCGCCGAAGCTATCATTCAAATCAAGGTCGGAATGGCCACCAGCGGTATCGCCTCGGGTGCGAAAGAGACTATGAGCTACCTCATCAGCGAGCTCGACAAACGCCAGATCAAGGCGCTCGTGATGCAGGTGGGCGACATGGGCTACAGCTACGCCGAGCCGACCGTCGAAGTCACCATTCCCGGCAAGGATCCTGTCGTTTTCGGGGAAGTCAAGATCCCGCGCGCCAAGGAAATCATCGAGAAGTACATCATGGAAGGTGAACTGATCGAGGGCATCCTGCCGGCCAATTACAGATCAATCTAACCGACGGCGAATATGGCTGTACAAATGCATATCCTGGTATGCGGCGGCACAGGTTGCTCCGCATCCGCCAGCCACGAGATTATCTCCGAGCTCAACCGGGAGCTCGTGGCCCACGACCTGACCGATTTCGCGAAAGTGGTCGTCACCGGCTGCTTCGGTTTCTGCGAGAAAGGCCCCATCGTCAAGATCATTCCCGACAACACCTTCTATACCCGGGTGAAACCCTCCGACGCCAAGGAGATCATCGAGGAGCACATCATCAAAGGCCGCAAGGTCCAGCGCCTCCTCTATGTGGCCCCGGACACCAACCAGAGCGTGTCCGACTCCAAGCACATGGAGTTCTACAAGAAGCAGCTGAGGATCGCCCTCCGCAACTGCGGTTTCATCGATCCCGAGAACATCGAGGAGTCCATCGCCCGCGACGGCTATGCCGCCCTGGGCAAGTGCCTCACCGAGATGACCCCCGAGCAGGTCATCGCCGAGATCAAGAAGTCCGGCCTCCGCGGACGCGGCGGCGCCGGCTTCCCCACCGGCCTGAAGTGGGAGATCGCCTCGAAGAGCCGCGTCGGCGAGCAGAAATACGTCGTCTGCAACGCTGACGAGGGAGACCCGGGCGCCTTCATGGACCGCTCCCTGCTCGAGGGTGACCCGCACTCCATCCTGGAGGCCATGGCCATCTGCGGCTACTGCATCGGAGCCGACAAGGGCCTCATCTACATCCGCGCCGAATATCCCCTCGCCATCCACCGTCTCCAGGTCGCCATCGCGCAGGCCCGGGAGTACGGTCTGCTGGGAGAGGACATCCTCGGTACCGGCTTCAACTTCGACATCGAGCTCCGCTACGGCGCAGGCGCCTTCGTCTGCGGCGAGGAGACGGCCCTGATCCACTCCATGGAGGGCAAGCGCGGCGAGCCTACTTTCAAACCGCCGTTCCCGGCCCAGTCCGGTTATCTCGAGAAGCCGACCAACGTCAACAACGTCGAGACCTTCGCCAACATCCCCGTCATCATCAACAAGGGCGCCGACTGGTTCGCCAGCATCGGTACCGAGAAGTCCAAGGGTACCAAGGTCTTCGCCCTCGCCGGCAAGATCAACAACGTCGGCCTCATCGAGGTCCCGATGGGCATCACCCTCCGGGAGATCATCTACGAGATCGGCGGCGGCATCAAGGGTGGCAAGAAGTTCAAGGCCGTCCAGACCGGCGGTCCTTCGGGCGGCTGCCTCACCGAGAAGCACCTCGACACCCCCATCGACTACGACAGCCTCGTGGCTGCCGGCTCGATGATGGGCTCCGGCGGTATGATCGTCATGGACGAGGACGACTGCATGGTGGCCATCGCCAAGTTCTACCTGGGCTTCACCGTGGACGAGTCCTGCGGCAAGTGCACCCCGTGCCGCGTCGGCAACAAGCGCCTCCTCGAGATCCTCACCAAGATCACCGAGGGCAAGGGCACGATGGCGGACCTGGAGGAGCTCAAGCACCTCGGCAAGGTGATCAAGGACACCGCGCTCTGCGGCCTTGGCCAGACCTCCCCGAACCCCGTTCTCTCGACCATTTCCAACTTCTGGGATGAGTACGTCGAGCACGTCACCGAGAAGAAGTGCCGTGCCGGCCAGTGCAAGGCCCTGAAGAAATATATCATCGATCCCGAAAAGTGCAAGGGCTGCACGGCCTGCGCAAGGGCCTGCCCCGTGGGCGCCATCAGCGGCACGGTCAAGAACCCGCACGTCATCGATCAGGACAAGTGCATCAAGTGCGGTACCTGCATCGAGAAGTGCAAATTCGGTGCAATCAGCATTAAATAAGGGAGGAATCAAATATGGAAACGATCAAATTGACTATAGACAACCGGGCAGTGGAAGTACCTCGCGGTACGACGATCCTCAAAGCTGCCGAGCAGATGGGTATCAAGATTCCCACCCTCTGCAATTTCGAACTGGACGGCCTCGCCCTCAAGAACCACCCGGGCGGATGCCGCATCTGCGTGGTCGAGGTCGCGGGCCGCAGGAACCTGGCCCCCGCCTGCATCACCGAGTGTATGCCGGACATGGTCGTCAAGACCAACTCCCCCCGCGCCATCGATGCCCGCAGGACCGTCCTGGAGCTTATGCTCAGCGACCATCCCAACGACTGCCTCCAGTGCCCCAAGAACGGCAAGTGCGAGCTGCAGGCCCTGGCCGCCAACATGGGCATCCGCGAGATCCCCTACAAGGGCGAGCAGTCCAACTACCCCATCGAGCTTTCTCCTTCGATCTACCGTGACGCCAACAAGTGCATCATGTGCCGCCGCTGCGAGTCCGTGTGCCACGAATATCAGAGCGTCGGTGCCATCGGCGCCGTGGAGCGCGGCTTCCCCGCCGTAGTGTCCACCGCCTTCGGCAAGCACCTCATCGACACCAACTGCGTCTTCTGCGGCCAGTGCATCGCGGTCTGCCCCGTCGGCGCACTCTCCGAGATCGACAACACCGGCAAGGTCCTCCGCGACATCGCCAACCCGGACGTCAAGACCGCCGTGCAGGTGGCTCCCGCCGTCCGCGTGGCCCTCGGCGAAGAGTTCGGCATGCCGGCCGGCAGCATCGTCACCGGCAAGATCGCCGCTGCGCTCAAGGCCATCGGCTTCGACTATGTGTTCGACACCGACTGGTCTGCCGACCTCACCATCATGGAAGAGGGCACCGAGGCCATCGGCCGCTTCAAGGCCTTCCTCGCCGGCGACAAGGATGTCAAGATCCCGATCATGACCTCCTGCTGCCCCGCCTGGGTCAACTTCTACGAGAAGTTCTATCCCGAGCTCCGCGAGTATCCTTCCACCGCCAAGTCCCCGCAGGGTATGTTCGGCGCCACCGTGAAGACCTACTTCGCGGACAAGGTAGGCATCCCGCGCGAGAAGCTCATCTCCGTCTCCGTGATGCCTTGCGTCGCCAAGAAGTACGAGTGCGAGCGCGAAGAACTCGGTGCGAACGGTGATCCCGATGTGAACTACTCCATCACCACCCGCGAGCTGGCCCGCCTGATCAAGATCTGCAACATCGACTTCGCCAACCTTCCCGAGGCCAAGTTCGACTCCCCGCTGGGCGAGTCCACCGGTGCCGCCGTCATCTTCGGCGCAACCGGCGGTGTGATGGAAGCCGCGCTCCGTACGGCCGCCGAGGTCCTGACCGGCCAGACCCTCCCGAAGGTCGACTTCGAGGAAGTCCGCGGTCTGGACGGCATCCGCGAAGCCACCATTCCCATCCCGGGCGTGATCGACCTCAAGGTCGCCATCGTCTACGGTCTGAAGAACGCGCGCGTCATCATGGAGCAGATCAAGGCAGGCAACTGCCCGTACCACTTCGTGGAAGTGATGGCCTGCCCGGGCGGCTGCATCGACGGCGCCGGCCAGCCTTATCACCACGGCGATGCCTCCATCATCCGGGCACGTCACGCGGCCATCTACCAGGCCGACCGCGACATGCCGCTCCGCAAGTCGCACGAGAATCCTGAGGTCCAGGCGATCTACAAGGAGTTCTACGGTGAGCCTTGCTCCGAGAAGTCGCACCACCTGCTTCACACGCACTACTTCGACAAGAAAATCAAGTTTGACCTCGAAAAATAGATGAACCATGTGTGGACCCAAGATTCATATCAGTGAAGCCAACTTCCTTAAGATCAAGGATATCTGCGCTTCTTTCAACAATAATCCGGGCGAGCTGATCAACGTCCTGCACAAGACGCAGGAGTATTTCGGCTACCTTCCCGAGGAAGTCCAGCAGGTCGTCGCAGACTGCCTGGGGATCCCCGTGGGCAAGGTCTACGGAGTCGTCTCCTTCTACAGCTTCTTCACGATGAAGCCGAAGGGCAAGTACGCCATCTCCGTCTGCCTCGGCACGGCCTGCTACGTGAAGGGCGCCGAGAAGATCCTCGACACGCTCAAGAACGAGCTCAAGATCTCCGAGGGCGGCGTCACCCCCGACGGAAAGTTCTCCATCGACGTGCTGCGCTGCGTGGGCGCCTGCGGTCTGGCTCCGGTCATGACCATCAACGGCAAGACCTACGGCCGCCTCGTCCCCGAGAAGATCAAGAGCATTCTCGCCGAGTACGCGGACTAACCCCGTGCAGTTGTTGTAATCCTCCGGGCCGGCTCCTTCGGGTGCCGGCCCGTTGTTTATTGGCGGTTTATTGATTATATTTGCCTGATACATTACCAGACAGGATGAAAATCAAGGAAATTGCCCAACTGGTCGACGGGCAGATCGTGGGAGCTCCCGTCGACGAAACCTACGAGGTGGAGAAAGCTTTCGCCTCCGACCTGATGAGCGACGTGCTCCGCTTCTCGATGGACGAAACGGTGCTCGTCACCGGACTCTGCAACAACCAGACGATGCGCACCGCGGAGATGGCCGATCTGCGCGTGGTGATCCTGGGACGCGACAAGCAACCGGACGAAGACATGCTCGAGCTTGCCGTGGACGCCGACATCACCCTGGTCAAGTCCAAATTCAGCATCTTCAAAATCAGCGGCATCCTCTACAATGCCGGCATCAAGCCGCTCTACTGATTATGCACTACACATTCCAGATTGAACGCGGAAACTTCACCGATGCCGGACAGGCCTCCAGCAGCGTCAAGCGCACCCTCAAGCAGCTCGGCGTGGCCCCCGCCAACATCAAGCGCACCGTCGTGGCCCTCTTCGAGGCCGAGATCAACGCCGTGGCGCACGCCTACGGCGGGACGATCGACGTGGACATCGACGGGGAGAAGATCGTGATGGTCGTGGCCGACGAGGGCCCCGGCATCCCGAACCTGGACCTCGCCATGCAGGAGGGCTGGTCCACGGCATCCCCCAAGGTCCGCGAAATGGGCTATGGCGCCGGCATGGGCCTCCCGAACATCAAGAAGAACACGGACGACCTCAAGATCGAGACCGAGGTGGGTGTCGGCACGACCGTCACCATGACCGTTTACCTTGTCTGACGCCATGATTCCCGAACCCTCTTTCAGACACTCGCTCCGGGTCAATGACTACCTCTGCCAGGGGTGCACCACCTGTATGCGGTCCTGCCCGACCGGGGCCATCCGCATCCGCGGCGGGAAGGCGATCGTGAGCGACAACAAGTGCGTCGATTGCGGCGAATGCATGCGGGTCTGCCCGCACAAGGCCATCTACATCAAGCAGGACGACTTCGGCCGCCTGCTCAACTACAAGTACCGGGTGTGCCTCGTGCCGACCACCTTCATCGGCCAGTTCGAGGAGAAGTACAATACGCGGGCCATCTATTCCTGCATCATGAAGTTGGGCTTCACCCACATCTACGAGATCGAGCACGAGATGGACCGTGTGGTCAAGCTCTACAACATGTACATGGACGAGCACCCCGAGATCACGACCTTCATCTCCCCGTACTGCCCGGCGGTCACGCGGCTCATCCAGGTTCGTTTCCCCTCGCTGGTGGACAATGTCATCCACGTGCGCGCGCCGCTCGAGCTCGCCTCCCGCGTCATCACGAAACGGCTGATGGACGAGGGCGCCCGGCGGGAATCGATCGGCGTGTTCTACGTCACGCCCTGCGCCGCCAAGATCGCCGCGACCAAGTTCCCGGTCAGCGGCAAGGAAACCTATGTGGCGGGCGTGATCAACATGGACTTCCTGTACAACAAGGTGATGCTCCTGCTGCACGATTCGGACAAGAGCGCCCAACCCATCAACCACGCCCTCACTTCCCGCGACGTGCTGTGGCCGCTCTCCGGCGGCGAGGCCTCCCGCTTCAAGGGGGCGCACTACGCCGTGGACGGCGTCCGGAACGTCCTGAACTTCCTGGAGCGGCTGGAGGACGAGGCCGTGGACGCCCCGGGCCTGGTGGAGATGCGCATGTGCGACCAGGGCTGCGTGGGCGGCGTCCTGTGCCAGCAGAACCGCTTCGTCGCCCGCAAGCGGCTGGAATACCGCGCCCGCCTGTTCGAGCGCCTGGAGCGCAGCAAGATACGGGAGGCGCCGCCTGCAGAGGACGACATCCTGACGCCCGAGATGATCGACAACATGACCATCCCCGAGATCAAGCCCCGGTCCATCTTCAAGCTCAACGACAACTTCGCCGAGGCCTTCAAGATGGCCGAACGGATGAAGAAGATCGAGAAGGCCCTCCCGGGGGTGAACTGTTCGGCCTGCGGGGCCCCGTCCTGCGCCGCCCTCGCCGAGGACATCGTGCGCGGGGACGCCCGGATGGACACCTGCATCTTCATCAACCGCCACTCCCAGGCCTCCGAGGAAGCCATCCGGAGCATCTGGGGCGATCGCGTGCGGACCAAGGAAATCAACAACGACGACAATAAAAACCAGTAATATGACAGTCAAGGAAATCATCGAAAAACTCGGACTGCAGTGTCTCAACGAGGCCAACCTCGACACGGAAGTCACCGGAGCCTATGCCTCCGACCTGCTGAGCGACGTGATGGGCAATGCCCGCAGCGGCCAGATCTGGATCACGATGCAGACCCACAAGAACGTCTCGGCCATCGCTTCCCTGAAGGACATCCCCGCGGTGATCCTCGTGCGCGGCAGCCAGCCCGACGAAGATATGCTCGAGCACGCCAAGGACGAGGAGATCTGCATCCTCGTCAGCCAGGACGCCACCTTCCAGGTCTGCGGAAAGCTCTACGCCCTGATCGCGTAGCGTCTCCCGATGAAGTTCAACGCCGATATGCACATCCACTCGGTGCTCTCCCCCTGCGGAGACATCGACATGAGCCCCTCCGCCATCGTTGCACGGGCGAAGGAGCGCGGGATGGACATCATCGGCCTGACCGACCACAACTCCACCCTCAATGCCGACGTCACCCGCCGCCTGGGCGAGCGGGTCGGCCTGCACGTGCTGATGGGGGCCGAGGTGACCACCAAGGAAGAGGTCCACTGCCTCTGCTTCATGCCCACGCCGGAGCGGCTCGCCGAGTTCCAGGCCTTCCTGGACTCCCGGGTGATCTGGTTCGAGAACGACGTGGACCGCTTCGGCTACCAGCTGGTGGTCGACGAAGAGGAGAACGTGCTCGACCAAGTGGAGCACCTGCTCATCAACGCCCTGGACCTGCCCCTGCTGGAGCTCCAGCAGCAGGTCTTCGCGATGGGCGGCATCTTCATTCCCGCCCACATCGACCGTCCCTCCTTCAGTCTCAGTTCCCAGCTGGGATTCGTGCCGGACAAACTCAAGGTCCACGCCATGGAACTCAGCTACTATTGCAAGCGGGACAACTACAAATTCCTCGAGGACTGCCCCTGGTTCAGCGATTTCAACTTCATCCAGAGCAGCGACGCGCACTACATCGACGACATCGCCAAGATCCACAGCGTCCTGGAGATGCCCGACTTCAGTTTCGACCATTTCAAGGAGGCCCTCCGCCCCGGAGAGCCCGTCATCCTGTAGCATGAAAAGTCTCGACCTCCACATCATCGACATCACCCACAACTCCATCCGGGCGGGTGCCACGCAAATCACCATCGAGATGGAAGACAGCGCCGCGCGCGACCTGCTCTCCATCAAGATCATCGACAACGGCTGCGGCATGCCCCAGGACATGATCGACGCCATCAACGACCGCTTCTACTCCTGCCGCAAGGAGCGCAAGATCGGGATGGGCATCGCCCTGCTCAAGTTCCACTCGCAGATGTGCAACGGGGACTTCTACCTCAAATCGAAGGTAGGCGAAGGCACGGAGATCTATGCCTCCTACCAGCGCTCGCACATCGACCTGCAGCCCAAGGGCGACCTGGCCGGGTGCTTCGCCAACTTCATCTGCCAGTACCAGGACATCAATTTCATCATCCGCTACATCACGGACGAAGACACCTTCGAGCTCAGCACGGCGGATGTCAAGGAGGTGTTCGAGGGGATGAATCTCAACGACTACGAGATCATCACGAATCTGACGGAACTGATCCGGAACAATATCGAATCCTAGGGAATACTGATACGCCCCAGGATGCCGCCCAGTTCGGCCAGGGCGATCCCGTAATTGGTGATGGGCACTCCCGCGAGGAGTGCCTTTCTGATGCGGGAACGCACCAGGCGGGCATTCGCCACGCAGGCGCCGCAATGGATGATCAGGCTGTAGGGCGAGAGGTCCTCCGGGAAATCATTCCCCGCCGCGATATCGACCGTCAGGTCCCCGGCCCGTTTCCGCAGCATCGCCGGAATCTTCACCCGGCCGATATCTTCCGTATCCGGCACGTGGGTGCACGCTTCCGCGATGAGCACGCGGTCCCCGGGCTTGAGCGAAGCGATCGCCCGGGCGCCCTCCACGAACACCCGCACATCGCCCTTGGCGGCGGCGAGCAGCACGGAGAAGGAGGTCAGGGGGCTGTCTTTCGGGATGGTCCGCTCCACCAGGGAGAAGACCTGGGAGTCCGTAATCACGAGATCGGGCCGGCGGGCAAGGCTCTCCAGGGCCGCGGGCAGGGAGTCGGGCGTGCAGCAGACCGGCACACAGCCGCGGTCCAGCAGTTCGCGCAGCACCTGCACCTGCGGCAGGATGAGCCGCCCTTTCGGCGCCTCGCTGTCCTGGGGCATCACCAACAGGACGCTGCTGCCGGCCTGCACGAGGCCTCCGGTGAGGAATTTCTGCTCCTCCTTGGGGGCGGCGGCGATCAGGCGCTCCAGCAGCGAGGAGACGCTCTCCCCGCGCTTGTAGCGGATCACCGGAATCCCCGCCTGTGCGGCAAGCGTCCCGAAATCCGGGACATTCAGTGCAATTTCCCCGGGTTTTTGCTGCAATTGTCCCGGATTTTCGGACATTTGCGACGCTTCAGGGGCATCCAGGATGACGGCGATGTCCGTCTCGTCCAGGATGGCCCGGGTGAGGCGCTCCCGCTCGGCGCCCAGCGCGCTCGCATCCCCCAGGCCGGCGGTATCGATCAGCACGCAGGGCCCCAGGCCGGGCAGCTCGATGACTTTCCGGACCGGGTCCGTGGTGGTGCCGGGAATGGGGCTGACCAGGGAGACCTGCTGCCCGGCCAGGGCATTGACCAGGGTGGACTTCCCGCTGTTGGTGGGACCGAAGAACGCGATGTGCAGCCGCTCCATGGCCTAGAAGCGGAAGTCCCGCTCGCCGTTTTCGATCTTCTTCAGGCGATCCTCCGTGATCTGGCGCGTGCGCTCCAGGGGGATGTCGCCGAGGCTCTTCCGGATGAGCGCCTCCCCGACCGCGCGGGTCTCGGGCGACGCGTAATCCATCAGGTATTCCTTCAGGGTCATCAGGGCGTTGGGCGTGCAGCAGAGGCTGATCTTGCCGCTCTTGCACAGGCTCATGAAACGGTCGCCGGTGCGGCCTTCGCGGTAGCAGGCGGTGCAGAAACTCGGAATGTGGTCCTGCTCCAGGAGCCAGCGGACCACCTCATCCAGGGGACGCGTGTCGGAGACGTCGAACTGGGAAGTCTCGTCGTGCCGCTCCTCGGTGGTGTAGCCGCCCACGCTGGTGCGGGAGCCGCCGCTGATCTGGGAGACGCCGCAGTCCAGCAGGAGTTTGCGCATCCGGGCCGACTCGCGGGTGGAGATGATCATCCCGGTATAGGGAACGGCCACGCGCAGCACGGCCACGATCTTGCGGAAGATCGCATCCGGCAGCGCATCCGGGAAACTGTCCAGGGAGATGTCGTCCGCCGGGCAGATGCGCGGCATGCTGATGGTGTGCGGACCCACCCCGAAGCGGGCCTCGAGGTGCTCGGCGTGCATCAGCAGGCCCACCAGCTCATAGCGGTAGCCGCTCAGGCCGAAGAGCACGCCGATGCCCACGTCGTCGCAGCCGCCTTCCTGGGCGCGGTCCATCGCCTCGGTGTGCCAGTCGTAGTCGCTCTTGGGGCCGGTGGGATGGAGCTGCTTGTACTGCTCCTTGTTGTAGGTCTCCTGGAAGAGGATGTAGGTGCCGATGCCGGCGGCCTTGAGCTTGCGGTAGGACTCCACGTCCGTGGCGGCGATATTCACGTTGACGCGGCGGATGGAGTTGCCGCCCTCTTTGACTGAATAAATGGTCTTGATGGAGTCGAGAATGTACTCCAGGGGGTTGTTGCGCGGGTCCTCCCCCGCCTCGATCGCGAGGCGCTTGTGGCCGATGCGGATCAGGGCGCGCACCTCCGCCTCGATCTCCTCCTGGGAGAGTTTCTTGCGGGGGATGGTGCGGTTCTTGGCGTGGTACGGGCAGTACACGCAGCCATTGATGCAATAGTTGGACAGGTAGAGCGGGGCGAAGAGGACGATGCGGTTGCCGTAGAATTTCTCTTTGATCTCCCGGGCCAGGGCGTAGATTTTTTCTTCGAGGACGGGGTCGTCGCAATCCAGCAGGATCGCGGCCTCGCGGTGGGTCAGGCCCTTGCAGAGGGCCGCTTTTGCGAGGATTTCCTCCACGCGGGCATGGTTGCGGCTCTGAACCTCAGCCTCTGCGAGCGTTTCCAGGATTTCTTCGTGATTGATGAAATCGTCGGCGTGGACGGATGAAGGATTATACATGATTTCGGTCGTTTTCTGTTACTTTTCAGGAATCTTTGCAAGTTAGCAATTTTTCCTGCGCGTTGTCCTTTTAAAAGGGATTATTTCTAACTTTGCCCCGTGACCCCGACATTCGATGACATACTCCGCCGGCAGGACCTGGACAAGGAAGAGATCAAGCTCCTCCTCGCGGCCGAAGGCGCGCAGCAAGAGCGCCTGCTCCGGCGCGGGTTGGAGGTGAAGCTTCAGCACCTGGACAACTGCGTCCACCTGCGGGGCCTCATCGAATACGGCAACGTCTGCGAGAAAAACTGCCTCTACTGCGGCCTGCGCCGCGGCAACGACCGGGTCGAACGCTACTGCCTCAGCGACGAAGAGGTGCTCTCCTGCGCCCGCCTCGCCCACGAGTTGGGCTACGGGTCCGTAGCCCTGCAGAGCGGCGAGCGGAGCGATCCGGCCTTCATCGACAAGATCGAATACCTGGTCCGGGAAATCAAGAAAATCAACGGCGGCAGCCTGGGCATCACCCTCTCGCTCGGCGAGCAGACGGAAGAGACTTACCGCCGCTGGTTCGAGGCCGGGGCGCACCGCTACCTGCTGCGGATCGAGAGTTCGACCGAGGAACTGTACTACCGGATCCACCCGAAGAACGGCAGACACGACTTCCACCGGCGGCTGGCGTGCCTGGAGACGCTCATGCGCCTGGGCTACCAGACCGGCACCGGCGTGATGGTGGGCCTGCCCGGCCAGAGCCTGGACCACCTCGCGGACGACCTGCTCTTCTTCAAGCGGATGGACGTGGCGATGGTGGGGCTCGGGCCCTACATCCCCCACCCCGACACGCCCCTGTACCGCCTCCGGGACCTCGTCCCGCCCGCCGGGGAACGGATGGACCTGACGCTCAAGATGATCGCCGTCCTGCGGATGATGATGCCCGAAATCAACATGGTGGCGGCCACCGCCAACCAGACCATCGACCCGCAGGGCCGGGAAAAGGCCATCGCCGCGGGGGCCAACGTCATCATGCCGAACCTTACCCCCGGGGAATACCGCGAGAGCTATTTCATCTACCCCGACAAGGCCTGCGTCAAAGACCGGCCCGACCAGTGCAAAAGCTGCCTGGACATCCGTCTCGCGGCCATCGGCCACAAGATTCTCTACAACGCCTGGGGCGACTCGCCCGCCTTTACAAAAAAGAAATAAGGGCTATTCGTGCGTGGCGAAACGCTGCTGCGCGAGCAGCTCGTACTTCGTGCCCGGGCGGCCGTAGTTGGCATAGGGATAGATCGAAATCCCCCCGCGCGGGACGAAGAAACCCGTGACCTCGATATACTTGGGATCCATCAGCTTGATGAGGTCCTTCATGATCATGTTCACGCAATCCTCGTGGAAGCCGCCGTGGCTGCGGAAGCTGAACAGATAGAGCTTCAGGCTCTTGCTCTCCACCATCCGCCGGTCGGGAATATAGCTGATGCGGATCTCGCCGAAGTCCGGCTGGCCCGTGACGGGGCACAGCGTGGTGAACTCCGGGCAGTTGAAACGCACCCAGTAGTCGTTTTCAGGATGGATGTTCTCGAAAGTCTCGAGCACTTCCGGCGCATAATCCTGGCGGTATTCGGTCTTGCGGCCCAGCGCCTTCAGGCCTTCCCCACTCCTTTCCATATTCTAGATATCCTTGATTTTAAACGGGTTATATGAAATCTGCCGGTCGTAGGTATCGATCCCCTCGGCCAACTTGACGCGGCGTACGAACCAGGTGGTCAGCGGCAGGGCCACGATCTCGTAGAGGACCTTGGCGAGGACCTGCATCCCCGCGAGCTTGAGGGCCTCGGGCAGGGTCAGGATGCCCCCGAAGACCACCGGGAAGAAGATGGCCGAATCGGCGATCTCCCCGCCCAGCGAAGAGAGAATGGCGCGCAGCCCGAAGCGCCGGCCCTTCGAGACGACCTTCATCCGGCTCATGATCCAGGCATTGACCGTGGAGCCGACAAAGAACGCCACGAGCGAAGCCGCCGTGGTCTTGGGGACCAACGAGAACAGGGAATTGAAACTGTCCGCGACCCCTCGGCTGCTCTCCTGCAGCGGGGCGGGCAGCCAGCAGATCAGCTGCGCGAAGAGCGCCACGAACGCGCTCAGCAGGAAGGCCAGCCAGATGACCAGGCGGGCCTTGCGGTAGCCGTAGACCTCGGTAATGCAGTCGTTCAGGATATAGGACACCGGAAACAGCAGCACGGCGCCGGAGAGCTGCAGCGGCAGCCCGCCGACCTGCCAGAGGCGCGGCACGAAGAAATTGGATGTAATCAGGCAGACGATCAGACTCGTCGCCATCACCAGGAACCTGGTGCTGAAATGGGGTTTTGACATGTCAATTCTTGTTTTTTACGTGGTTTCAAGAAACACAGGGCCCGCGCCCCTGTCAAAGCGGGGCGCGGATCCCTTTATCGATCTAGACCTCGACGGCGGTATTGAACTCCTGCAGGAAGCGCATATCGTTCTCGAAGTAATGGCGCAGGTCGTTCACGCGCCACTTGAGCATCGCGATGCGCTCCAGACCCATACCGAAGGCGAAGCCGCTGTATTTCGTGGAATCGATCCCGCTGGCTTCGAGGACGTTGGGATCCACCATCCCGCAGCCCATGATCTCCAGCCAGCCCGTGCCCTTGCAGATGTTGCAACCCTTGCCGTGGCAGATGTTGCAGCTCACGTCCACCTCGGCGGACGGCTCCGTGAAGGGGAAGAAGGACGGCCGCATACGGATCTCGGTCTCGGGACCGAACATCTCGCGGGCGAACAGCAGGATGGCCTGCTTGAGGTCGGCGAAGGTCACGCCCTCGTCGATGTAGAGACCCTCCACCTGGTGGAAGATGCAGTGCGCGCGGGCGCTGATGGCCTCGTTGCGGAAGACGCGGCCCGGGCAGATCACGCGGATGGGCGGGGTCTTCATCCGCTCCATGGTCCGCACCTGCACGCTGGAGGTGTGGGTGCGCAGCAGCAGCGGATTGGGATGTCCGGAAGACACGAAGAAGGTGTCCTGCATATCGCGGGCCGGGTGGTTCGGCGGGAAGTTCAGGGCTTCGAAGACGTGATAGTCGTCCTCGATCTCGGGACCCTCGGCCACATCGTAGCCGAATTTGCGGAAGATGTCCACAATCTCCTGGCGGACGATGGACACCGGGTGGCGGGAGCCAAGCTCCAGCGGATCGCCGGGCATCGTGAGGTCCAGTTTCGGGCCCTGCTCGCCCCCCTGCTCGCCGACCGTCTCCTTGAGCCGGTCGATCGTCTCCTGGGCGGCGGTCTTGAGGTTGTTGAGCGTGCGGCCGAACTCGCGCTTCAAATCCTTGTCCACGGTGCGGAACTCTTCGAAGAGCGCCGTGATCTCGCCCTTCTTGCCGAGGAAACGCACGCGCGCCTCTTCGACTTCCTTCTGCGTCTTGCACTGGAGTTCTTTCAGCTCCGCAAAGACCCTTTCGATATCTTCTCTTTTCATACGGCTATTTGCGTTTGGCGGCGCGCTTGTCACGCGCTTTCTTGTCCCGGGCGGCGCCGGTCTTGAGATACTTGGCCCACTGCTCCTCGTTGAACACGCCCTGCAGGGAATTGTAAATCTGCTCGGCCCACTTGTCCTGGGCGCGGGAATAGGCATCGTTGTTGCTGATTTTGGCATCACGCAACTCCTTGAGTTCCAAGCGCATCTCTTCAAAATCGTGGGTCAGGATGGAATCGAGGTAGAAGACCTGCCAGTCCTCGAGCTTGAGGACGTTGGTGTAATTGTCCACCTGCCGGTCCACGATCTCGCGGAGCTGCTTGATCTCCTCCTCATCGTTCTGCGGGACCTGTGCTCCGAGCCATAAAGGCAGGAGTAACAAGCTGATAATCCCAAAAAATTTTTTAGATTTGTAGTTCATAAGTCTGCAAATTTATAAAATAAAGATAAAATGCGAAAATTTCTGTGCACCATCCTTGCTTTGGCGCTGCTCGCAGCTCCCGGCACGGACGCTTGTACCAACGTCATCGTCACCCCCGGCGCCAGCAAAGACGGCTCCTCCATGGTCTCCTACGCCGCCGATTCCCACGGCCTCTTCGGAGAACTCTATTTCCGCCCCGCCGGCCGCTTCCGCCCCGGCACGATGCTCGACATCCGCGACTGGGACAGCAACCGCCCCCTGGGCAGCATCGAGCAGGTGGCCCGCACCTGGCAGACCGTCGGCAACATGAACGTACACCAGCTCGTCATCGGCGAGACCACCTGGGGCGGCCGCCGCGGCCTGTCCGATCCCGAGGGCATCATGGACTACGGCTCCCTCATCTACGTCGCCCTGCAGCGCGCCCGCACGGCCCGCGAGGCCATCGAGGTCATCGTCGATCTCGCGAACCGCTACGGCTATGCCTCCAGCGGCGAGTCCTTCTCCATCGCCGATCCGCAGGAAGCCTGGGTGATGGACCTCGTGGGCAAAGGCCCGGACAACAAAGGCATCGTCTGGGTGGCCCGCCGCATCCCCGACGGCTACATCTGCGCCCACGCCAACCAGGCCCGCATCACGCGCTTCCCGCAGGACGACCCGGAGAACTGCCTCTTCGCCCCGGACGTGATCAGCCTCGCCCGTGAAAAAGGCTGGTACGAGGGCAGCGATGCGGATTTCAGTTTCCGCGACGCCTACAACCCGCTCGACTTCGGCGGAGCCCGCGGCTGCGACGCCCGCGCCTGGAGCGCCTTCAACATCCTGGGCAAGGGCACCTTCACCTACGAGGAGAACGGCGTGGAAGTCTCCCGCCCCGCCTCCGACTGGCTGGACTATGCGATGGGCTATGACCTGGAGGGCGAGATGCCCCTCTTCATCAAGCCCGCCGCGAAGGTCAGCGTGGCCGACGTGGCCTACGTGATGCGCGACCACTACGAGGGCACCCCGATGGACATGACCACCGACATCGGCGCGGGCGGCAACGCCCTGCCCTACCGCTGGCGTCCGATGAGCTTCGAGTGGGAAGGCAAGACCTACACCAACGAGCGCGCCATCGCCACCCAGCAGACGGGCTTCTGGTTCGTGGGCCAGGCCCGCCCCAACCTGCCCGACGAGGTGGGCGCCCTGCTCTGGTTCGGCTGCGACGACGCCGCCACCTCCTACCTCACCCCCATCTACGTCAACACCACGGCCGTGCCCGAATGCCTGCGCGAAGGCAACGGAGACATGCTCCACTACAGCCCGACCGCCCAGTTCTGGATGTGCAACCGCGTGGCCAACGCCTGCTACAAGATGTATGACCGGATGGCGCCCGTGGCGCGGGGAGCCGCCGAGCGCTTCGAACTCGACCAGCTGGAGCGCGCCATCCCCGAGATGGACGCCAAACTGAAGAAACTCGTGGAACGCGGCCGCATCCGAAAGGCCCGCCGCCTGATGACCCAATACACCGTCCGGACCGCCCAGGACCAGTTCGCCGCCTGGACGAAACTCGAGGAGCTGCTGCTCGTCAAGTTCATCGACGGCAACGTTAAGGCCCAGGACGAGGAAGGCAACTTCCTGCACACCGACTACGGCGACGGACTGCCCGCCAAGATACAATACGGCGGCTACAACGATATCTGGAAGGCCGCCGTGGCCCGCGATCCCCACGCCCCCGTACTCGAATCTAAATAACCACATTTGATATGACACACAAACTCCTCAAGGCAGGAGCCCTCGTGGCCGCCGGATCCGCCCTCGCGGGCTGCGCCCCGAAGCAGGAGGCCCAGCGGCCCAACGTCGTCTTCATCCTCGCCGACGACCTCGGCTGGGGCGACCTCGGCTGCTATGGCCAGCAACTCATCGAAACTCCCAACATCGACGCCCTCGCCAGCCGCGGCCTGCGCTTCACGCAGTGCTACGCCGGCGTGGCCGTCAGCGCCCCGTCCCGCTCGAGCCTGCTCACCGGTTTGCACACCGGCCACACCCCTATCCGCGGCAACAAGCCCGTCAAGGGCCGCGAGCCCGGGATCACCGAAGGCCAGCAGGAACTGCCCGCCGGCACCCGCACCATCTTCCACGACTTCCGCGACGCGGGCTACCGCACCGGCGCCTTCGGCAAATGGGGCCTCGGCTTCGTCACCACGGAGGGCAACCCCGGCAAGATGGGCGTGGACCAGTTCTTCGGCTACAACTGCCAGACCCTCGCGCACAGCTACTACCCCGACCACCTCTGGGACAATGACACCAAGATCTTCCTGGAGGACAACGTCCCCGAAATCCCCTACGGACAAGGCACCTACAGCGGCGACCTGATCCACCAGAAGTCCCTGGAATTCATGGAGCAGGCGGTCGCCGACGGCCAGCCCTTCTTCATGTGGGTCCCCACCACCATCCCCCACGCCGAGCTGATCGTGCCCGAGGATGAGATCATCCAGAAATACCGCGCCAAATTCCCCGACGAGACCCCCTGGGCCGGCCAGGACCAGGGCCACCCGCGCTTCCGCATCGGCGGCTACTGCACCTCGCCCGAGCCCCACGCGACCTTCGCCGCGATGGTCTCCCGCCTCGATAAATACGTCGGCGAGATCGTCGCCAAGCTCAAGGAACTGGGCGTCTATGACAATACCATCATCCTCTTCGCCAGCGACAACGGTCCGCACCTCGAGGGCGGCGCCGACCCCGACTTCTTCAACTCCAACGGCCCCTGGCGCGGCTACAAGCGCGACCTCTACGAGGGCGGCATCCGCGTGCCGATGATCATCGAATGGCCGGGCCACATCGAGCCGGGCCGCGAGAGCGACTTCGCCTGCTCCTTCTGGGATATGATGCCCACCTTCCGCAACGTGCTGGACCGCAAGGCCAAGGTCGCCGACATGGACGGCATCAGCCTGCTGCCGCTGCTGGAAGGCCGCCGCGGCCAGAAAGAGCACGAATTCATCTACTTCGAATTCGCCGAGCGCAACAGCCAGGCCGCCCGCATCGGGCCCTGGAAGCTCATCCGCCTGGGAATCAACACCCCGCTCGACCACTATGAGCTCTACAACCTCGACGAAGACCCCGCCGAGGAGCACGACATCGTGAACGAGCACCCCGACAAGGTCGAGGAACTCAAGGCCGTGCTGGTCCGCGAACACGTTCCCAACCCGCTCTTCCCGCTCTTTGCCGGAGAATAGGCTATGCTCTCGCTGCTACTCGCCCTGTTGCTCCTCATCCCGGGCCTGACCCGGGACCTCCCCGCATATCCGGGCCTGATCCAGTACGTCAATCCCTTCGTCGGCACCGACGAACACGGCCACACCTTCCCCGGCGCCGTCGCGCCCTTCGGGATGGTGCAGCTCAGTCCCGACACGCGCCCCGAGGCGGGCAACTGGGACGGCTGCAGCGGCTATCACTACAGCGACCATATCATCTACGGCTTCAGCCATACGCACCTGAGCGGTACCGGCTGCGACGACCTCTGCGACATCCTGCTGCTCCCGGGCACCGGGCCTTCGGCCTTCTCCCACCAGCGGGAAAAGGCCTCCCCCGGCTACTACGAAGTCTTCCTGGAGGACCCGCAGGTGCAGGTCCGGCTGACCGCCGGCCGGCGCGTCGGCTGGCACGAATACACCTTCCCCGCCGGGACCCGCCCGCAGGTCACCCTCGACCTGACCCACCGGGACGTGCTGAACGACTGGCGCATCACCCCCGAGGGGCGCAACGCCGTGAGCGGCTGGCGCCAGTCCACCAGCTGGACGGACCGGCAGGACATCTATTTCTGGATGGACTTCTCCGCGCCCGCCCGCTGCAAACTCCTGGACGGGGGACGCAAGGCCGTGTTCACCTTCCCGCGCGGGACGCGCACGGTGAGCATCCGCGTGGGCATCTCCTCCGTGAGCGAGCAGAACGCCCGGCTGAACCTCGAGTCCGAGGAGTGTGCCTCGTTCGAAGAACTGCGCGCCCGGACCGAGGCCGCCTGGGAGGCCTACCTGGGCAAACTCGCCTGCCCCTGGAGCGACGAGGAGCACCTCAGGCGCTTCTACACCGCCCTCTACCACACGGGCATCCACCCCTCGCTGTACTCCGACGCGAACGGCGAATACCGCGGAATGGACCGCCGGGTACACCGCGCCGAGGGCTGGGAGCGCTACACCGTGCTCTCGCTCTGGGACACCTTCCGCGCCGAGCACCCGCTCCTCTGGGAGCTCGAGCCCGAGCGGAGCTACGACTTCCTCAAGACCTTCCTGTCCATCTACGACGAGGCCGGCAAACTGCCCGTCTGGGAACTCTGGGGCTACGAGACCAACTGCATGATCGGCTACAACGCCGCCCCCGTGATCGCGGACGCCATCGCCCGCGGCTTCACCGATTTCGACGTCCCGAAGGCGCTGGAGGCCCTGATCGCCTCCTCCACCCGGCCCGAATTCGGTCTGGACAGCTTCCGCGCCAACGGCCTGGTGCTCGCCGACGACGAGCACGAGAGCGTCTCCAAGACCCTGGAATACGCCTACGACGACTGGTGCGTCGCCCAGGTGGCGAAGTACCTCGGCCGGATGGACGTCTATGAGCAATACATGACCTCCGCGCAATACTGGCGCAACGTCTTCGACCCGGAGACGGGCTTCATGCGCGCCCGGCTCAACGGCCGCTGGTTCACCCCCTTCGATCCGCGCGAGGTCAACAACAACTACACCGAGGCAAACTCCTGGCAGTACAGTCTATTCGTGCCCCAGGACATCGCCGGGTTGCTGGACGCGCTCGGCGGGCCGGAGGCCCTCGAGGCGCGCCTCGACGCGATGTTCGACGCCGAAGAGGGCAACACCGGCCGCACCCAGGCCGACATCACCGGCACCATCGGCCAGTATGCCCAGGGCAACGAGCCCAGCCACCACGTGGCTTTCCTCTATGACTATGTGGGCCGCAGCGACAAGCGGCGCGCACGCGTGGAGCAGATCCTCGAAACCCTCTACTCCGCCGCCCCCGACGGACTCTGCGGCAACGACGACTGCGGCCAGATGTCCGCCTGGTACATCCTCGCCGCCCTCGACCGCTACCCCGTCACCCCCGGCTTATGTCATCCTGAGCAAAGCGAAGGATCTATCACCCGCATCCCCAAGACCATCGTCGTCAACCCCGCCTTCGAACTCGACAGCGACATCTTCGCCGACAGCACCCGCGTGGCCATCAGCGGCGAAGGCGAGATCTGGTACCGCATCGGCGAGGAGCCCTTCCGGCGCTACGACGGCCCCTTCACCCTGCGGGAAGCCTGCACGATGGAAGCCTTCGCCCGGAACGGCGGACGCCGCAGCTTCACCACCCGCTGCACCGTCCACAAAATCCACTCCGACCGCACCATCGCCATCCACTCCCGCTACAGCCGCCAGTACACCGCCGGCGGCGACGAGGGCCTGATCGACGGCCGCCGGGGCGGCCTCAACTGGCGCACGGGCGGCTGGCAGGGCTACCAGGGCACCGACTTCGAAGCCGTGGTGGACCTGCTCTCCGAGCGGGAAATCTCCCGGGTCGGCGCCGGCTTCTGCCAAGACGCCCGCTCCTGGATCTGGATGCCGCGCAGCGTCGAATTCGAGGCCTCCGCCGACGGGGTCCGCTTCACCCCGCTCGCCCGCGTGGACAACACGATGGACAGCCGGGACTACGAGGTCCGCATCTGGGACTGCGAAGTCCCCGTCTCCACCCGCGCCCGCTACATCCGGGTGCGCGCCAAGAACATCGGCACCATCCCCGACTGGCACCCCGGCGCCGGAAGCCAGGGATTCATCTTCATCGACGAAATTTGGATCAACTAACAAATAATTATTAACCGCAAAACAATGAGAAGACATCTCACTCTCCTGCTTGTTGCCCTCTGCGCCACCCTCAGCCTCTCCGCCCAGACGGGAAACCGTGAAGTCAAAGCAGCGGCCGCCGAGGCCTATGCCCAGAAACAAGGCTCCTACACCCCGTCCTTCACCCACGACGGCAAGAAAACCCGGGTGCACAACGTCATCCTGATGATCGGCGACGGCATGGGCCAGGGCGCCGTCAACGCCGCGATGTACGCCAACGGCGGCGAACTCACGATGACCAACCTCCACACCATCGGCTTCGTCCGCACCCAGTCCGCCGACAACTTCACCACGGACTCCGCCGCCTCCGGCACCGCCTATGCCACCGGCCAGAAGACCAACAACGGATTCCTGGGCAAGAATCCCGCCCGCGAGACCATCGCCAACATCCCCGAGATCCTCGCCCCGCAGGGCTATGCCTGCGGCGTCCTGTCCACCGACGACCTCAACGGCGCCACCCCGGCGGCCTTCTTTGCCCACCAGGACTCCCGCAACGCCAAGGAAGGCATTTGGGCCGACCTGCCCAACAGCCAGCTCGACTTCGCCTCCGCCGGCGCCCAGGCCGTCTTCGTGAGCATGCCCATCTCCACCCAGGAAGCCATCCGCCGCCGCTTCACCGTGGTCTATGACCCCCGGGACCCGGCCGTACGGAACTCCCAGCGCTTGCTCTATCTGCCCCCGTCCGTGGACGGCAAAGATCGCGGCCCCTACCTGCCCCAGACCACGGAGATGGCCATCGACTACCTCTCCGCCCGCGGCAAGAAAGGCTTCTTCCTGATGGTCGAAGGCGCCCGCATCGACAAGCACGAGCACTCCAACGAATTCCCGGAGACCATCCGCGAAACCCTCGACTTCGACAAAGCCATCGAAGCCGCCATCCGCTTCGCCGAGCAGGACGGCCACACCCTCGTGATCATCAGCGCCGACCACGAGACCGGCGCCACCATCCTCAACCGCGCCGACCCCGAGACCGGCCACGCCTACGGCATCTTCGCCTCCAAGAGCCACACCCCGATGATGGTACCCCTCTTCGCCTACGGCCCCCACTCCCTCGAATTCGCCGGAGTCCAGGAGAACAGCGACGTCGCCCGTAAAATCATTCAGCTCCTTGGCAGAAAATAATTGCAAAACAAAGAATTTGTTGTAACTTTGTCATCCCGAAACGGAGAATCCGCGTTTGGAAACCGACCGAAGGGAAGACTGGAGAGGTGGGAGAGTGGCTGAATCCACAGGTTTGCTAAACCTGCATACGGGAAACCGTATCACGAGTTCGAATCTCGTCCTCTCCGCCGAAATGCCTTGCAGAACGCTCTGCAAGGCATTTTTAGTAAAAAGTATCCCAAAAAATATCCCAAAAACGCCAAAAATGGCCCATAAAAAGTTGTTCGAAGATGAGCGCCTTTTATAGAAGAAGGGATTTGATAATGACGGGCAAATCTTAGCTGTCTTCACACATCAACCACAGCATCAGCACTGTAATTGGGACAGGGCTCATTGGGCTATTCCGGAACGGAACACGTTGAACTGCCTTTTTTTCTTTGCCCCCCAAAAACCGTTAAATAAACTTGGAAATGTCAAACTAAAAGCTATATTATTCTAGTCGCGCGCGTAACTTATTGATTTTCAGCGATTTATTTGGAAATCTCGATTATTTTGCTTACCTTTGCACGCAGAAAAAACGATGAAATCCAAGCTTTCATATCCTAACTTAGCTAACCACCTCCCAGCCCGGGTCTTTGTCTCCCGGAGTACCCTCACGCCGACGGTATAACCGCCCTTGCGCATATCCTTTGACAGACGGCCAGGCAAGACCGTCAAGGCGGAGCCGCCCCTGGCCCCGTCTGGGAAAAGCCGCCCCTCGAAACAAAACCATCGATATCTTTATGAGTAATCCCTTCCCTTCTCCAGAGAATCTCCTTCAGTACTCCAAAGCCTCTGTCAATAGCATTGTCAACGGCTTCTACAAACACAAGTTCACGGTTGAAGAAGCCAAAGACCTGATTCAGGACGTCGTTTACAAGGCCCTCCGGAATGCTTCCCGCTTCAATCCTGACAAAGGAACATACTCCACATGGGTCAAGACTATTGCGCTCAATACGGTCAGGACCGCTCTTCGCAGCAAGGCCGCGCGCCGAATGCACCTTGTCTCTTACGACGGCTGGGAAGCTCGTCCGGACGTTGTCCTGTGGCACGAGTCCGCACCGGACGCCTCTATCCGGGAGCATCAAGCACGGGAGCAGATCCATTCCAAGGCGTATTCCGGCCGAGACCATATAATTCTCCGTATGCGGGAGGCCGGCTATGACTCCGGCGAGATTGCGCAGGAACTTTCGACGACACCTGGCTGCGTATATGTCGCTCTGCACCGAGTGAAAACCCGAATCAACCTTGCCGCCTAGACCAGAAGACCAACATGACCCACCACGTTATCTGATATGACCGAAAACACCCTGATGAGACCTGACCAGATTAAGACGTACCTTGACCGACACGTAATTGGACAAGACGAAGCCAAAAAGACGCTCGCAGTTGCCGTCTATAACCATTACAAGCGCATTCTGCACAAGGACGATCCCACCAGCAAGGTTCACTTGGAAAAGTCCAACATCATCCTCCTGGGCCCTACTGGCTGCGGAAAGACCCTGCTGGTGAAGACCATTGCCAAAATGTTGAACGTTCCCTGTTACATTCAGGATACCACGAAACTTACCGCAAGCGGATATGTCGGTTCCGACGTGGAAGACTGTCTGGTAGGACTTCTCCGGGCCTGTGACTATAATATGAAGAAAGCCTGCAAGGGAATCGTCATGTTGGACGAAGGAGACAAAATCGCCAAGAAGGACGCCGGTGTATCCGTCACCCGCGACGTCTCCGGGGAATGCGTCCAGCAATCCCTGCTTAAAATAATTGAAGGTGACCTTGTAGGTGTCCCGCCCATGGGAGGGCGCAAGCATCCGGAACAGGACCTCCTATACGTAAACACTACGGACATCCTGTTTATCCTTTCCGGCGCGTTCGTGGGCTTGGACGAAATCGTCGCCAGAAGAATGGGCTGCGGCAGCAGACGAATCGGCTTCGGTCAAGGCACGGCAGCGACGCCGGAGCAGGAGAAAGACATTCTCCGTTACGTCACCCCTGAGGATCTTCGGGACTTCGGCCTGATTCCTGAGTTCATCGGACGTTTCCCCGTCATTACCCATGTGGAGCAAATGGAACGGGACGCACTGCTTAAAATCTTGACGGAGCCCGAAGACGCGCTTACCGGGCAGTACGCCGAACTCCTCCGGCAGGACGGCGTCATGCTGAACTTCGCGCCAGACGCGCTGGAAGCCATCGCGGACGCTGCCATTGAAATGGGAACCGGAGCACGCGGGCTGCGCCTGATTATGGAGAAGGTCATGCGTGACATCATGTACGATACCCCTCTTCTCGTGGCCAAGAAGAAGACTTCCTCGCTTACGCTGCAACGGAAGCAGATTCTGCCCATACTTGAACGGGAATACAGGATAGCGCTATGACACAGATCAAGAACCTCCTTGACTACGAAAAGGCCCTTCCCAAACTTGCCGGAAGCCTTGACCGTATCTTCCAGACCGTCCAACAAAACGGTCTTCGCGGGGAATCGTCCCCCTCTCTCGAGGAGGACATCAACCTTGTGGCCCTCCATTTCGGGATTCCCCGCAACGGCGTGGTATTGCTTGCCCACATAACCGAGCACAATACCGGCGGCGGCAGCGAAGAGGATGAACTGGCGCGTTTTGTCGGCTGTTCCAACATCAGTTTCATGGGGTTCAAATCCGCCCTGGATGAGCTCGTAAACCGAGGAATCGTGATGCAAAGTTTGCGTAACTTTCATCAGCATTGCTACTTCCTCAGCCGGGAGGCCAGCAAGGCGATTGAAAGGGACACGAAGTTCGAGCCCGTCCCCTTGAAGGGATTGTCTGCCGATACCTTCTTTGCGCGGCTAAGACACTTCTTCGCCGATTTCAACAAGGATCTCGTCGATATCGAGCTTCTGCTCAATAACATCCATCGGCTCATCGAGGACAACCCTCATTTATCGTTCTGCCGTCGGGTTCAAGAACGGGACCTGATCAACGGCTACTCCTTCTGCGAGCAGATCATCTTTTTCTATCTCTGCCATCGGCGCGTGAATTTTGGCGACGAGTGTGTCGCCATCGACCGTCTCTTTCACTTGACGGAGTATTTGGAAGACTTGCGGCTCCTTCACCGGCGTTTCACCAATGAGAAGACGACGCTTCAGCGGACGGGGTTGGTAATCTTTGGAGGAGAACAGGGCTTTCAGGACCCTGATTCCCTTTCTTTAACCGACGAAGCCGTGAAGTCCTTCTTGGACGAGGTCTCCACGAACACCCACCAGAGCGAGTTGAAGGGAAAAGACATTGTTCCGGCCTCGAGCATTGTTAAACGAGACCTGTACTATAACGCGCGAGAAGCCGCGCAAATGGAACGACTCGCCGAATTGCTCAACCCCAATCACTTCAAAGGCATCCAGCAGCGTCTGGAAGAGATGGGGATGAGAAAGGGGGTCGCCGTCCTCTTCTGCGGGGGTGCCGGTTGCGGGAAGACGGCCGGAGCGTATGAATTGGCGCGGCGCACCGGCCGGGACATCCTGGCGGTGAACATGGCGGCCATCAAGAACAAGTGGGTCGGAGACTCCGAAAAGAACATGAAGGCCCTCTTCGACCGTTACCGCACCCTGTGCCGAAGGCAGGAGCGCACGCCCATCCTCCTATTCAACGAGGCCGACGCCATCTTCTCCAAGCGAATCGAGAATCCCACCGACAGCGTGGACCAGATGATGAACGCCATCCAGAACATCTGCCTGGAGTCCATGGAGAACCTTGAGGGCATCCTGATTGCAACCACCAACCTCGCAGGCAACTTCTGTGACGACGCCTTCGCCCGGCGTTTCATCTTCAAGGTAGAATTCTCCACCCCCGAAGCCGATATACGCGGAAAGATTTGGAAATCACTGATTAAAGACCTCTCCGATAAGGACGCTCAAGACTTAGCCGACCACTATACTTTCTCCGGGGGCAATATTGAGAACATTGCCCGAAAGGTGGCCATAAACTATGTGCTGAGTGGCAGCAAGGCAAGAATTGAAGAACTGTGCCGTTACTGTGAAGAGGAGAAGATCGGTGGTGGGCGAAACAGGATAGGGTTTCGTTAGGCGGAGTGTAAAGAAAAAAACGTATATTTGAACAATAAACACTAAGACATATGACTAATAAAGAGTACTACGTTGATGATCTTATGAATGAAGCCCGTCTGGCCTGGTTTTTAGACGATGACCCCGAGCCAGATGTACGAGTTTTCGTAAAAGACGGGAAAGCCGGCGTCTTTATTTCCTGTACTTCGGGCTACATGGGTTATTCAACGAGGCGGTGTTACTCGGTGGGTGAGCCTTTTTCATACGATAAAGCATATGTTCTTTCGTTCGACCCCCGCAGTATGAGTGGCAGGCCCGCTCTTTCTTGCTTCTTTGCGTTGGGTCAGAAAGGAAGAGCAACCATTTATGTCGTAGAAGCTTATGAGGCAAAACCGCTTATTGAAAACGTGGCTTCTATGGAGGATGCCATGAATCAGTTTGGGGAAAGAATCGGGGTTAAATTTGCCCCTTGGGTAGATCTCTTAGTTCCACCTCCTCCTACATGGGAGAGATTAGATTACACTCCCGAAAAGATTACTTCTCTTGAGCCTCACCAAATCTTTGTGTTTGGCAGCAACCTGGAGGGACAACACTCTGGCGGTGCTGCAAGAGATGCCTATGAGCGTTTCGGGGCAATTTGGGGACAAGGTGAAGGGCTACAAGGTCAGAGTTATGCCCTTCCAACGATGGGGCTTTCGGAAGACGAGATTAAAGCGCACATAGAAGTTTTTGCTCGTTGCGCTAACGAACATCCCGAGTTTGAATTCCTCGTCACAAAAGTCGGGTGCGGTATTGCTGGATTTAAGGAGAGAGATATCGCGCCTCTTTTTTTAGACGCTTATTTATATTCGAGAAATATCACTTTGCCGGAGTCCTTTGCTAACATTATTGGACGTATACTCCGTGACGAAGAGTACTGATTACTGGCCGAATAGAATTTAAGATTCTTCTTGCTTGTTTAAGCATCCAAGAAGCGCATCCTTTGGGGTGCGTTTTTGGGATATTGACGTTATATCTGCTCGAGACAATGCTTTCTAATTGCATTATAGAGAAAGCGGTCCATTGCGTTTCATCTCGGCTATGAACGACACCCACATCGGCTTTCGCTTGTCAATGCGACCGGGATTGCGAGGACTCACCGGATCCTGTTCGTAAATCGGACAGACGGCGTGGAAGAACTCCGTGGCACGAATCAAGAGATCCAGCGAGGCCTCCGGCGCATCATGCTCAGTTTCAATAAGAACCAACTTGGTCTTGGCCGGCAGATACGCGCGTGTGCGTCTGGCAATGCCTTTCTCCCGGGGCGATATGAACATCACAACAGCCGAGTCTTCAAGGTGGTTGGAGGTGTGGATGAATCGGCCGTGGCAGTAGTTGCGGTAGTCGCAGATACAGCCGGTGGCGATGCCGGTTTCTATGAACTTGCCTTCCAGGTTCTTGGCCACAGAACGGCCCCAGCTGCCGTGTAGGAAGAAGAAGCTCTTCACCCCGGCGAAGTCCGCCGGAGTCATCGGCGTGTCGTCATTGAGGCAGAGGGTGAAGGGATACTCGGGAAGGGACTTGTACTTCTTCAGGTCCACGTCCGGCTGGAAGATCCGGGTAAGGACGGCGAAGTAGGAGAAGGAGGTCCCGGAAGAAACAAATCCTTCGCCGGTATTCGGCATCGGGGTGCAGAAACACTTGTCGGAGCCTGCTTTCAGGAAGAGTTTCCGGGCTTCGTTCCGGTCACCGGAGGAGAAGCACAGGGCAGACGTCTTGCCGGGATTGACGTCCAGAGAACGCTTGGAGGCAAAGACGATATCGTTGTTGTGCCCGCCCTTGCTGAACAGCAGAATCTTGCCGGTCTTCAGTGCCGCGTCACTATATGAGTTGAAGGTATACGGTGAAACGGAAACGGCAACCCCGCCACGAGCCCCGTAACACAAGGCCGCAAAATCACTGGCAGACTCCGTCCCGCCCGAGCCGGTTGCCACAAGAGGCTCAGAGGGATTGGATATGAAGAAGGAATGGATGGAACGAAGGTCTGCCACCTGAGCCGCATCGAGGATGCCCGGAAGAATGTCTTTGGTATCAATCATATATAGGTCTTTTATCCTATATACTGCGTACCAGACAAAATCTTACCCACTAAACGACACCTTTGATGGACAGTTCATAATAACCGACCCACTTACGTTCGGGACGAACGATATAGTGTCTATAAGGATTCGGGTACACGTCGATGAAATATATCGGGAAACGGGCGTATGCCCCGATAAGTTTCTTGCCGTTAGGGACTTCCTTCCAGTTGGGGACAAAAAGCGCCCTATCGTAAAGCTTATACGCGACGAACTCTCCCGTCTTGTTATTGATAGTTACCGGGCCATCTAGATCTTCATCCCACAATTCCAGGACCCGATAGGCCTCCTTGAGGCTCCTGCAGACTTCTGCGGAAGAGACTTCGTATTCTTTTTTCCCAGCGACTTTGGTCAACTTATAGACCGCATACTTCTGTGCCATATCATGTGGTTTCCCTAAAGATAGAGTTTTTACTGCACAAAGCAAAAAGCAGTGTATAAAGCCAAAGACTAAGCGTCCTTGAGACTCTCGTAGCACGCCATCAACTTATGGAAGCCCTCCTTGGTCAGAAGAACCGCACGCGTTTCACCTCCCCTTTTTCTCAATGGAGCTTCAGAACCGTCAACAGGCACATTGAAATAGACTTTGAAAGGAGGGATAGTGGAGTACTGCATGAACTCCTCCACGGAGTACTCTTTAAAATCGAAGACCGTGTCCGCCTCGTCGGCCTTCACTACGACGAAACGATAGTGCGCCGAATCTTTCAGGGCTTGCTTCCACTCAGTCATCGTCGCTGCGCCGAAGTAACGGTCGGTACGGTGTGTCATCTTAATTTCGAAGTACCAGGTCTGCCCGTCGCGCGTTGCGGTAATATCGGCGGGGGCACCGGTAACGCGGGCCTGAAAGCCGCGGGTTTCGAGTTCCTTGATGAAGGCCTGCTTGGCCAATACGTCAGATTTCTTGTTCTTCTTCTCAGTCATATTGATGTCTTTTTTACAAAAAACTTATATGCGATTGGATTCTTACTGCTCGCTACTTATTTCTAACCATATTGTCCTGGTTAACATAGTTCCAATAGATAAATGTCCGCGCTCGGGCATATAAAGTGCGCCAATCGTAACTGGACAGTGTTTCAACAACGCGTGTAACGGAAACTTTCTCGCCTGTCGCTTCATCAACGAAGATTTCCGAATAGTGACGCCCTAGTATAAATAACATAGACTCACTGGCCTCAAAAACGGAACCCAGGGAAAAGCCCTGGTTAGCCACGGTAAAGTCTTGCTCCTCATTCATCCGGTATTCAAACTCCACGATGTCTTTCTCAAGATCGCCGCTCCCGAAGAGGGTGAAGGCGTCGTCGACGAATGAGATTCTGTCCGCATCCAACGCCCGGATAGACCGAAGTCCTGCTTTTGAAAGATTCTTCTCCTCGTCAGAACTAGAGGGGACGTCTGTTTCGTCGTGAGTCATATCCCACAGAAGGCGAGCCAAAGCCGACTTGAGGAAAGCATTTTCGTCAATGGCAACGTCGGCGACGGTCTGGCAATCCGGGCAATCGGAGAAATCCTTTATTGAACGCTCTAGAAAAACCCGAGCATTGGAATCGAAGTATTCCGTCCCCCTATCTCCGCGACTGAAATAAACGATTCCCAGGCTGTGGAAGTACACAATATACTTAAGGTCGAGTTCGGGTGCAGGATCCCCGCATAGAGCAATTAAGCCGCTACGGTCGGTTTTGATAAGGTTGTCGGCAATGGACAAGAGAGAAGTGTCTTTATACATATGTCAATCTTGATAATCTTAACATACATACTGTTTATCTGGTCTTATCTTACATGCCGTCCTGAATAATCATGTCAATAATAAACAAGGGACCCGGCCCGGAGTGACTCAAAATAAAACAGAATAAGAACGAAGGGGAAAGGGTTATAGGGATTTCACCTCCTCCAAGAGAGATTGTTCTCTTTTTTTCCGAACCTTCCTCTCCTGCCGGTACTCTTCCCGAGCTTTTCTTCTTTCTTCTTGGGCGGCTCGATATGCTTCTCCGTTCCGGACAATCTCGGCAGAAACCCGGGCGACGGTATCGTCAAGGTTCGCCTTCTTCAGCTGGCACTCCCAGACGATGACCACGCTCCAGCCTTTAGCCTCCAGCTTTCGCCAGACTTCCTGATCCCGCTCCTGGTTCCGGGCAACCTTAGCCATCCAGAACTCGGTGTTAGTCTGGGGAACAGTATAATACTTACAGTCCTTGTGGCCATGCCAAAAGCAGCCATGCACGAAGATAACCGTACGATACTTTGGAAGCACGATATCCGGGCGGCCAAGTAGACGCTTGTCGTTCACCCGATAACGGAATCCCCGGTGCCAGAGCGAGCTACGCAACTGCAACTCCGGTTTTGTTGATGCGGAGTGAATGGCTGCCATATTCCGATGGCGCTGTTCTATTGTAAGGACGTCAGACACATCTAATAGTTTTCTTTTTCTTAACGAAGATACAAACTCTCTTTTATCATTCCTAATTCGCAATCATTGGAGAAGAGCTTGATTATTCTTACCTTTGAAAGGTTAATCATTGATATAATTGTACATACCAGATAAGACCCTGGAAACGAGAAGAGTTAATGGTGGCTTTTATCGTCATCATTTAACCCTTGTTTGGGATCTTTAGCTGTATTACTCCTAAAATGATATGACAGAGTATATGTTGGATACTAATTAATCGCAACCAAGGATTTACTGTTATGGATATCAAAGGTTGGAGTAATCTCATTTATCGGTACTACTTCGAGAAAGGATCGAGGGAACGAGTTATATTACACATCTCTATGCAAGATCTTCTTGATTTTGCGAAAGATGAGGATGTGGAAATATATAAAGACAAATGTGCGTCCTCCTTTAATGACGAGGATCTCATTAAGGACTTTGTGCACAAATTTTGGATCTGTCCTAGTGGCAATAAGAGCCTAAAAGACCTAGAAAGGAAGATTAATCAAATAACGGCATTAGCTAAAATGGAGGGAAACTTTGTCCTTCTGCTCTCGATTCTTGCCATCTTAATCATGCCGTTTTGTGAAAATGACGAACTGGAACTCCACGGGAACGACTATTATGGACATTTGCTTCCTTTTCTTCAGTCACACCGTTTTGCTGATAAAGTTAATTCTTCAAACTTTCTGGCCAACATTAAACTGGACGAGATCTGGGTAATGGTAAACCGTTGGGCGGCTGATAATGGACTTCCATTCCAATCGAGTGGGGTTCTTTCAGAAAACGGTACAAAACAGTATGTTCGTTCTTTGATGAGAGAGTCCCTCCTTTCTCCATCAAAATTACAAAAGTTCTGTTTCCTTTTTGACCACGCAGGCCTTGTACCCAAAATCAATATTGAAGATGATCGCTTATTGTCTGCATTTTCAAATTATTATTCGAGTATCGGTATCACTCCAACAAAATACAGACAACTCACCAGCAAAGAATTCCGCGAATACCTCTTAAGTGTTCTGAGGAATGAATATGAGAACTGGGATGGGACGACGCGAATAAAAGAGCGCGATCGCCGTACGGGTAAAACTCGGGTAGAAGCTGGCAATACCGCATATCCCCTGCTTCTGCAGATGGACTTTGACACGAATAGCCTGAACTGTTCATTCGCTTTTCAGCTCTACTGTTCAGATATCGACGACATGGATTATATGACTTTCGTCGCGGATACAAACAAAAAGAAATACCCTGAAGTATACATCAAAAATGACGGGTTTGCTAATCGGCTTTTTTGTATAGACGAGGCTGAACTTCCGACTATTTTTGCGAACAGACAAGGAGCTTATGCTGTTCATGAAGAAACGGATAACTCTTTGAGAGCCAGACATGTGGTTACTGATTACTATATTCTGCGTCTATATAAGAATCGATATATTGCCACGAATGAATTTGTTAAAGGCGACTTTTATTTTGCAATTATCAGACATGATACCACCGATGATTTCTCTATATGGCTCAAAGAAAATGCAGCAAGCCTTATTACGGATAATGCTTTAGGTGGTTATTATTCCGTGTTCCGTATTGAACACGCCGTTTCGGAATTACCTAACAAGAATAATCTCCGTTTCAAAACAGAAATCAGATGTAAGTCTATTAATAATCTTGAAATAAAAACCGATTCGGACACTGAAACCGTTTTTTTATCTACTCTATTGCCTGCTCAGTTTAGTATCTCTGGAGTTGATATCTCCAACGACAGGATCTATGCTGTATCAGTTAACCCTTCGTATCGTTTCTCCTCGGCATTAACGTATGACACTCAGAAGAACCTTTGGATTCTAAAGGTGTTTACCAATTTCTTTCAACTCCAGACCGAGTTTCAGCTATATTGTAATGAGATGCCTATCCCATATAGCCGAACATATAGATTCAAAGAGTTCTCGCTGCCAACGCATTTCAGAGAGTTGCCTCTAGACCAGTGGGGCGGCCTAAGTGAGGTTCCTCTGTCATCAGGTCTCGAATTGCCCACTAATGTCATTGGGAAAAACCTGATTAATTGGACCATGCTAAAAATGCAAATGCAAAAAGCGCCTACGGTTCCTAATAATCAGGGCCGATATATGGGGAAAGATTATTTGCTCTATGCCATAACGTCTGCTTCATTTGAAACGTCCCGTAGGATTATCACCCTGCAATGGATCAAAGAAATCAGAGACAGAATTTCCAGTGAGTTTGAAGATGACACAACCTGTTTACTCACTGACAAGTATTCGTTAAGCAATGCTCTTGCAGACTATTTCCGTATGGGATATATAAACTATACCTATACGGACGATGGCCTCTCTCTTACTGCGAATCGCCCAACTTTAATTCTCCTAACACCAAAATTCACACGCTCTATTCACCCCGGCTTGCAAGGGAAAAACATCGTCTCTGTCTCATGTGTGGAGAATAGTTTCAAATGTCTGTTAACCGGTGGACGGACTATTGAGTTAATACACAGAATTGAGAAGTATCAACAATCATTGGGCTTTCGGATAGAGTACCTTGAGATAAACGACCCCTTACAACCACAAACTATTTACATTCATGCAGATGAACGATCCGTCTTTCGAAATCTCGCTGAAAGATGCGACCTTCTGTACCAGGATAATATTTATGCAAATGCATTATTAGAATCTTTGCCAACTGTAGAAGATTATATCTCTTTCAAAAAAGCCACCGGTGAGGAACGAGACCTATTCGCCGTTCCCAGCCGACGTGTAATTGATTATCGGAGAATGGCCGAACTATATCCGGAAAGGCAGGCAAAGGGACAAGCAATCTCCAATTACGAAATTGATAAAGAGGATTTTAATCCTGAAAGCGATGTCGTTACCTTTTTCCCGGGGACCCGGGATGAAACGACCATTATGATTGACGATGGACGGATGGTGGAGATTGATAAGTACTGGGGATATTTTGTAGGGATGTTCAAATCCAACGCAAAAGTTCTTCTGCATGACCCGGATCGGGCACAAATCAGTTTACCGCAACAATTTAGACTTCCATTGTTATATGCCAGAGCACTTACGCTTATGATCGGGACGACTCCCGATTCCGTGTTTGGTAGTCGGACTTACAGCATCGGTGAAAATCCTTTTACTTTTGGGAGCCGCCCAGAGGCCATTTTAAAGAAACTAGGACAATAATGTAACAACAATATGGCAAAGTATCTAATTAACCCGATCTATGCATACAAAGACATAAAGGATAATTTCCTTCTTTATGTTAAGACTGCATTTGGCACCCGCTATGCCAGTATCGAAAAAGAACGAGACGAACTCCTTCGCACAGATCAGGTGGCTTCCAGAGAGCCGTGGATAGAGCCTCTCCCTTCCTATGAGAATGTTGACATGGAGAATGGTGAGAAACTTAAGATTTCCACTTTACGACCTTCTGACTTACCTGGATTGAATGATTCCGCTCGGCAGCTTTTTAAAGAGTTCATTAATCAAGGTCTTATCAGTGGCGATTACCCGATCTATCGTCACCAGGCAGAAATGTTGCGCAAGGCTCTTTCCGGGAAAAATTGCATTATCACATCCGGTACCGGCTCGGGTAAAACAGAATCGTTCATGCTTCCTATGCTTGCCGATATCATAGCAGAGGCGGAAAGAGAGTGGAAACAACCTATTTCTTATAGCGAGAACGCATGGTGGAAAGCGAATAACGGGGCCGCATTGTCTAAAGATGATATCTTTATTTTTCCGGCGGGAGCAACCAAGGGCACTCCTGGATTACTTGCCCCAGTGGCAATGCAACGTCCTAATGAGCAAAGGGATGCTGCCGTTCGTGCACTTATTATCTACCCCATGAATGCTTTGGTTGAAGACCAGATGACACGTCTTCGCGATGCTTTGGATAATGACAATGTCCAAAAGTGGATGACCAAGCGATTAAATGGTAACCGTATTTTCTTTGGCCGTTACAATGGCGCTACGCCGACATCAGGATACCCGAAATACAAGGAGTCTTCAGTGAATTCACGTATTTATGAGAATTTGCTCAAGGCAATGCTCAAACTCGATTCTACGACGGATGATACGCTGAAATTGCTGGATACGACAGGCCTTTCTGAAGAAGAAATAAAACGGAATAAAGAAAAGTATATAATCCGTCGAACCATTTCTCAGCTAGTCAAAGGCCGTGACGGGATTCCGTCTTCAGAAATGCGTTCCCGTTTTGATATGCAGCAAACGCCTCCTGACATTCTCATCACAAACTATTCCATGTTGGCCATGATGCTTATGCGAGAGGTAGACAACCCGATTCTCGCTAAAACGCGAGCGTGGTTATTGAATGACCCCTGGCGATCTAATCAAGCCGACAAACCTCAACACATCTTCCATCTAGTAATTGATGAGTTGCATTTGAACCGCGGTACATCTGGAACAGAAACGGCATATCTTATCCGCTTACTACTTAACCGCTTGGGACTGGCTCCTGATAGCCCTCAACTTCGTATTCTGTCTTCCTCTGCATCTTTGGAGATCAGCGGGGAGAAAAAGGACGATAGTTTGAAATTCCTGAAGGGATTCTTTGGATGTGAGTTTACGACAGAAAACGTAGTTGAAGGACACTATGTACAGTCAAAACAGTGCTATTCCTCTCTTCTGCCAATTGATCCCTTTGTTAAAGTCTATAATCTCTTTTACGAGAATCCACTATGCTTTGAAGAATACGCGAGCAACGACCAGGTTAAGGAATATGTGGACGCAACCTGCCATGAGGCCGCTCAAATACTTGCTGTTTATGCAAATTATAAACTACCAGAAGCCGACGGACTTGTTCAGCTACTGGATGTTGTAGCCTCAGATGAACTTGCCATAGTTAAGCGGTTGTCCGACACTTTTGATTTAGGGGAGATTGGTCACAATCGCGCCCTCCCTTTTTGCAAAGGGAAAGGCGAGACAGATTCTCCAGAAGAATGGGGGGGACATTATTTTGCCACTAGCCTTTTCGGTGACTCAAACGAAGAGGATACGGCCAAAGCCGCTGAAGGTTTTATAATATTACGTGGTCTATATGATATTTTCGACAAAAAAACATACGGTGTTGATTGTGGTGCCATGCAGCGTTTCCGCTTCCATCTTTTCTATCGGAATATAGATGGACTTTGGGCAACACTGGATAAATATGATGAACAGAACGATAGGCCTGTTGGTAAGCTTCATGCCCATTCCCGTGATATAGACGGGGAGAAACGAGTGCTTGAGCTGCTCTATTGTGAACAATGCGGTACAGTTTTTTACGGCGGGAAACGACATGCTTACAGAGAACTTGGAAGTGGGAAATGGATAACTGACATTCTTCCCACAAGTTCAAATTTGGAGGATCTTCCCGAACGTCAGAGCCAGGTGATGGTTGAAAAGCGGAGTTATCGTGAATTTGCTGTTTTCTACCCAATCCCTGACAGTTGGAGCGACGACTTTGTTGACCGGAATCTCCGGGAGCAAGAAGTCCCTATGTTTCATAAACTTGGCTTCGGGAAAGATGAACGTGATGCGGATTGCGAATGGCAACTTGCATATTTAGACGAAAAGACTGGATTCGTCACTCCTTCTTCGAATGGTGCTTCTCATCCCGGGATACGTGGTTTTCTCTATACAGTACCCGATCTAGATGGAGAACAGAACATTGACGCTGCAACTAATGCACCAGCCTTACCCTGTCATTGTCCATACTGTGCATCCAATAAATATGGGAGAGCATATCGTTCCCCTATTCGAGGTTTCCGAACTGGTTTTAATAAAGTGACTCAGTTATACGCTCGTGAGCTTTTCTATCAGCTCCCGACACTGCATAACCGTAAACTGGTGACATTCGCCGATAGCCGTCAAGATGCGGCAGTTGTGGCAAATAGCATTGAACGCGAACAGTTTACCGACTTAATGCGTGATATCGTTGTTGAAAAATGCACTTTAGACGAGACGATTGATTATGCTGCCAAACGAAATGATCTGATTGAGTTGATAAATGAGAAGAAGGCGGCTAATGATACGCTTGCTGATCCTCATGCTACTAGCCAAGATAAACGTCGAGCCCAGTGGCTACTCAACAGCATTGAAGACGAAATTGTGGCATTACAAGATGTCCTTTCCCGCACGGTTCCTGTCGAGGATTTGATTAAATCCAACGACTGTTTTGAATCGCCCATATTTAAGGCTTTCAGGGAATTACATACAAATCCAGCAGGTTGCGACTCGAATAATCAGCATTTTGAAGAAACTCCTACCGCAGATCCTGTAATGTGGTATGAGATTGATGATAGTGCTTCACCGTTACTCAAAGACAGTGTAAACAAGAAAGTAGGCAAAGCCATTACCCAAAATGTAATGAGGGTCTTATTCGGCCGCCTGCATTATAATGCAGAATCTTCCGGTATTGGTTGGGTTACTGTGGCGTATAACGATGATTTAATTAATCAAGTTCTGACAGAAGCTTATCATGCTGATCCGCTGCAGCCAGATTTATCGCGCCACATAGATCATCCGACTTTTATTGAAATTGTAAACTCTGTCATTCGTTTGGTTGGCAATGGATTTCGCTATGCCAACAACCCCTATGGGGATGACATATTCCCCAAAGACACTGATGCCGACTTTGCCAATCTAAGAGGCAAGGATCCTATCCGTGCCTATATATATGCCTGCTGTGATAAGTATGGAATTCCATATCAAAAAAAGATCGGAAACAAGGTCAAGCTTCCCAATTGTTTAGGGCAGGCCGTAATTGACTATCTTAAGCTTACTGGCAACAAACAATTGTTTTTACAACCACATACATTAAGAATCCGTTGCGTTTCCAATAATGATTTTGGTTATGTCTGCCCTAGATGTGGTCGGGTTCATTTACATAAGTCCGCCGGTGTCTGTTCCGGGTGTTTTCAGCCACTAGACCTTCAAAACACTATTACAGTTGAAGATTTGCGTAAGCGTACAGACTTGATGCTGAACATTGTCAAACAGCGTCCTGCTTGCCGCCTCCACTGTGAAGAACTGTCCGGTCAGACGGATGACCAAGGAGAGCGCCAGTTAGAGTTCCGTGATATTGTTCGTGTCAGTCCGAATGATCCCAACTCTGAATATGTGGAAAAAGCACGCTCTATTGATGTTCTAAGCGTTACTACCACAATGGAAGTTGGTGTTGATATCGGACCGCTTCAGGGCGTCATGCTCACCAATATGCCCCCTCAGCGGTTTAACTATCAACAGCGTGTCGGGCGAGGTGGTCGTAGAGGGCAGGCTTATTCTGTTATTCTGACCTTATGTCGTGGTCGGAGCCATGACGAGCACTATTTCCTAAATCCGCAGCAGATTACAGGAGACCAACCCCCCACTCCATTCCTGTCAATGGATCAATACGAGATTCTACAACGTCTGTTTGCCAAAGAAGTATTGTATTATGCATTTAAGGATTTTGCAACGACTCTTGGTAAAAGATTAGATGGTAATACTCATGGAGAGTTCGGGTTACGACAAGAATGGGAGCTGAATACGAACGGGATTAAGGATGAGATCAACAAATGGTTGTCATCTTCCTCCAGTCGACATGTTCTCATTGATACGGCCAAATTACTTACAGGGGATCAGAATTTAATCCGGAAACTAGTCAATTATGCAGCCTTAACGACACAAGCAGACAGCTTGTTCAATAGTATAGAAAAGGCCGTTGCGGATGATTCTGTTGTTGCCGATTCTCTAGCAGAATGCTTGGCCGAGGATGGCGTCTTACCAATGTACGGAATGCCGACAAGAGATCGTTTGTTGTATCATAGCCTTCAGTGCAATAAAGGAAATGAAATAAGAGAAGAAATATCCACTGTTTCTCGTCCTATAGATCAAGCAATCTCTGCTTTTGCTCCTGGTGCATCCATCACGAAGGATAAGCATGTTTTAACGGCTATTGGTTTTTCTCAAGCCTCCCTTGTTTATGGAACAGGAGCAAGCGGGAGACCCGTTATTAAGACAAAAGGGAATCCGGATGCTCCAGTATTCCCCTTACGGATGACCTTCTGGGAATGTTCAAATCCCAGCTGTAATAATATTATCACTGAATTACCGGATCCTAATGTCACCGACAAGCGTTGCCCTTGTTGTCAAGCCCCGATGAATCACTCTACGATTTGTACACCGGCAGCGTTTATTACCAGTCTGTCCAAAGGGTTTGATCAACGCGATGATTCAGAGATTCTTGTGAAACGTAATGGTATCCGCATGGAATCATCCATCCTTCCACAAACTCCGAAATCACCCACTGGCCAAAACTGCGTTCTCACATTCCGTCAAGGAGGCAAGACATGGCGTGTTAGTGATAAGTTGATTAATGGTTGCGAATGCGATGTCCAATATTATTTGGGCGGGACATCGTTCTGGTCTTCAGCAAAACAATGGATTGCAAATCCTATTTACAATGGCCCTGATGCTCCTTCTTCATTGAATTCTGGCACACGTGTGGACCTTAGAACGGCGGACAACAAAGATGTTTCCACGAAAATAACACCTCGTGGAACATTAGAAGATATCTATCTCGCTGCTCAGAAGATAACAAATGTTATAACACTCTCACCCCAATCGGCCGTTGACGGACTTGTTTTAGAACCTTTCCACTGTAATCAAGAAGGAAAGCTTGATTTCCTGACCCAGGGTGTCAGGGCGGCTTATTATACTTTGTCTTTCTTGATTCAACGGGCTATAGCATCTCGTTTGGATGTGGATCCGACAGAGATCGATGTGGTTGAAGTTCTTTCAAAGGCAGGTGGTCTTGGTGAAGTTTGCCTAGCTGATGAAAAGATTAATGGATCAGGTTTTGTCGCCGACTTCTATGATCGTTTCTCCGAGTATAAAAGACGAATTCTCGACGGAGAAGATGTATATTTTAAAAAGATGCTTAGCGATGAACACATACATGACTGTGATTCGTCCTGTTATAAGTGCTTAAAAACCTATCGGAATATGCCATATCACGGTCTTCTTGATTGGAGACTGGGAATAGCTCTGTTCCGTGTTATGGTTGATCCGTCTTATCGGGCTGGAGCAGATGGGAACTTTGATTATCCTGAACTTCGGGGGTGGAAACAATCAGCCATTGATCGGTTAACTGCCCTAAATGAAGGGTTTTATCGTACAAAACCATTCGTTTTGGAACTTGCATCGACAGGTGTCCCCTACTTATACGATCCCGATGGGATACGGAAACCAATTATAGCCGCACATCCTCTCTGGGCCGGAGTAAGAGAAACAGCCATTTTGGCTGATACATTATTAGAAGCAGAGATAATGCTTAATACAACTCTATCAGAGAATAATGTGGTTGTTATTGACACATTCAATCTCCTGCGCAGAACTAGCAACTGCTACGAATATATCCAAAAAAAGCAGAATCAGTGATGAGGTTTCCCCAGATTCCAAATATTGAGAATGTGTGGGATAGTGTTTCTATAGAGGCATTATCCCCGAGCACTTTTTCGTGGGTGAATCGAGGCTGCGGGTTTGCTGTTCTGCTTCAAAAGGCGGTTAAATCTTTCAAGGATAACTCGTTGTCTTTGCCTTCTGGCCGTAGTGCTCTACTGGGCACAATCATCCACAAAATATATGAATTGACAATAAAAGGAGAGCTGACGTCAATAACTGAATTGAAGAGCAAATGGGAGGAACTCATTACAGAGAAGAAAAATGAATTGGCTTCCCTTTATCCAACATTGCGTAATGCATCATTGAACGATTATGATAAGCGTAACGGCGCCATACGTTACGCAATGGGCATAATGAGAAATAAACGGTTCGAGCCTAATACCCGGAATGGATGTATCGTCCTATCTGAGAAATGGCTTGACTGCACAGAAATAGGATTGAGAGGTAAGGCAGACAAACTCATTCTAGACAATGGTAATGTTGATATAGTAGATTTTAAGTCGGGGCAGGTTACGGATGATAGTGGAGTCATTAAGACGGAGTATTGTGATCAACTGCATCTTTATGCTGCAATGTGTCAATATTTGTCTATGGGTACACCCCGCAGATTAGCGCTCGTGGATATTGACGGAGAATATCATAACGTTCCATTCTCCATGGAGCATTGCAACCTATTGCTTTCAGAGGTAAAGGACACACTAGAATTGTTAAATTCAGTAGTGAAATCAAAGGACTTTATGACTCTCGCAAAGCCTAAGCTTGGGATGTGCTCGATCTGCACTTGTCGCCATATTTGCAAATACTGTGAGATTCCTGCTGATTCATATTACCAGACTATTTCCGGAATAGTTTCTGCTATTCCGAGTACAAATATGTATGTGTTACAATTCGGGAATATAACTTATTATGTTTCCGGACTCAACATATATAATGTTGAATCTCCTAATGATTATATTGGGAAGCAACTTTCCTTCGTCAACGTTATCCGTGCCTCTCAAACGGCGGATGATTATACATATAGAGTAACAGAAAACACTCTTGTTTACGAGCAATTATAGGATGGGTAAACGCATTCCAATCATATCTCTTTTTTCCGGCGGCGGTTTTATGGATATGGGGTTTATCAATGCCGGGTTTGATGTCGTATTTGCTAATGAATATGATAGGGTCTTTGCTGAGCTTCATGATGAAGGTATTTCTTCTTGGGCTAGAAGGCATAAGAAGAAATCCTGCCCTATAACCAGCACTGGGTCTCTTTCCGATTTAACGCCTGAATATATAATAAAGACTGCATTCCCTAAAGGTGTTCCTGATTTGTGGGGTATAATTGGCGGACCACCATGTCAGGATTTCACAATGCGCGGAAATGGAGAAGGGTTTAAAGGGACACGCGGAAAAATGACACATGTGTTTTTTGAACGCATAATGAAAATGAAACCTTCTTTTTTTGTCATGGAGAATGTTGTCGGGTTGTTAATGCGCAAGAAACCAAAACAAATCTTGGACACACTACTGTTTAAATTACTAAGTGAACACTATTATTTGGACCGTGCGACATTAAATGCTTTGGATTACGGTGTTCCACAATATCGTAAACGCGTCTTTATCATTGGTTTACGAAAAGACCAGTTTATTATTGAACAGACAAAAGAATCAACTATTGACGACATCAAGAGTTTCATTTTTACGTGGCCAACACCAAGATACCCTAATGCTATTAGTCGCTATAATTGGCCCGATACTACTCCTTTTGGGGCGAATGTGGTATTGAAACCCAAAGGCGTTCCTAAGAACTTATGTGTGCAACGCTGTGTTGAAGGTGCTGAAGAACTACCCAATGGCAACGAGTTCTTTGCATTCAATGGGGATGCGAATATCAGAACGGGTATTGATGAAGGGGATACTAAGAGACGTTCTTTTAAGCGTCTTCACCGCTATCGTTACAGCCCTACCACATGCTTTGGAAACAATGAAGTGTTTCTTCATCCATACGAAAACAGGCGTTTATCAGTCAGAGAGGCTTTAAGAATTCAAAGTGTTGATGATAAGTATGTTTGGGGACCTGAAAGGCTTTCGGCCAAGTTTAAAATTATTGGCAATGGTGTTCCTGTATTATTAGCAGAAGCCGTAGCAAAGGAATTGTATACTCTGCTTGTGATGGCTCGGGATAATTAAGCTTCAATAATAGCCCCATAAGCCTCTTGGTATTATAGGACGTCATTGAAATATTGCAGACAATTGTTTACTTTTGAGTTTGGGACCTTTTGTAGTCAACAATACTTAATATATTATGCTATGAGGGCAGGTTTTATTAAAGAACTGAACACGCTATTCTCTGCTTTCCAGAAAGCGGGACACGATTATGAAAAGCATATAGGAAAAGGCGTCTCTCTTGAGTCAACAAGTGGAGAAGTATTACGAAAAGATATCCCACAAATACTTAAGGAAGAGTTCCCCGCTGATACATATAAGATTAAAGGGTCTATTGGGACAGGGCGCATATCCAAATGCCCATGGGTCGCTATTATGCATAATAAAGAGACCTCGTCGACAAAGCGTGGCATTTATCTGGTTTTCCTTTTTTCAAAAGACTTGAATCGCGTTTATTTGTCTCTTGCTCAAGGCGTCTCGGAAATAACGATGGCAGATATAAATGCGAACCGTGAGACTCTGAGGAGTGAGCTTAAACTCGAAAGCACCCTTCGCCGGCATTTTAACGATCAACTGATAGATAGTGAAGAATACAAAGCCGGGGCCATCTACTCTAATGAATGGAATGGCAAAGACGATGATTATTGTGAGGGGCTTCTATTGCAATTCAAAGAGGCCTACGAAAAATATATTGCGTTGAAATATGGGGAATCAGATGAAGGTCTCCCGATCAATCCAGAGACAAAGGTGGAAGGTATAGAATCAAGTTTCTCAATTAAGGCTATTATTGATTACATCAACGAGACGGGTCTTGTATATTCTGAAAGTCTAATCAAGCGTTTTGCTTTTTCTCTGTTGACAAAACCATTTGTTATTTTGAGTGGACTAGCGGGGTCAGGAAAGACACAACTAGCACTGGCGTTCGCTAGTGCTCTGGTGGAGGACCGCGAGAAACAGATGTGCGTGGTTAGCGTTGGAGCCGACTGGACGAACCGCGAGCCCTTGCTGGGTTTCCCTAACGCACTGCAACAGAATCAGTATGTTAAGCCGGAGAGTGGTGTATTAGACTTGCTGATAGAGGCTAACCAAAAAGAAAATGCGGAGAAACCGTTCTTCCTGATTTTGGACGAGATGAACATGAGTTACGTGGAAAGGTATTTCGCCGATTTCCTTAGTGCGATGGAGAGTCACGAGTCTATATCGCTGTGGAAGGGCATAGTCGATGTGGAGACAATTGACTACGTTCCGCAAAAGGTAGAACTTCCGAAGAACCTTTTTATCATTGGTACAATCAACGTAGACGAGACTACGTATATGTTCTCTCCGAAAGTGCTGGACAGGGCGAACGTGATAGAGTTCAAAATTGCGAGTGAGGAGATGGCGGGATTCTTGACCGAGATGCAGAAGATAAACCGCGATGGTATTAACGGAAGAGCAGCAGACATGGCGAAGAGCTTTGTGAAAGTAGCTGCCCAAATGGAGCTGGCTAAGGATGAGGAGGCGGTGACTGTACTTCAAAAATACTTCGACGTACTCAAGGGGGTGAATGCGGAGTTTGGCTATCGCTCGGCAATGGAAATATTCCGTTTTATTTGTCAGGCGAAAGGCAATGATGACACGACGAGAAAAATGTCAACGGACGAAATTTTGGATGCGTCCATCATGCAGAAACTGCTCCCGAAACTGCACGGTAGTAGAAAGAAATTGGTTCCCATACTCGCCAATTTATGGGAACTGTGTGATGCTGGAATCGGAATAGAGCTGGCCGATAATGTTCCTTCCCAAACAAAGTATCCTCTTACGGCAGATAAACTTCTTCGAATGTATCGTGGAGCTATTGACAATGGCTTCACCAGTTTTGCGGAAGCGTAATAAGTAATGCGCGTTGAGCAGTTTATCATACCTATTTGCCCTGGGGTAAAGTTATTGGTCTATTCGATAGGCGCTCCGCTTTTCGTGGATGAAAATGCGGCCGACTATGGCGAATCTCGCTGGCAGCTATTAGAGGGTAAAGAATATGAGTATGAGCTTGTGGATGATTCCTTTAATGAGACTGTTAACTGGTCTCTTGAAGGCCCGGCATCAATGACCCAAAGAAACCCCCGACATAAGAATCGCGGAGTAATCACAACTGGCATTTATGTTGGAACCGCACACTTCAAGGTTATAAAGTCGGGTATCCACGATGGGATACCTGTAGATTTCGAGGTCTTGTCCGTCAAGGCTAGTTACAGGTCAGATTACCGACATATGTTGTCGGAGATCACGAGCTACTATACGGATCTTGTGATGCAGCAGGGGGCTCCTGTCACACAGAAATTCGAAGTGGACTATGATACCCCGCAACAGACCCTTTATCAGAAGTTCGCCTTTGTGAAGAGTATCGTCGAGGATGATCAGTTCGGCGAAGCGATCCACAAGATTATTTCCAATCCTGTCCGAAAATGGGCAGAAACCACGGTTGAACGCCACATTGAATCTGTAAGTAAGCTATCTAAAAGCGGCCTCCGCCAGATTGTTACCAGAACGGACCGTGTTCCATATTCCGGAGCCATCAAAGGTCTGGACTCATTACCCCGTTACCTTAACGTATCGCACAAGACGGACAGCGTTGATACACCGGAAAATCAGTTCGTCAAATATGTGCTTACGTCGTTCTATGGTTTCTGTAGCAGTCTTGGAACCAAGAAAAATGCGACGACTCAGCTTCGCATGGAAATTGACGCCGTCTGCAATACCTTGGCAGGCTACATGAACGGGCTTTTCTTCAAGGATGTCAGCAATCCCTCCCAGCTAAATCTTGGAAGCCCGGTGCTGCAACGTAAGGAGGGATACCGCGAAATCCTTCAGGCCTGGCTAATGTTTGACCTGGCTGCCAAGCTCACCTGGAACGGTGGTGACGATGTCTATGAGGCCGGCAAGAAAAATGTGGCAGTGCTTTATGAATACTGGCTGTTCTTCAAGCTAATGGAGTGCGTGAGCGAAGTCTTTAATGTACCGACGGTCGAGAAGAAGTGCCTTATCAGCAAGGATGATGATGGGATCAACCTAGAACTCCGCCAAGGCCATACGAAGATGATTCATGGCACGACGACAGCAGGAAACCGTCGTCTCAATGTTAGCTTGTATTACAACCGGACTTTCAGTCATACAGATGATATCTATTCGTCCGGTTCCTGGACAATGAACATGCGCCCTGATTATACACTATCCATTTGGCCAGGAGAGATGTCAGAAGCAGAGGCCGAGCGAGAGGACGCTATTGTTCACATCCATTTTGACGCCAAGTATCGGCTTAATAGAATCATTATCGAAGACAAAGAGATCGACCTTGATGCCGAAGAAAAGGAGCTTCAAGAGGAAAAGGAGAACAGGGAGAAGAATATTTATAAACGAGGCGACCTGCTGAAAATGCATGCTTATAAAGATGCTATCCGGCGGACTGGTGGTGCCTATGTGCTTTATCCAGGAACGGAGAAGAAGATCCGAAAAGGCTTTCATGAGATAATTCCAGGTCTCGGCGCATTCTGCATTGCCCCCGGGCATGAGGATGAACAGATCCCGGCTCTTAAGAGATTCCTCAGAGATGTCTTTATTCATTTCATGGATCGAAATAGCCAACGAGAAAAGGTGGCTATTGCTGAACATGATATTTATTCAAGTGAGCCGGAGCCGTTCTATGAGATGTTCCCAGAACCATACGGGAATTCTGTATTCGCAGACGCGGTTGCAGTTCTTGTCGGTTGTTATAAAAGTAAAGAACATTTACAATGGATACTCGAAAAGGGTAAATATAATATCCGCTTTGGAGGAGAGCGCGAAGGCGCTATTGAGTTAAAGGAATCCTATTTGAAGGCTCGCTACCTCCTGCTTTACAACCCTGATGATTTCAGCGATCTCAGGATTATGAAGATCATTAAGGATAATCCAACCATTATTAACGAAAAGGCAATGGCAGAAATGGGCTACCCAGATCCAACACCAAATCAAATGTACATGGTCTACGATGTCTCTGTTGACGCGGTTGAGCCCGAACTATACAACAGGCCATGGACAATTGAACCGTTCGTTAAAGATAAAAACGGCGCGCCAATTATCGTGACCTATACCAATCTGTTTCCGGAATAGACGCACATTTTCCTTCAGTAGTATCTTCCAGACACGCCTGAATATAGATTGAATCACCCGCCGGGTCGTCGTTTCCAAACGCACTCCGGCGGGGATTTTCCATACGTTTTCTCCATTCTTTAAGGACGGCGCGGCAAATTGTCTCGTCGTCCATGCCTTCGTCAAAGAGATTACCGACGAGGTCTATGATATGCTGCGGCAGCTGCATTCCGATCATTTTGAAAGGCAAAGGTAAGGCATGCCTGCAAGACTCTGAAATCCTTGCAAGTCTTGCAGGCTATGCCAGCATGGTCACGAGATCCCTCGACACGGCGATTCTGTAGACACCGTCCCTTCCCCTGACGATAGCGTACTGGTCCGCTGCGAGCCTCCCGACCTTGTCGACCAGTTTCCTCTTGATCCTGGAGACGTTGGTCTGGAGGGTCGCCCTATCATCGTCGCACAGAGCATCCACGGCGGCCTCGATCTGGTCGGGATCGTCATAGACGGTCTGCTTCCGGTAGATCTCGCAGAGTTCGTCGTAGTACTTCCAGATATCTTCGGCTGCTATGCCGTCGACATATCTTAGAAGCAAGGTATAAAGGGTTCTTTCCACCGGATTCAGATAGATCTTCACGTCTCCGTAATCCGGCAGAGAAAGGATGCCGTTCCTCTCCAGGGAGATCCTCCCCGGTCCGTTCCTCTTCACGAGGGTATCGATCTGGTCATCGTTTAGTCCCCGCGCCCGAAGGTCCTTCAGTAGGTCTCTGACCGCGAGGACAAGAGCCTTGGTATCGTCATCAAGCACTAACTTGTCCATGGTATGGGTGTGTCCGTTAGGACACAGTTTTGCGCAATTTGCGCGGTTAAAAGATGGATTTTGCCCTGAGAACGGCAGGACTACCGGTGCGATTTAGCTGCGTTCAGGTCGAGAACTAATTCGCTCTCTATGATGACGATTCCGTTTTTCGGACATGACGCAGCCGGCGAAACTCATTGAGTTACGCCAACATGTTGTAAAGAAAAACGTCTGTGCCATGTCCAAAATGGTTTTTGCGGGTGCAAATATACAAATAAAACTTGAGCCTCCAACAGGGATCGAACCTGCAACCCTCTACTTACAAGGCAGATGCTCTACCAGTTGAGCTAAAGAGGCGTTTGCCGTGCCTTCTAAAGGATTCGAACCTTTGACCGTTGGATTAGAAATCCGAAGCTCTGATCCACTGAGCTAAGAAGGCATCGAGCTCAGAGCCGGATTCGGACCGGCGGATACCGGTTTTGCAGACCGGCGCGTTAACCGCTTCGCCACCTGAGCGCTTGCTGGGGCAGAGAGATTCGAACTCCCATCGGCGGTTTTGGAGACCGCTATGCTGCCATTGCACCATGCCTCAATAATTGCGGAAGGTGTGAGATTCGAACTTACGGAACCCTTTCAAGTTCGTCGGTTTTCTGGACCGGTGCCTTAAACCACCTCGGCCAACCTTCCGTTCCTTGTCGGGATGGCGCGATTCGAACGCGCGGTCTCGGCATCCCAAATGCCGCACCTTGGACCAACTGGGCTACATCCCGATAACTTGTCTTCGCGGAAGCAGAAAGATTCGAACTTTCGGGACCCCTGCGGAGTCCAGCACCTTAGCAGAGTGCCGCCTTAGACCGCTCGGCCATACTTCCAATGTGCGGGAATAGAAGGGCTCGAACCTACGACCCGATGGTTAACAGCCATCCGCTCTACCACTGAGCTATATTCCCGTTTGGGTGAATGGAGGGGTTCGAACCCTCGGCCTCCTGATCCACAATCAGGCGCTCTTGCCAACTGAGCTACAACCACCATGTTGCGGAGCCTCGCGGAATTGAACCACGTTCTATGGATTTTCAGT